>ERZ724522.1303-NODE-1303-length-13647-cov-4.696513_pt1 | contig 13647 bp, 17 predicted proteins | sample MGYA00376055_ERZ724522 | MGnify/ENA primary metagenome ERZ724522 (study PRJEB28724, sample SAMN07190884) | wastewater metagenome | isolation source: effluent of sewage treatment plant in Hong Hong | place: Hong Kong | collected 2016-03-17 ... | reverse complement strand
TCCACTGCACTTATCGGATCTCCTGCTGTTGTTGTTACGGCTGCTGTCCAAGAAGAAGTTGCGTCATCTTCCTTGTAAATTGTGGCAGTTCCGGCGCTAATAGAAACTTTATTTCTCATAACTCTAAGGGCTTGTCTCACTGTACGAATTGTTGTAGTCCCACTGTCTGTACCAGTCGCCATATTACGATCAAGAATTGCATCTGCAATATTATTAAGTTCTGCTGCTGCAATCGCACCACTACCAGCACCACCTGCCCCTAACGAGTAGCCGGTCTTGCTCGCCGGAGCCACTACAACTCCGCTTGTACCCGTATCATCCAGGATTGCAGCCGTATCTCCCTTAATTGCTACGAAACCGTTTGCACCGTTGGCTAGGGCGTAGGAATCTCCGGTCTGCGCTGTGCTCGTTGCCGCCGTACCGACGCTCGCCAGCACCGTGACTCCGGCTGCGCACGTCACCGTCTGCGTTTTGATCGTCTCGACATCGACCTTCTGATTGGTCTTGATGTTCGTCCCGGACAAGTCTACTGCTGTCGTCGGTGCATTGACCTTACTCCAGTCAATACCAGCGTAGCCGGTCACGTCCGATGCGCTCGTAATGATCGTCTGAGATACAGGGATGCAGCCGGTCTTCTTGGCAATGACAATGAACGCAATCTGATCCGTTTCGGCCTGCGTCGGCGTGTACAGCACGATCCCGTCTGTCGAGTATGCGGTGGTCCCGCCGCCATCACCCTCCACACCACCCTGCTCGATGACGCGTACGGTGCATCCGCTTGTCTGGACCGCGCCATCGCTGATTTGCACGACTGCGCCGATGGCGATACGCGGTGGCGATGCTGCGTTTCTTGGATACATCAGTTCACTCCTGCACTTATGACGCGGCTACGTGTCGCCGCCCATGCGGCTTTGAAACCACCGCCGCTGCCGCCCGCTCCATACTTCCAAGCCTGCGCCCGCCCTGGATACCGCATCGGTGGGTGAGCAGACTGAGCCGGAGAATTAACCAACGTGAACGGATATGAACCCATCACGTCGATTTCAGGGTCTGTCCTGCCCATCAGAGGCGAATACTTTACGAGGCTCGCTGGCCTCACCATCAAGGGTGACACTGCGTCTGCTAGGGCGCTAATTTCTTCTTGTGATAGCGCGACGTTCCATACGCCAACCTCTGCGATCTTTCCGTCAAAATAAGCCGCCGCCGTTGTACGGACTAACGCGCCAATCGATTCTGTATCGATGCCGGTAGGAGTTGCAGACGCCGCCATAATGTTCGTCCCGGCTGTGCCATTCAGGTAAATTTGAATATCGGACGACGAGGTATAGACTGCCACCGCATGGTTCCATTGATTGATAGATACCGTTGATCCACTTTCGTTTGTCCGGATCGTGCTTGCCGCGTTATAAGTTGCTCTGATCTTGCTCGTGCTGTCACTGATAAATATAGAGATATAGTTATTGGTGGTGCCGGTGTCAGCGACGGACCAAATGTACTTGTCTGCACCTCCGAATAGTATATCATCGGCATAGAACCAGACGGATGCTGTGAACGGAAACGTCGTTACGGGCGCAGTTGCCGTCGCCCGCATCGAACTCCCGTTAAAATCGCGCGCCATTATGCTTCCTGGATCTCTAGCGCAATAAGGTAGGCGCTCGCCGCAGCATCATCGCCCGCCGCATCCGAATCACGCCGCACGAGAAAGCGCACCATGTCACCTGCCGCAACGCTGTCCTTGTTCGTCAGCGTCACGTCGCAGATGCCGAGATAGCCCGCCGTGCCGGGAACGGTTTCGGTCGTGGTGTTCACGCTGTCGAAGCTCGTTGCCGCGTCCAAATCGGTTGCGTCGGCTTCGGTCACGGCCTCTACGTAGACCTCCCACACGACTTCGTTTGCAGTCGCGCCCGTGATAAAGTGAATCTTCGCCGTCAGCGTGCCCGCCGCATACGCCTGCGGCATCGCCACTGCACGAGTCACGGCCGCATACTCGTCCGCGCCATCCGGGAACACGAGCATCAATCGCCCGTTGATCGAGTCGAAATAAGCGGGCTTATCACCAGCCGTCACCGGCACCGTATCGCCGTCCAGTGAGGCCGCATCGAAGTTAAGCAGTGTCGTCGCCATTACGTGAACCTCCGACCGAACGCCGCGATAGCGTGCTTAATCAGCGCCCGCTTCTGCGCGTTCGTCATCGTCGCAGGGCTGATCGCAGCATCAATTGCGCTGCTCAGTGCGTTCTGTACCGCAGTCCCGGTCAGTGTGTCCTCGATGGCCTGGATTGCTGCGTTCAGCACCGGCCGACGATGCGAGACGCCGCCGTTGAATTCGAGCGGCTTCGTGTATGCCTGTCGCACTTCGTCTAACTGTTGCGCTGTCAATATTGCCATCATCGCTCCGTCAAAGTGTTGTATAAATCAATCATTGTTTAAATCTTCCAGTAATGATAAAACTATAATTCCCACCAGCGGCACCACCTACTGTACTAAGTAACATATCTCCAGTACCTCCAGTACCATTATCAATTTTTCCACCATATGGTTTATAATCCATATAACCCTGTCCGTAGTAATAGTCAATTACCACATCGGTATCTCGATCAAAACTAAGAGTTATATAATCAAACCCATTGATTGTCCACCAAACCTCTTCAAGTTTAATCTTAGAAGGAGCCGCACCAAGCGGCCCCGTCTTTGCAGACAAATCAATAATTATGGTATTTGTTTCATCGGCAGCAGAAAATACACCACGTACATTATACGTGAATAGATTTCCACCCTCCCTCTGAGTTAATACAGTGGCTGTCATGAACTACCGTTCGCCAACGGCTCGGATGTAATCTACCACCGCCACGGCCCCACCAGCACCATCGCCGTTCAGATGTCCGAGAAATAACCCCATAGCTACACCAGTTGGGATAGACGCCGTTGTAGTATATGTATGCGCTACATCTCCATCTACATAAGTTCGGACCACTGATCCGTCGTAGCCAATAGCAAGAACGTGCCAAGTGTTAACGACCATTAATTTATTCGTTTGTGTTTGTACAGATGTACCCGCATTAGATTTATCAGACAAAAGTTGTGGATATGCAGATCCATCCAAGAGACCAAAAGAAAGAACATTGGCAGAAGTGGTATTCCATAAATCTTCTGGATTTGTAGTGGCAGTTTGGTCACTTAATCCAAATTGAAATGCATTATCAGTAACATCATCTGTACGTACTCGTACTTCTACAAAGAATCGTTTTCCAGAAGTTAATTGAAAACTTTTTGTAGTGTAGATAGAGGCACCTTCTCCAGCAGTTGCATCTGCTAGAGTAATAACACCATTAGCACCAATCGCCGCTGTAGTATTCGCGGTAACAGTCGCTCCCGTATCAATTATAGCCCCTTGCCACCCATTTAACGGAGTATTGGCAACTGGACCATTTGTAATTGCAGTAGCCACCATAAAACTATGAAAATCATCATGAAATACATCAAACTCAGCACACGGAACAAGGCCCATCCGATGACGATAGGCGTACTTACGACCATTCCGTACGGTCTCCAGCAGGGGACTTCCAAAAGCAGTTCCAACAACAGGCATTTTTAACCCTCCAACAGTTTAGAATTATATTCGGACATTGCTTTTCGCACATGTCCCTTGTAAATTTTTTGGCCAATGTGACCAAGTTGAATCGCTGGATCTACCCAGAGTTCTCCACAGAACTCCTTAGTCCAACGTCGAAGGAAGTAAATATCTTCCCCAATAAACTCACCATCTTCCGTAGTGGTGCTAAAAAATCTATATATATTATCACCATACCTTGGATCTTTGTAAGTTTTGGTGTTTGGTGCCATCGTTTCAAAAACTTCTCTACGAATAGCACAGAAACCAAGACCAAGACCTGTCATCTTCACTAAACCATACTCGTTTTCCATAATTTGATTTAGTTCTGGGTCTTTCCAATAGTCACCTAAAAATTTAGGATCTGTATCTGATTTACTACTATACATTCCTGCAACTATTGGATACATTGTACTCCAACAACACAATCTAGAGAGATCTTCTGGAGACCACATCATATCGCTGTCAATAAAAATTAACGTTTGGTGAAGAGGTTCTGCAAGAAATTGGTGAACTATATTATTACGGGCACTATCTACAATACTATTTTGTAATTCCACAATATAATTTATATCAACACCGGCTTGATCTAAAGCTCTAAGACTATTAACTAGACTTAATGCTGTATATGTAGGAATTACCATACTGTGATTGGGAAAACCAATCGTAAAATTCTTATCTCTTAAATCTATCTGTATTTCGCTCATAAGGTGGTCCGGTTGTTTGCAGAGGCACAACCGGGAAAGCCTATCTAGTATTACGCCCCTGCGCTATGGTAAATAGCACGCGGATCGGTCCATCCAAACGAACAACGGAATTGAGCCTTAAACTTAGCGTTATTGGTATCAAAATCGTCATCGCTATCAAACGAATCGTCCTGACGGCTAAAGTACTTCATACCGTTCGGAACGTCCGTCATGATGAACCATGCATCAGTATCAGTCAGATAGTGATTAATGGTAACTCCACCAGGAAACCGACTACGAACCAGGTTAACGGTGTTATTCGCCGTCCCAACTTCGTATTCAGTACGCATGATTTTGTTCGCTTCATAATCAAGATCCACCGGCACAATCAATTTCTTCGGACGAACCGCGATCCGAAGACCACGATCATTCGTGTACTTTTGAAGGTCAATAGTAGCTTGCTCAAGAGCAGCTTCAGAGATATCCGCAGCTACTGAAGGCATATTCGACCACGTTCCGCCAGCAATATTCGGATGGGAAGCCGAACCAAGAGGTTGACCATCCCCACCAGTATAACTAGCATTAGTGGCACGATTATATACATTCGCGCCCAGAATTTCTTTGGTTTGACGAAGACTAAACGCCAGTGCCGAGGCACGGGATTGTCCAATCGTATCATATTGGTCGTCATCAACCATTTCCTTGGAAATAATAAACCCAAGGGCGTATACGACGTGCGTATACCGATTCACAAAGCCTTGACGGGCCGTATCGTAAGTTACCGATGCGCCCTCGCCCTTAACTTGTGCGAGACCAAAACCACTGAAACCAACGTCTTCTTCCCAAGGACGCCGAGAAGTATGAGATTCAAAGAGATCAGTAAACTCCACCTTGAACTCATTGTACGACTTACCGTACCACGCATTAACCCCAGGCCAAAGTGCCTTTACGAAACTACCAGTATTAATAGCCATTTAACTATATTCTCCTTTTCTCTCTTAGAATCCAGCCACGCCCTTGAACACGTGTTGGTTAAAACGAACCAAGAACTTAGCCTTGTCCGTTCCAGTACCACCAGTGTTAAGGTTGTTATCAACGCGCTTAGACAAACTAAGAATGCGAAGAGGGTGTGTAGTCGTCGCAGCTACTTGCGTACTGATGATTTCCATACCGCTCACACCAGTCAAGGTGCTTCCAGCAGTCGTACTAAACATTACATTCAGTCCGATACTAGCCGCAGCAATTGGAGTCGTAGTTGCATCTTCTTGAACTTCAAAAACCACATTAGGATCATCACACACTAACGCAATGCGATCTACTCCGTCAGCAGCTTTATAATTCACATCTTGCAACGGTTGTAGCGGAAGGAAACCAACCACAACGCCGAGAGGCGTATCAGTCGTTCCCGTACCATCTGTACAACGTGCAATAACGGGCATACCTTCCACATCTTGTCCATAAACTACTGCACCAGCAGCACCCGCCGTACCACTATGCTTAACAACATCGCCAGTGTACATCGCGTTTGTGTCGGTAACAAGATACATATTTACCTTACCATTCCACGGACTTCCATCGGCGTTCTGCACAGGAATAAGCCCCCGCGCTCGATTAGTATTAGCCATTTTTTATTTTTACTCCATTTTCAAACATTTTGTTAATCGAGGGCAAATTCCGATTTTCAAAAACAGTATTAAGAACCCACTAATGGAGTCTGTTTCCCAGAACGGTCAACAGAGATATTTCCATAGCGGCCTTGAGCCTGTTTTGCCTCTCGTAAAGTTTCAGCTTCAACACGGTCGATTTCATCATGTTTGGCCTTTTGGTCAGCTTCGTAAAGCTCTTTAGGAAGTTTCATAAGAACATACTTCTTCCCACCACCTGCCTTCGTTTCCACAATGCTCGACGTACCTGCTGATGTGTCAATACGACGATCCCCTGGACGTTGGTTACGGGGATCATCATCTACTTCCCACCAAGCATCTTTGAACTTCTCGACACGATCAGGATCGTTAATTACCCATCGGTATTCATAATCAGGATCTCGGTGCGCAATCGTTAACAAATTGCGACTATTTCCATTTAACGGAACCCGATCCTTAATGTTGCGCCGCTTTTTTGGTTTATCTACCAACGGCAATTTACTTTCGTCCATGTTTAGCCCTTTCTCTTTGCGTAGGCTGCTACTTGCTCTAAATACTGCTCTTTCGTTAATCCGGTTGTCTTTAACATCGTATTCATAATACTTCGCTCTTGATCACTCAGATCGGCCTCGGAAAACTTAGAAGATCGTTTTGAAGGTTTATCTTCCGCACTGTCAGAGCCACCATCTACTGCACTTTGTTTCTTAGTTTCCACTTGAGCCCTTCCGAATTTCTCTGGGAACTTCTGTTTTACCTTACGTGTAATTTCTTGCAAAAGCTTAGGATAATCTACTTGCACACCTTTAGCTTGAGCTTGACTAGCCATCTCTGACGCAACTTCATTTGCGTAAGTTGTCAAAGTTGGGTTAGTCGTATACCAGTCATTATCAACATGCCATGCATCAAAAACTGGATTCTCTTGCTGTTGTTTTTGAGCCGTCTTTTGCTCAAATTCTTGCTTCTTTGCGGTATGTTCTTGCTTAAACTCGTCGATTCTATCTTCGAGTTGTTCTACTTTTTCAACGTCTCCTGCTTCTAAAGCCTCTCGACGCTGCGCCCGCAACTCTGCCAATCCTTGCTTGTAACCAGTATCAAACGCGCTTTGGCGTTCTTCAACCAGATACCCAACAGTTTGGCGAAGTTCTGAGATTTCCTTTTTATCTTTTGCAATCCTTCCGAACAAATCCCCTCGCATATTAAATACACGAGCTGGAATCCACTCTTCTGGGTCTCCCTGCCACTGATCTTTTGGTACCCATCCATGCTGAGATGCACGTTCTTCGTCAGCACTCAGTACCTTTTCTTGCTTATCTACTTCTTGTGTGAGATTCTCTTCACTCATTCTTTAATCACCACCTGCACATCAATATCGTTAATCACGATATACTTTTCTTCAGTTTCTGGATCTTCGATAAACTTACCAGCATATTGTGCAAAAATAACCTTATCTCCAATATTTACCCACTTTTCTTTATATTCACTGTAAGCTTCAGGACCAATATCTACAATTTCACCCTTTTGGGTAGCCATCTTATGGGCATTTTCTAAATCCCCATAATTAATAATAATTCCACCCTTTGACTTACGTTCAAGATCTTCTGGTCGTATTAAAACCCGATCTCCTACAACTTTAAGCATCTGGTACCTCTATATTCAAAGCAATCTGTAAACCTTCTATAATTCCGCATGTCTTTGCGTATTGCAAAGCAGTAGCTTCCACACTCTCTGTATTTAATGAAAGACCCTTTGCATTATCTAACATTAGTTGTTTAATCGAATCATTAAGACTTGTAAAGTAAGCCCTAGTAATAGGATTACTAATCCAACTAAGTAGTTCCTCTCGACTTACGTCCAGTATCTCTGTTTCTTGCTGCATTCTGTGCGCCTTCCTTCTTTACTTGGTTCATCTCACGTTGATGGTTAATTTTATCACTACCTTCAACTATACCCATTGCTCTTTGATCTTGGGCTTGGCTCATCTCTTGACTATGCTTTATAGCAGAAGTTCTCATCTGCATCATAGCTTTCATTTCTTCCATCTTTAGGTCTTGTTGCTTCATATGCATGTCCATCATGGCTTCCATCATCTTAAACTTTAATTCCATTTGCTGTGCAATAGCATCGTTTTGAAGTTTTTGTTGTTGGGCTTGCATATCCATCTGATGTTTCTGTGCGTCTTGCTGCATCTTCATTTGAGCAGCTTGAACTTTAGGATCTGCCTGTTGTTGCGGCATTAACTCTTGTGGTTTTGGTACATCCAAAGCCTCTAATACCCGTTGTCCAGCCACAGCAGGATTAACTGCTTGAAGTGGAATCAACTCTATTAATTGTTGAGCTTTAACCAACCGTAAGCTATCTGACGCACTATTTGGATCTGCTACCGCCGAAATATCAACATCCCCCTTATAATCTTTGGTGGAGACTTGCATATTTTGGAAAGTACCGTCTGAGTCTAATACCGAGAAGTATTCTTGATCTGTAAGATACTTCTTATTAATATCAAACAAGAGTTTTAATTCTTTACGGAGAGACCTATAAACACGCTTATAAATGCTAGTGAATAGTTTCAAACCCTCTTGTACACTAGTCATTGTAGTGGTAGCCGGAGTATTTTGGCCAGGAAGTTTTCCTGTAGAAATCTCTGAAATACTGATAATCTGAGAAGCTTTTTGGTCAATAAAAGCCAAAAGACTCATCAAGACATTACTAGGCTCACGTACTGGAAGTGGAATCAAGGCTTTTCGAATATCGTCTCCAGTAAAAGTAATCTGTTTCCATTCATTCGGCTCAAACGAAACCCGACCACCTTTAAGTTTAATGGATTTACTCATAAATCCACCACCAGTAGTTGCCATCGTACCGGCGTCTAACAACTGATTGATGGTTGTAGAGGCAGTGTCGTTTAAATTACCGAGCAGAAGGCCGAAACCAACGCCATAAAAACCCCCATCTGGGGCTGGAAAGAACTCATACTTAACGAAATATTCTTTAGCTTTAATCTCAAGAATCTTATCATTATTATTCTTTTTAATGGATTCTAGATCATAATTTGGAGCAATACGAAGACATTTCTTCGTTTCCCAATCGAGAACAACTACGTAGGGTTCAAGAATACCATCTTCATCAAGATCAATACGTGTGTGACACTCTGCAATTTGATGAGGTTGGTCTACTTCTGTCGAAGAACTTGGAGCATTAAGATTACGAGTTTCGTCTTCGTTTTTCTCACGAGGTTTATGTCCAGGTATTGGAAGATCAATATCAGAGTACACTCCTTCCAACATCCTAGATTTTACTTCATCATGATAAAGATTATAAAAATGAGTAATTCGACGTGCGTCAGATAAGTCCGATGTCCAGTAATTCACCACAATATCTTGTGGTAGAACTAAGTCAATCATCTCTTTTTCATGTCTAGACGAATAATAAACCTTTTTAAAAGCACATCCAGAAATGGGGAGAATCAGAAGTAGGCGATCCATATCACCATCCCAATTCTCAATTTTATCCATCAATTGGTAGGTCATATGCTTGGCTACACGTTCGGCAGCTTGGGCTTTTTCGCCGGTAGGATCATACCCTATGACCTTTCCCTTTACCATTGCTTTGGTATCAACAATACCAGAGTAAGCACGAGCTTGGAACTGAAGACTAGCAATAGTTACAAGTGGATATTTGACGTTAGCAGCACCTGGCCACGGGAAGGTTTTAGCCTTTTTGATTTGCAACGCCATTTCCAAATATTTTTGATTGTTGTCATACCACTCCTGTCTAGATTGCTTGTCTGACTCAATACCACGAGCTACTTCCTGAGCAATTTTATTGACCGTGTCTTCGTCAAGTTCTTCAGCAAGATTGACAGAATTAATAGATTCTTGTATATCTAGTGCCATTTAGTAACCCGTTGTTTCTGATCGTCCTGCATATAAGAGTTCACTGCGTTGTAGGTCAAGATTATATTCTTCTTCTTCAACTTCTTCGTTTGTTGGGGCTTCTACCATGCGGTCCAGTGCCATTCCGAGTATGGCACAGCTTGCTACCCTATCGTCGTGAGGATTCCGTGGGAATGTAGCAAGTTCGTCCTCAAAGGCTGGATACCACTCAGCCCGTTTGTCGAATTTGATGGCATTTGCTCGATGTCGTCCTTGAAAAGACCTAGCTCGTTGCCAGAGATCTTTGGATGGCGTAATTTCAACAAGATTCGGGAAGATTCCACGCTTTAACATCTCCTCATGAAGAAACGGACCAAGAGCCTTGGCAATTTTTTCAGACTCAACCGCAAAAAATTCCGGGGAATACTTCTTTTGCAGAACAAATAGAGTATCAATAATCTCTCTTCCATCCATTCTGTCTCGTACTTCGTCAACATGATACAAAACACCATGTTGGTCCATCCCAAACACCTCATAAGCAGTGAAATCGGCCCTTTCTTTCTCAGAAATGGCCATATCTAAGCCTATGTAGTACGATAATCTAAGTCTTCCTTCATCAAGAGCGTCTGCTTCTTGGCTTGGAATTGGTAAAAAGTCCCTTCGGCGGAAATATGCCTTAGTTGGATCAAGTGGGTAGTTCAAATATTCCTGAGAATATACATCAGGAATACCTCTGGCCGTATATTCGGCCTGTAATTGCTTTAATTTTGCAATTGGAAAGCGGTCTTCCCAAAGAATGTGGGAGAAGTCCGAAGTATGGGCCCTATACCGGACCCCCTTCCACATCGAAACCTTTGTTGACTTTGTAGAATACGATTTTAAAGGCTCTAAAACCGTCAATTTATCGTAATCCTTGGGCATACACTGCTCAAGGAAACTGTCCAAATGCAGGATTGTACCAACAACCCGCATTTTTCCGTCTGGCGCAAGACATGGAATCAGTGCTCCGTAGATCCACCTCATGAATTTCTCACGGCGATCCTTGTTCATCACTAATTCATCATTTTCCATATCATCACAAATGATGAGTTTTGGACGCATTCCGTTCCATTTTAAACCACGAAGGGATTGTTCAGACCCTTTTGCAAGAATTCTAAACATATACCCATCTTCCATCTGCACAACAATGTCGTTTTCCGTGTTTTTTACGAATCTACGAATTGGAAATAACGACTGTAAATCTTCATTATCTAGCAATTCCATCTTAATATCATTCAGGAATTGCACAGATTGGGTTTCTGTATCGCTTACAATAACTGTAAAAGGAGAAACCCGGAAAAGGCTAGTAGCAAGAGTATAGACATGGGTAATTGCGGTGCTCTTTGCGTGCTTACTGTAATCTCCGATCCCTCGGAGTATCGGACTATACCTTCATTCAATCTAAAGAATTTAAATGTGTGATTTTTTCTTTGAGTAATCGTCTATAAATCTGAGTTTCGACGGAAACTTTTTCTCCACGACTACCTATAGTTTTTTGAAATTCTAGGGCTAATTCAGCAACTTTATTCTTATTTTTAAAATAAGGCATCATTTGTCGTAAAACATCTTCAGCAATTCGAGTACTTACACACCACCGATGACGCTGTTTTCTGTTCCCAACCACCTTATCTGGATTTTGTTTTTCGATGGTTCCTCCAAAAAGTCTTTGAAGTTCTAATAGAGGTTCAATAGCAACATGATTTACACCAATTCGGAGATAAAAACCAACATAGTCTTTATGCCCACGCTCTTGAATTGTAATATACCCCTCACCATCAAAAAATCCAGCAGCCCAACAAACTTCATGAGTACGACTCATTTTTACACACTTTCTTATAGATTTAATATTTGAATGCTTCCCGTCTAGTCTCTACACCTTCTGGAACAATCCAGCTTGGCTCGGTATTGGGTGTTCTACCGTTCACCGAATTTGGGAAGTTTTACCGGGGCCACGCAGGTTTCCTATTTATATCGCGCCGGAAACAAGTCTACTTGTTAACCCCGGGGCGCGGCCAGAGCCACATACTTCTCTGGGGAACAAAAGAGTTCCCACCATTCTCGGTGACAATCTGGGGTTTTAGTTGGATTATCGAACCTCTTTGATAAGAGGGAGCCTGCAAACCCTTCGATAAGTGTACTTGAGATTTCAACCACATCTTAACTCGTTGTTACTTCTTTTTCGGGGGACAACTCCGAGTCCGACTTTTCATCGGTGTCTCTTTCGCTGGCATCAATATCCTCCAAAGATTCCTTCGTCACATCTCGGTCGTAACTGCTTTCAGCAGTCACATCCTTTGCTTTTACGAACCCTTCAAATTCCCGAGCTAACTTTTTGAGTCGGTCCATGACCGCGCTTTCCTCGGAATGTACTTTTTTGTTTTCCCGAAGTAAGGCTCGCTTGTCAATGAAGGTACTTGCAATGAAGGCTGTTTCCCGTGCTCCCACTGGTTTCCGAACCAGTTGTTCGTTTTTTGTGTCGTAGATAAAATCACCTTTTTCAAGACGATCATTTATCACACCAATTGTTTTATCGATAATTCCAGTAAATTTTACGTCAAGTTCGTCATCGTGTTCTTGCCGGATTCGGTCAATAACCTGTGGCCACCAGGGCTGTGTTTTCCACTGTCTGATTGTTCCGGAAGGAATTCTAGTAATCTCTTCAACCCGTTTTGCGTTCCCAGTAAGGGCGTAACAAACGGCTGCTTTAATCCGGTCTGTTTCGTTCCACCACTTGGATTTACGACTTCCGCCACCAGAACGTGGTCGGCCTAGCCGCACCTGCTCAAGAGCCCTCTCTCCAGGTCTCAGCTTTATCACTTCCGGGCATTTCGCCAGGATTTCCTCGGTTGTTAATTCGCGCAAACTATTTCCCAATCATCTGCAAGAATGTCAGTTTGTGACGCTAACCACGGAACAATTTTTCCATCCACTGTCTTCATATCTAAATGTGGACAATATGAAATTTCTGTTCCGTCTGGAAATATTCCAAGTAATGGTTTTCGATTAACTGTAGATTGTGATCCTGGAACAAGAAAAATAAACATTTTCTTACCATTCCAACCACTACGAGCTACTAATTTCCCCAACTTCAGTTCTACCAATGCTTGTGAAAAATTCATTTATCTCTGTACCTTTCTTTTGAATAATATTTATATTTTTAACCATATTTCGTGGGATTTGGAACTGGTTGGTGTTCGCAGAAGGCTCACCAACCGTTGATGCAAGGACAAGGTGTTTACGGGTCTTTTTAACGAGAAATCCAACAGAATACGCTAAAAGCTCTTTTGGGTTTATCTCGTTATCCTGGACCCAACCAAGGGCCAGTTCCCCGGCATCGTCCCACGTTACGAGTACTAAATCATGTCGAAACTTGATGATGTGGTTCCCCCGAGAGGACTTGAACCCCTAACCTCCTGCTTACAAGGCAGGAGCTCTTCCGATTGAGCTACAGGGGAGTTGGCTGTAGGACTAGGAATCGAACCTAGCTCTCCCGGTTAACAGCCGGGGGCAAACACCATGCCTACTCTCCTACAATAATTGGTCTAGAAGGTAGGATTTGAACCTACGACCTCCTGGTTCCAGGCCAGGAGCGCTACCAGGCTGCGCTACTCCTAGAAATAAGGGGCCTGTAATGTCCCAGGCCCGTAATTACCTTTTCGTAGAAGGTAATAGTACATATAAGTTTTTTATGTACAATACATTATACACGCCTTGACCGTAAAAGTCAAGGCTTGTATATTTAGAAGAACTAAGAACAAGTATGGTACTTTATACCATACTTGTTATATATATTAATAT
>ERZ724522.1302-NODE-1302-length-13654-cov-5.191779_pt1 | contig 13654 bp, 21 predicted proteins | sample MGYA00376055_ERZ724522 | MGnify/ENA primary metagenome ERZ724522 (study PRJEB28724, sample SAMN07190884) | wastewater metagenome | isolation source: effluent of sewage treatment plant in Hong Hong | place: Hong Kong | collected 2016-03-17 ... | reverse complement strand
GGCAACCACGGTATTGGTACGATTGTTTGAACTCCTTTCAGCACCCCATAGACCGCAGGAACCACCAGCACAGCGATCTTCCTGTTCTTGCGCTTCAGCCGCTTCTTTTGGTCAGCGTTAACATCCAGCACATCGTCACGCTCTTCGATGGCTTGGATAGCCGATGCTTTGGCCCGTCCAAGCTCACTCGCTAGATTCTCTTTCTGCTCGGCGAGGATGTCTATCTGCTTGTCCTTTTCGTGGAGCAACATGGCTTGATCCCGTCGCGTTTGACGAACCGTTACCGAACGAGCATAGGCCCGGTCGAAGTCGTACTCAGGCAGACCAACGTATTTGCCACTGCTCCCGATGATCTTGCCATCGAACAGGAACACCTTACTCTGAGAGCAAAGTGTCGAGCTTGCGGCCAAGGTCCAGACTAGGAGCAAGCCTAAGCGTCCTTTCATAGCGTTCATTCGTTACTTCAGGTGTGAGGTTCTTTTCCAAGGTGTCGCTTACGGCTCTGCTCTTTGCAAGCTCGGCTTCCAGTTCAGCGATACGCAGTTGGGTCGCTAGGTCTGGACTGGTGTCCGGGCATGGCTTCGTTAACTGAGCTTTCAGCATCCAGCCGAAGGCCATTCCGAAGACCAAGGCGACTATGGTGGCAATGAGTGCGGTACGGGTCATTACTTTATGGTGTCACCGGGTTGATAAGCCTCTGCAATAGCACCAGCCTCCAAGCCTCCAATCAGGAAGGTGCTACCATCCATGCGGCGAACCCTAGCCAGCGATTCATAGCCATCGGAGTTGCCATACAACAGGACACACGGGAAGTTGCGTTTGTCCCGCTCTTCCTGCATCTCCCGTAGTTCGTGCGTCTGTTGAACACACGAGCACAGCAGCACCGACATCAGCGCTATTACGGCCTTAGGATTTCTCATGGCTTCACAGTTTGTCGATTCCTAACGCTCACAGCCTTCATCGTTCCGGGGAACCACTCTCCACTCTTCCCATTCGGTCGTTCCAGTTCCTTGGTCAACTTCCGCTGGTAGATGTCCAGCCCCCTTTGTAGCTGCTCGATAGCGTTCTCCATCCATTCCCTTGTCACGTTGAGCATCACGCCCGTGTAGAATGCTTCCGGAGCTTTGACAGGCAGGCAGTCCAGCGTGATCTCCATGGTCATGCTCGGACCGCTGGTTACGTCGATGCCCATCTTTGGCTCGCTCATTACGATGTGTACTTGCCCGGCTTCCATCAGTAGCACTTCTTGAATGCCACCCACACCTGAGCAGGGCAGCGCGTTTGGGTTGTGTCTTGGAATAGAGCCACCTCCATCTGCATTCCCTTTCCCTTGTTCATGTACAATGTGTCGCCTTGGTTCACCCCTACGTATTTCGCACGTGGGTCGCTGAACACGATGTTCCTTCCGCATGGGGTCAAGTCGTACAGAACGGTCTTTCGGTAGACGCATTCCTGAGCACAGGCTGAAAGGCAGAGCAACAGGGATACGATGGACGCCGCTACTTGCATGGCTCTAGGTTTACCCGCATCGTCGGCTGCTTGTCACAGGTATTCGGCCCCAGCTTCATGGCAAACCGCGACTTGTAGCGTTGGTTGACCATCGGCCCAATGACCAACGAGTGCCACACGGTATCCTTCCCCGTCACGTCATAGCCTATTACTATGGCTCGTGGTACACGGATGGACTTGCACGGTTCCTGAGCACTGTAAGGCGTCCACGTGAACTCTTTGCACGGGTCTTGGCCCTTGGCGGTGTAGGCCATCAGCACCAAGGACAGGCACAGCAGGCGGGATAGGTAGCGTATCATTTGCGGCTGGATTCTTTCACGAACTGAACCGGGTACTCCTTCTTCCCGACCATTGAGCACCATACCTCTCCAAATTCAAACAGAACGACACGGTAGGCTTTCAGCATCCGCAAGGCACCACGCTTGGCGGTTCCGCTCTGAGAATACCGCTCAACGATGCGGGCGTTCGGCCCTTTCCCCGGTCGGTCGATAGTGACCAAATACGGCTGCTTCGCGTGCTTGGTCTTCTTGATCGTCACTACAATGGACTTGCTCATGGTCTTCGGTTTGGTGGCCTTGCGGCTCGGTTTAGGTTTCGGAGCGGGCTTGATGACGGTGGCCCAACTGCCATATAGGGCTGATCGTATGCATAATTTCTCAGAGCTTATATCTACAATAGACCACATACTATCACCCAATTTGCGGTAATCCCACTTTTCAATGGCACCAACTACCCCTTTGCTACCATAGGCACTATTTATGGTAGCGCCCGGAACTATGCCGCGCTTCTTCGCTTCTTCGATAAGGTGCTTGGGTACTTGCATCGCTCTCTGTTTGTGCCGCTAATGTATACACATCCGGCACATTTGGCACAAATTATTTTCCAGTGTTCGTTATTTGACAGACCCGGCCCTATGCCCCATGTATTAGCGTTCAGCCTTCCGGCGCTCTTGACAGCGTTGCATTGCTGCTGCACATGGAACAACCATGATCCACCCTAAGAACTGCATCGCCCATTTGATGCCTGACCAACGTGCTTCTAGAACTCTAGTGAGCATGGGGAACCCGTTGTCGGCCGGTCGGACAGCGCGGGTATTTGTGACGTTGGACGCCTCGGTGTGCGTGCCTTTTATCTCGCCGGATAGCTCCGGCACGGTGGCACGGAGAACCGCTATGTAGAAAGAACGAAGGCCCGGTCCCCCATCACAGGTCCGGGCCTTTCGCCTTGTGCGCCTTTCGACGCGATAGTGCCTTTGTTGGCGATACAGTGATGGTGCATCGGCCGCTAATATAGCAAAACTTTCCACTACAACAACTCGAAATAAGGAATGCGGCCCGCTCCGCGTTCACCCCACACAGTTAGGCGGAGAAGTCGTAATCGTATTCCTCTAGTGTTATATCGCGGAATTGAGCGCCTTCGCGTTCTGCGCATTCTTTGGCAGCCGAAATATCTGCATCGGTGGCATAGTGTTGTTTATTCACTATGGCATTGAGTTCCCACCTGTCCATTTCCACGTTGTACGTAAACCAGTTATCGTTCCATGATTTAGCGTTGATGATGTGAATGATTCTTGGCGAGTTCATTTGTGAGAGGTGTTTGTTGTTTGTTGATGATGGGACAAATGTATGTACAAAAGTGATACATGCAAGGGTTGAGCCAATAAATGTGACGAACGGTTAGCCTACATCAACTCGAAGTGCGGCATGTCGATGAGCTTCTGATCGCTCAACAACTCCCCGTCACGGTCCCAGTCTCCACCCCAACGTACCGGAATGCCCCTTAGCGCAGCAATGGCGAGCACAACCCCGGCCACGTAGCACATATGAGCCTTGTCGTACTCTTTCCCCTTCACGTCGATGATGATGTCCACCGCCCTTGAAAGGGGCATTCCCGGACCTGTAACGTGCTTTGCCGCTGCGTATAGTTTCTCTCGGGTTGGGTAGTCGCGCGGGTTGACATTGCTTCGTTTCGGAGGACCGTCGAAAAGCCTCTGCTGCTCTTCGATGGTCCTAGCCCCTTGCACAAGCTGGAATGGCACGTCCGATACACGTAGCGCATCGTCCATGAGCAACCGCAGCGACCCCATGAGGGTATCGCGCTGCTGTACGCTACGCTCGTTCCATTGGTGCATCAGTCCACCTTGATGAACGTACCGAGCTTCGCTTCGATCCAGTTGGCCAGACGTGACCCGCTGAGGGTGCCGTACTTCTTGGCCACGTCAAGCAACTGCGACACGAAGATGAACGCCGAAGCGCCGAAGAACAACGGGCTATCGGGTATCCATCCGGCATTGGGCAGTAGTTGGTCAACGATAGCGGTGCATAGCAACATGCCAGCAGTCAACGACAACTTCTTCCCCGGCCCGAAGGCGAAGTGTGAGAACGAGAACCGCTTGCCCTGTCGCTTGGCCAACATAGCGCCCATGAAGGCGTCAACGAGAAGCAGTATCCCGTAGCCGAACAACGCCATGCCTATGACCTGAAGGTTCTCCCAGAACGCTATGGCCATGGCAAGCAAGATCTTCCCAACGACCTCGGCAGGGGTTCCACCTATCACCTCTTTCAATGTATCCAAGAACGATTGCAGCTTCATTTGCTTCGTGTTAGTGCGGTATGTACCACCATGGCGATGAAGTACACCGCTAGTAGGCTGTATTCCCATGTCTCTGTTATCCCTTCGTTTTTACCGTTGATCTCTTGGTAAGCCTGCGTGGTGAACCATACCGCAGAACCGAAGCCGTAAACGGCAAGCCTCGGAGCATACGACCCGATAACCATGCACAGCACCGCCTTCGTAACCTCTTGGCAGAAGCCGTAGAGCATCCACTTCTGCTCCTGCGCCATGTCCGGAAAGAGCATGTACAACTCTTGGAACATGACCACGAAGACGAATATCAGAGCTTGCGCCGTGGCAGGCCCGATGGATGGCCGTTCGCCACCGCTATCGCCTGCATTTGGTCGTAGAAATCGCGGTGAGCCGCCGCCACTTGATTGTCGGTCGTCGCTGCCTGCGTCTTGATGACTAGGGTATCCCATGCCGCCAAGATAGTATTGAGGTCGGAAGTGCAAGACATGTTACTTGGGTTTGAGGTGGTTGAACTTCGCGAAAGGAGTAGCCTCTAGGCACTCCTCTATGTTGTTGATGCGGTCGCGCATCTCGACAATCTTCTTGTCCATCGCCTCTTGGTACTTCTTCGACCTCCACCCGATGTAGATGAGGCGACCGATGTAGATGAGCAGTGCGGCGATGGTGGTCATATCAAGCCTGCGGTTTGGATGTTGGCGAATTGCTGCTCGCCTACGGCCAACTGGCCGATGTAGCTACTGTGGTTATCGTCGGTCCAGCCATTTGCGTTCGGCGAACCAACTGCAACCGGAGCGGCCTCGGCGCTGCTCAGTTCGTCGCTCTGTGGGTATCCTGCTGCATTCACGGTGTAGATGTCATCGTATGCTGCTGCCAAGGCCGTGATTGCGCTGTTGATGGCTCCCTCACCGACAGAGCGGTTGAAGTCAAGGAGCGTCAGATTCCAAATGTGTTTGCGGCCAGCTTCCTGCACCACCAAGCCAGCGATAGCTTTATCGACGTAGCTCTTCAACTCCAAGAACTGCCGCTGGTAATCAGCGTTGGGGATGCTACCGGACCCATCGTTCTCGCCCTGCCACCAGTTCACCGCGTTCACTTCGATTCGGTGGTTCGGGTACAAGGTCTTCAGGTCGCGTATGCCGCGCTTCAGGTAGTACTCAACAGCCGCCAGTCGCGATGCGTTGTTCCAGTTTCCGGGCGCTTGGCTGTTCGTCAGCGACCGCGAAAGGCCGGTGCTGTTCCACGCTGCCTTTATCACTGCGACCACATCGCCGGTAGCTTCTTGCAGTTGGGTGGCGCAACTCAGTTCACTACCCCAAAAGAGGATGGACGTGACGGTCTTCGGTGCGCTGTTGACCCCTGCTTGATACGCTACCCAGGTTCCATTGTCCACACTCTGGTCGTCGTCGAAGAACAGGTCCTTGTGGTAGATCAGCACATCGTCCGGGGTTGCCGTGTACTGCGCCTGTGTGGTTCGTGCTGCCGGATAACCCGCTGCGATGCCCTTGTAGTTGTAGGCAGTGTTAGCAATGCGCGATCCATCGTGCCTGCCCACGGCGTTGCTCTGCCCGAAGAGCACGATGACGCGCACCTTTGGAATTGCCTGCCTTATGACCGGGCCGAAGATCATGGCGTGAACAGATATTCGAGCAGTGCGCCGCGAGATACCGTCGTGCTAGTTGCGTCTGTTGTGTTCTGCGCCCACTGGAACTCCAGATCACCCGGCGTTGCACCGTTCTCCACGTACAGTTCGATCTCGATAAACCCGGTGAATCCAGCGGCAGCGGTTATGGCTTGGTCGCTGGTATCGTAAGCGGTCAGCACGCGGTTCGCTGGTGCGGTTCCCGAAGTCTGTGTAACGCGCACAACGCCACGGATTAGTGTAGGCGTACCGGGACCAACGATGCGATACTTGAAGTCACCCGTGGCACCCGTTACGAAGGCGATGATCCATCGGGTGTTGACCTTTTGGTTTGCCAATAGAGCCAACTTCAGGTCCGGGTCTGCCGCCAGTACCGTGGTGGAACTGCGGGCAGTTGCAGTGGTCTTTCGTATCGGCGTCCACACGTTGCTGGTAGAACCGGCCGTTGCATCACTCACTATCACAGCAACAATGTTGCTGCTGTCGATGTATGTGAACCGGACGATGTTCAGCGCACTGTTGTTCCACAACCCGACTGCACTCACGCCGCTCGGCCAGCTTGGTTCGCTCGCATGGTTGAAGCAGGCCACCACCTCCGTACCTGCCACTGCACCGCTCAGGTCCAGCGTTACCGTGCCACTGCTCGGGCTGGTGGGCGTGTTGTAGATGGCCGGTGCATCGAAGGCGATGGTAGCCCCCGTGCGTATTGCAACACCGGACACCGTAGCAAGGTCAGCGGCAAGCTGGGCAAGCGTTCGATTCGTCCACGCTCCCGACTTGCGTTGGATGATGTCATCATTTGCAGGCGAAAGTCCCGCAATAGCAGTCAGGTCGGAATCCAAGGGTTGTGATGCAGCTATTGCCGCTGCCTGAGCCGCCGCCGCGCTACCTGCCGCATCGAATGCGCTACTATCTTGGGTAGCAGCGGTACCAAGACCCATGGCAGTCCTAGCCTGCGAAGCGGTCAAGTCCTGCGGATCTCCACTCCCAGCACCGGCGGCCCTACCCTTGATGGTAGCCTCGTTCATGTCGGCCAGCTTCGCGTTGGCGATAGAACCGTCCGCAATGGTGGCGTTTACATCAACGTTGAAGTTAGCCATTGTAGGTAATGTTGATCGTTAGGGTATTGTCTTCGCAAGGGTTCACGTCTTCAATCGGTGGCTGCGCATCTCCATTGACCGTAACGTTCACCGTCATCGGGCACGGATCGCATATCAACGCCTGCACCGCTGCCGTCTTACCGGCATTGCCGATGCACTCAACGATAATGTCCGCCGTAGCCGCTGTGCTGTCGATGATCTCGCACAGGTAGATCGGCACATCGCCGTCATTCTCTATGCAGGCTACAACCTCACTAGGGTCCGCCCCGTTCACCACCTCGCACAGCGTTCCGGCTGTACACAGGTCGGCCTCGGCAGCGTCTATCTGAGCCTGCGTTAAACAGGTCTTGATCTGCGCCCACGTCTTAGCCTCGATGAGCTTGCACAAGAAATCACCCGCTGGGCCACACTCGGCAAAGCACTCGGCTTGACCTACCACCACCACGGAAATATCTATCGCCACCCACGCCTTCGTAGTGCTGGTGAGCGCCGTACCGAACTCCTGTTGATAGACCCTGCGGCTATCGGTATCCACACCAACGCCAGTAAAGTCAACCGTAACGGCATCCGTAGCAGTGACGATGCTAGTATCCACGTCCATCATCGCCCACGATGCGGACCTCGCACCACCGGCAACGCTCGGGCATATCGCCCGGTCCACCATCGCGACGAACCGCAAAGGCATCGTTACCTCGAACCCTCCGCACGCACTGCCTACAATATCCACCTGACGCTCGCTCTCTCTACCCGACAGCCTCCAATAGCTCAGGCTACCGGCGTTGTCGTTAGCGATCTGAACGAACGACCCGTCACTAGCATACACTACCGGCTGGGTGCCTCCCTCCACGGGCTGCAACTCCGCGATACCATGGCGCACCGCCGTAGATAGGTGCATACCAGCGGCGGCGTCCAACAGGTCGATTATCGTCTGGATCATGCCGTGTAGATCTCAAACATCCTTTTGTGGAACTCCTTTCGCTCCTCCTGCGTCAAGCGCAAGAACTCTCCTTTCGTCTCCGTCAGCCCCTTGAACTTCGCCGCCTGCTCGCCCTTTAGCCTTATCGACACCTCCGTATCACTGTCCTGCGTCGGGTCCGGAATATCGGTTCCTCCGAAATAGGATTTCCTCAGCCTACCCGTAAGCTCAAAAGGCGCATCGCCCCTACCCTGTTGGGTCTTGAACCCCGCTTGATAGCTTGTGTAGTATCCTCCCTTGATCTTCGCGGCCGTGCCCTTCTTGTTCTTTGGTGGCTTTTTCCATTGGTCGTATGGTTTCCCCTTTCCCGTCACCTTACGGGGTGCGGGCGGGGTGTAGGCGTAGAGGTCATAGTCCTCTTGGTAGGAGAGCGAACTACCATCGGTCAAGACCCCTTTGCCCCACACTCGATTGCTTACGTCCACCATGGTGCCTTTCGCCGCCAAGTAGACCGCGCGGCCTTCGCGTAGCCTAGCCACACGAGCCTTCACGTTGTCTATCGCCTTGGCAGCACCTTCGATCATGGCAGTATCACTCCGGTCGTTACCCTATCGTTACAAGTGAAGCACAGCCCATCGTTCGGCGTTATCGCCGTCTCGAATAGCTCGTTCATCGCCGTCACGAAGTGCGCCTCTAGCTCGTCCCGGCGATCCTTGACGTCCTGCTTCCTCACGTTCTGGATCCCGTACCGCTCGAAGTTGTAGAGCGCCATCGTGTAGATCTCACGACCCAAGCAGTAGAGCAGCGGCAATGCTAGTGCTCCTTTGATGTCGCACAGCCACGCGCCTATGTCACACTGCACCGAAGCGATAACAGAAAGGCCACCCGTATCCGTTCCCGGCAACAGGTTGGCAGCTATCTTCTTGTCCGCAGGGTCTATCACATATTGGCGGGCCTCGATAACACCGTTCCGGTACTGATACCCTCTGCACGTAGCACAGCCTTCGTAAAGGGTGCTCTTGTAATATACATCTTGATCACTCACGACCAATAGTCGCAAGCGTTCACGCATGCACTGCACTTCAATATCTACCTCCACCGATGACATCTGACCGGCTACCGCGTCGATGGTCTGCGTGCTAACCACCGTCCCGTCCTTCAGATTGTATATGGTCACGGTCACATCGCCGGTAGTCTCGCCGTAGAAATCAATTCGGCTGATAAGCAACTTCGTATTCGTGGCCGGAGTACATACGTCGATAACGAACCCATGAAGGTAGCTCGCATCGCCGTTTACCAGTTGTTCCGTGTCCGCGTACCTCCCTATCCGGGCAGCGTCAACGAAGGTCCGACCGATGATGTTCTTGTTGTAGTGCTTCAATACAGCACTCGTCACATATTCCGTCGCCAACCGTCTGCGGTCGGCCATGAACGTAGAGGTCGAAGCATCCTCCTTGTTCAGTATCGCCGATAAGAAATTCTCGGTGATACCTATGTCCTTCAAGTAGAGCCTTCCGGTGCGGGTCGCACATCCATTGTCATCGCCGATCAGAGTATCGAGACAGGAGGCCATGGTTCTTTTGTTTTGACCGTGGGCGGGAGCATTTCCCCCGCCCTTGGTCATAGGTTGGTTCAGCTATTGAGCCGGATACTTTCACCGGCTTGCGTCAGGATGTAATCCTCGTTAGGCCCGGTGCCCTGTACCCAATAGCTGTCTAAGGGTTTGTGATCAGGACTTGGAACACGCCGTTCTTGCCGCTGTACGGATCAGGCGTGCTGTAGAAGTCGCTCGGCAGGTTGATGAGCTTGGAAGCCGTGCTCACCGTGATGCTGATAGAACCGCAGTCTTCGCTAACGGTCAAGTCCATCGGTACGCCGGTCATCGGGTCCGTGATAGCCACCAGCTTGTAGTTGCCGCTATCAATGAAGACCGGGTTCACGCCGTCCTTCCACTGTGCCATCGTGAAGTAGATGGGCACGATGTTGCCCGGCTCCAAGATCATGAACTCGTTGGTATTACCCAAGGCAGCCGTCAGGCGTTGGTCGTAGGCGTACGCCATGCCCCAGCGGGCCATTGCTTCGCCCAAGTCCATGCCGCCGTCGGTGCAGCAGCCGATCATCGAAGCGTTGAAGTAGCTACGGCCGGTCTTGCCGCCAGCAGCGAACAGGTTGGCACCCGCACCCACATCGTCAAGAGCCATGCGCAGCGTAGCCCATGCTTCGGGGTCCGGCTTGCCATCGGCATAGCGCGTAGCCCACACGTATTGCTTGGAGGCGTTCACACCACCTGGGCTGTTGCTAGGCGTCGGGAACAGCGTTCCGTTGCCCCAACTTCCGCTCAACAGGACAGCTTCTTGCGCCTGTTGGGTAGCCAGCTTGCGGCGTACCACGTCGATGTGACGGGCCACCACCATCTCGAAATACATCGGGTTGGATTCGCAGAAGCGAACCAAGTCAGCGATTTCGATAAGCTCACCGCTGGTCAGCGCCGTGTCGGGCGGGGTGTAGGTACGGCTCAGGTTGCCGTATTTAGCGGTTTGCGTACAGGTGATCTCGGTGGCGTCTTTCGTCGTCACCAAGTCCTCCGTCAAGCGGGGGAAGTAGGTCACTACAACGTCATTCAACTTGCTGCCACCCTTCACCAGTTGGGTTTGGATGGGGAAACGGTTGATCTGGCTGTTCAGCATATCGCTGAACGGCATTTTGTCGTCAGCGCCGGGGAAAGCAGGGGTCTTCCAAAGATCTTCGAGGCGACCCTGAATGTCCTGACAAGGCAGGAGGGAAGTAGTCTGGTATGACATGAGGTTATCGAAATGAAGTTGAACCGTTGCTATTGTCGGGGCGCAACGACTGAACCCGATAACCTGACTATTAGCTAGCCGTTCAGGAGGCTGAGAATGTCATCCGCTGCGAATGTAAGCATAAAACAGAAACGCCACCCGAAGGTGGCGCAACTGCCTAGTGGTACCGGACCTAATGGTGGAGGCACCTGTTATTGCAATCGTGCTGCTGGTGGGCGACGGGCAGCGACACCGAAGCGCGGAACTTCCTGCTCCGCTGGTCGCGCCGTAGGCTTCGGAACGGTCTTCCCGCCCTGCGGGTTGACGCCTACCAACTTCAGCGCATCGGCTTCCGCTTTCAACGCCTCGGCCAAGCTCCACCGCTCGGCGGCTTTCTTTGGATTCATCAACGGTTCACCCTTGTCGTTCGCCGCATAGGGCTTCCCTTCATCGTCCAACAGCACTTGGTATTTGCTCTTGGCCTTGGAAACGAAACCTTCCTTGCGAAGCTCGTCAACCGTAGATGCAAAAGGAATGGCCTTCAATGCGCTATCCCATTCGCTATCCACCTTGTGCTTGCGTTCGCGCGTCTTGATCTCGCCGTCGAGGGTCACGTATTTCGTCTCCCACTCCTTAGCGTTCTTCTCGTAAGCCGTGAGCTTCTTGGTAGCCTCCTTCAGCTTCGTTTCATAGTCCGCTACAACCTCGGCGGGAGCCGCCGTCTTGGTCTTTTCCTCCAACTCCTTGATGCGGTCGAACTTCGGCTTGAACACGTCCGGCAGCTTCTTCAGGATGTCCATCGGCGGGGCCGTGTCCACATCCTCAATGCCAAGCTCGAAAGCCTCATTCAGTTCCGCAAGCTGCTTGTTCAGGCCCCGGTTGACCTTGCCGAACACCTTATCGGCAATGCCCTTGTCGTTGTGGGCGCTTTCGCGCTTGATCCACGTTTGCTCTACGCTCTTGGCGAAAGCCTCAGCGCTCTCGTGCTTTTCCAGTTCCTTGGGGTCTACGCCAAAGACCTCCAAAGCCTCCTCTAGTTTGATCGGCATGGTTAGGCGGTTACTTTGGTTTTGGGCTTCGGATCGGGCTTAACCTCTACGGGTTCAGCCTCTGTTGGCTTCGCTTGCTGCTCGGCCAGCTTCGCCAAAAGCTCCTCGTTCTCCTTGCGCAGTCGAGCGATGATAGCGCTCTCCTCCTTGGTAGGCCGCCCAACGGACTTGTATGGCTCAGGGTCCACGTTAGGGTCTGCGACCTGTTTCATTTGGTGGATGCGCCAAGCGGGTGTCCCGATGAGGCGCTTGCTTACATGCACGGCACGCTGGCCTGCATTTGGGGCCATCGAGACGGCCCATATCTTTTCGGTGCTCATAGGGGCCTAAGATAACACTTAGTCGATATATCCCTTCGAGCGCATCCGTTCAAGGTCGGCTTTCGGAACATCACGACGGGGGACGGGAACCAATACGTCGGTACACCCATAGCCCCCGACAAGGGAGAAAATCGTCACCTTGTTGGTTCCGGGTATTTGCCCTTCCCAAGTGGTATTCCCCCACGATTCGATTTCTTTCTTATGCCAGTACTTACCCTTCCTCTCAAGACACCATTTGCGACTGCTATCCAGTTTAGGACCAGTGAAGAAGAAAAATTCCGCCCCAACGGAATCCGCCGCTGCCTTCGTTGCCGTCCTTTCGTATATGCTAACGAGGTCGTTAACGGCCGTCCTAGCGTTACCAAGCAACGCGCCGTCGCTATCATCGCCACCCGTTACGATGTTCGATACCGACTGCACCAAATCCCTATACCTGCCTCCGCTAGCGATGCTCGCACCGACCTCCTGCATGATAGGCTGTTGCAGGGTCCGCGTGAACGACGTAGCGTCGAGCAGGTAGTTGGCGCTGATGGTCTGGTATTGCTGTTTCAGTACCGTAAGAAGCCCCGTGTCCAATGTTCCGAACCCTTCAGCGTAGGCCGTTAGCCCGGCCTCCAGTTCCGTGAAAGATGCTAGGTATTCGCCTACTGCCTTCTGCCATTTCTCATCGGCAAAGCCCGACTCCAGTTCGTTGATAACGCTCGATAGCCTAGCCATGTTAGCCTCCGAAGCCACCAGCATACCGCCCTCTATCTCTAGCTCGGAAAGGATACCAGCCATCCGTGTAGCCGTCCGTTCCTGAAACGCGGTGATTTCAGAAAGCAGCTTTTCAACCGCCGCATCACCGGCCGACCGGCTCCGCAGGTATTCGGTTATGGTCATGCGTTAGCACCGGCTACCAACCGAGCAGCGATGTCGCCAGCACCAGCGCTAGGAGCCGAAGCCCTCGCAAGCTCCTTCAGTCGTTCGGCTTTGGCGAACTTGTCCAGCGCCATGAACGCTTCGTCTTTCGCCAGCGTATCGTAGAGCGCCAACGCCTGTTGGTGCAGCTTCAATTCCCAAGGCTCGGGGCGCGGGTTCATCGACGCGATCTCCATCTGATTAAGCACCCACAACCTATCAGCAAGCGCGATAACCTCCAAGGCTTCGCGCATCGAAGCATCACCTGGGTAACGCACGCTGATATACCCCTCTAGCGCAAGCTGACGCATCGGAGGCGGCAACGTGGAGCTAGAAGTCCAGTCCGCCATGTATTCCGCTTCGGTCTTCAGGTCGTAGCTGGTAGCCCTTACCACCTTGACCATTCCATCGGCTTGCTCCTTTCCGTAACGCTGGATAGCGATACAATCGACCGTGAACTCACGCACCAAGAACAACTGGTTTGCGATGTTCCTGCGGAACGCCATGCTTGCCTTCAGGTCAATACCCGACTGCGTAGCCGTCTTCACCTCGCCGCCCGTCATGGTGGCGTCCGTGTTCAGGTACATCACCTTGCGGCCCTCGTTCGTTTGGTCTACGATCTCACGGCGCAAGAAGTCCATCGTGGTGCTAGTCGGCTCCACGAACGTCATTGCATCGTGAACGCTGATCTGCGAATTGTCGCTCCGTCGTGCTTCCTGTACGAACAGCACGCCGTTAGGTCCGAGCCTTGCCGCCAAGCCCGTACCGTTGCACTTCGGGCACTTCCCTTTAACGAGCATTTCGCCAAGCTCGCCAACGTAGGTCATATTACCACCCACGCACCGGCCCATGTCA
>ERZ724522.1301-NODE-1301-length-13678-cov-19.191294_pt1 | contig 13678 bp, 19 predicted proteins | sample MGYA00376055_ERZ724522 | MGnify/ENA primary metagenome ERZ724522 (study PRJEB28724, sample SAMN07190884) | wastewater metagenome | isolation source: effluent of sewage treatment plant in Hong Hong | place: Hong Kong | collected 2016-03-17 ... | reverse complement strand
CCCGGCTTGAGGCTGCGAAAGTCAACGGCTGGTCCGGCAAGCTTTCTGACGAAGCGCTCTCTAAATTCCACCGCGACGCGCAAGATAGGGGATGGGCTGCATGAGCCTGACGCGCAGACTTTTCAGCAAGGGCGCTGTGGCCGCGCCGGCCGTGGCACCGGGAGCGGTCAGGGAATTCCTGGCGCGCGGCGGCGGATCGAATGTGTCTTCACTCAGCGGCGTCGCGCAGAATGCCGTTCAGTACGATCTATCAAACCCCATTCCATCAACGCCCGGGTCAATGCTGGCCTATTGGAAAAAGGAATTCGCCGAATTCTTGGCTAATCGCGACGACGATCTGGGCGAGGCCATGCGCTACGTGCGCGACCTAGACGCCGATCTGATGGTCAACAAGTCGCTCTCCTTGACCGCTCGCGTGCGGATGCAAGCTCAACGCGAGCTTGATCGAAATTTCGAGCGACGAAAACGCGCTTATCTCGGTCAGATCAAGCATCTTGCGGGGCTCGCATGACCGCCCTCGGCCACTCCTGGGATGATCAAACCGAATTCTGCACCCGGTGCGGGATGGGATTCGATCGCGCGTTGAACCACGGCAAATTCGATTGCGACGGCGGCGGCAATCTTATCGCCGTCTCTCACATCATCGCCCGTCGACAAAACAAGCCACTGATCGACGCCTGCATTCGCGCATTCCAGCGCCCGACCGATGAACCGCCGCAACCGCCGAGGGCTGCTTGATGAAGGGTTCCGCCTTGCTGAAGCGAATTGTTGATCGCGTGCTTGCGTGGTTCGATTGGCGCGCACCCGTGCCGGTCATCATTGATGCTGTGAATGAAAATACTGCGCCCGCCAGCGCCACGCCGGCTATTGTGATTTCGAGGCCGCCGGCCGAAAAGTCAGATGAAGGCTATGGACGCTTTCATTTCAAAGGCGCGATCCTCGATCAGCTTCCGGCCTATTTTAAATATATCCGCCGAATGCAGCGGGTCGACCCAGACGCCTATGACCTCTTCAGTCAGATCGGAGCGCATGTAATTCCCAATGCGATCGGTTGTCTTTCTAATGGCGCTAGCCCTTGGTTTCGAGCGGGGAATCGTCCCACCTTCGGTTGCCATGCGCTTAGCTACGACGAAGAGGCGGAGCATAAAGGGCTGGTCAGCCCCAAGTTTGCTTACTTTCAAAAGCTGCGAAGATGGCGCGCAGGCATTGTGCCGCAACCAGTCCATCTGAACCATGTAATATACGAGGTAACCGTCTATTTTGATGATCGTCATGATCGGAAGCTATTTTTAAAATCCGGCATTCCTATCACGTTTTTCGTTGGCGTCTCGCCGGAGGGGCGCGTGACTGTCCTTAAGGAACGCATTTCAGTCAAAGTGGACGATTGGCGCGAAAATCGGTGGCGCAATTCGCCTGGCATGGATGGATGGGCCAAAGAGAACGGCAGGTCCGTTCAGGACATTGGCGAGGGTGTTTTTTTCGCAATCATCTCGAGCGTGGAGGCGGGGGATTCTGGCCTTAGGATAACCGCGCGAAAAGGCGAATGCGCAGCAACGTTCGCTCTGGATATGGATCGTACGGCCTATTTCTTCAAAGATCGTGATGTGACGATCAATGACAAAGGATCGCGCCGGAAGATTTTTCACATCGTCCGAACGCACAAGAGAATCGGCGCCGGCGGCCGTGAGCATTTCGTCCGAAGCCATTTTCGCGGCGAAAGCAAGTTTGTCTGGAACGGGTATGAGGTTTTGATCACGCTACCGGGCAAGCACCACGCCGCGTTGAGCGACGCGCAATTCGAAGCACGTCGTTATGAGGGGAAAAAGAAGCGCGGCGACCTGTCGATGAGACAAGCCGGGAAAATGATGGCCGATCACTTCAGCGGATCGCTGCACTAACGGGGTCCTGAATGCCGAGCATGGCCGAAAAGAAGCGCATCGAGCGCAAGCAGCGCAAGGTCGAGAAAAACAAGATGGCGCAGATCGCATCCGAGCTCGCCGACGCTACGCCGGAGCGCTTGGCCCAGGCAGGGCGCGACCATGCGAAAGGCGAGGGCGATAGCATTCGCCGCATCAGCGATTGGCCGCTGGCCAGGCTGTTCTCTCGTCAGCAACTTTGCCCGGAAGACAGCGAGCGCAACAAGGCGCTCTATGACACGGGTGAAGCGCTGGCGCGAAGCTGGCATGGCGCGGGACTCTCCGGCTATACGAGCATTGACCTCAACGGCATTGGCGGCGGCGCCGGCGATAAGGCGTACATGATGCCGGTCACCGAATATGCTGCGCGGTGCAGAGGCGAGATTCGGCTGGCTCAACAGCATGTCGGCAACTGGACCTGGGGCGTGCTGATCGACATTTGCGTTGAAGGGATGACGCCGGAATCCGCTGGCAAGCGCCGCTCTGGCTACGCCGACGCCAAGCTGGCGCGCGTCGTTGCTCTTGATCGTCTGCGGGATGGGCTGCAGCGCCTCGCTGAACTGTGGGGCCACGTATCGCATGCGTCGCGTGACCGCGGCATTCGTTCATTTGGGGAGAGATCGTCGCTGACCCTGCTCGTCGTTGACGGGGGACGCTGAAGAGCGCATATCAGGCATGTTCCTGATTTGCGTGCGGCGCAGCGGCTTCTCCGTCCCCCCCCCTCGCCACAATTCAGGAAGTTCCACATGAAACACTCCGCCCGCGGGCGACAAGAGATGACGACGGGCTCGCGCGCATGACCGTCCCGCGAGGTAAGAGGCAAGGTCTTTAATCAGTCCCGGCCCAGTCGTTATGAGTTCGGCGCGGCAACGGCGTGCACTGGCGAAGCGGTTCCTAGGATGGCTGCGCTATCCACAAGGCTCAGGCTTCGCATCACGCGCCGAAAAGTGTCTAGGGAGCATTGCACCGCAGGTCATGACTGCTGGAGCTAGGCCCGTCGCCGTCATCCTATGAGACGCAACACTGGTTGTGGATCACTTTCGGGCATTTTTGAGCCGCAAAAGTTCGAGACGGAAATTGCTGCGGCAGTGGCGTTTCTTGCGAAAATGCAAGCATTCGCCTCGACGGCCCGCCGCCCGATCCAATAGAGCGAGAGGCTGCATGGATAACTTCGACATGGGCCCTTACGATAGCGACGCGCATCAACGCATCGAGCGGCTGGAAAAGCGGTTGGCGTCGCTCGTCATCGCCTCGCAACCAAAGGGCTGCGTTTGCCCGCCGCGTTCCGAAGAGACGTGCCAGAATCCCTTTTGTGGGCGGAAGCCTCCGCTGCCCGCTCATCAATATGGTCAGCATTCGGTGACGGCGCGAAAGCCGGGCACGCCGTGGTGGACTGAAAATGGCGTGAGCACTGCATGAACGATCAGCCGGCATGCGAGGATTACGAATTCGAGTTTAGCGCGCGCTGGCATCTAAAGAAGGTCGGCGAGCGCGAAGCGGAGAGGCTGCTTAGGGCGGTCAAATTTGAGTTTCCCGCCCCCGGCTTCAGTTCGTATGCGAAATATGATGGATGGGATTTAGTTTATGCGACTGTGCGTCGGCGCGGCGATATGAACGTCTCGCGGATCAGCTGCGGCTTCAGGGTCGGAAGCATCGATGCAATGACTGATGCCGTTTTGGCTGAACACATGACCAAGATGCGATATGCGCGACGATCTTGCCTGGGACGATTCTGACGAGGTCAGCTAATGGCTCGTATCCGTCAGGAATACGCCGTCAACGGCCGCTGGTCGCGTTGGGTTCGCCCGATCCGCAAGGGCTATAAGATGGCCTGCTGTGACTGCGGGCTCGTCCACGACATGGACTTCAGGATTGTTGGCGACAAGGCCAAGCGCATCCAGTTCCGCGTCGCCCGCAACAATCGATCAACAGGACAGGTAAGGCGATGGGCGAGGAAGAGCCAAGGGACGATCGAGGCCGTTTCCTAACGGGCAATAACGGATCGACCGGCCGGCCCAAGGGCTCCCGCAACAAGCTGGGCGAAGCCTTCCTTGAGGCGATGCATGCCGACTTCGAAGCCCATGGCGTCGAGGTGATCAAGCAGGTCCGCGAAGAAAAGCCGGACCAATATTTGAAGGTCATCGCCTCTATCCTGCCGAAACAGATGGACCTGAATGTCAACGTCCTCGACGATGTCCCGGATGACGAGCTTGCCGCTCTCGTCAATGCCGCCCGAGCAGCTATCCAGGATGCTGCCAAGGCTGGAAGCGGAGATGACAAAGCGCGCGGCAAGAAACCGGCTCGCGTCGTTTCAACCTTACAGTAAGCAGCGCGAGTTCCACGAGGCTGGAGCGACGAAGCGCGAGCGGCTGCTGATGGCGGCCAATCGCTTCGGCAAGACGGAATGCGGCGCCGCTGAACTGGCGATGCATTTGACTGGTCGCTATCCGAACTGGTGGCGCGGCAAGCGGTTCAATAAGCCGGTCAGGGCATGGGCGGCTGGCGTCACGAACGAATCCACGCGCGACGTCGTGCAGGCGAAGCTCGTTGGGCCGCCGGCGCGCAATGAAGAATGGGGGACTGGTCTTATCCCACATGCCGCGCTCGGCAGTCATTCGCCGTCGCGCGGTGTGGCCGGCCTGATCGATACCATCAGCATTCGGCATGAGGCTGGCGGTTGGTCGACGCTCCAGTTCAAGAGTTACGAGCGCGGCCGGGAGAAGTGGCAGGGCGCGGCGCTCGAAGTCATTTGGCTCGATGAAGAGCCCGACAAGGACATTTATTCGGAGGCGCTGACCCGCACGAACGAGACGGGCGGCATCGTCTATCTGACGTTCACGCCGCTGCTCGGCATGTCGGAGGTGGTCAGGCGGTTTGTGATGGAGCCAAACCCGGATCGCCACGTCACGACGGCGACGATCGATGACGCGGAGCACTTTTCAGAGGAAGAGCGAGCCCGCATCGTCGCGAGCTATGCGGAATGGGAGCGCGACGCCAGAACGAAGGGCATTCCGGCTCTTGGCTCTGGCCGCATATTTCCGATCTCGGAATCTGACATCACTGTCGCGCCGTTCGAAATCCCGTCGCATTGGCCTCAGATTGCCGGGCTTGACTTCGGGTGGGACCATCCGACCGCGGCGGCCAAGCTGGCCTGGGATCGCGATAATGACGTGATTTACGTCACGGCGGATTATCGTCGGTCGCAGCAGACGCCGATCATGCATTGCGGCGCGCTGAAGCCTTGGGGCAAAGGTCTGGTCTGGGCGTGGCCTCACGATGGCCTGCAGCACGATAAGGGCAGTTCCGGCGAGCAGCTCGCGAAACAATATCGCGACCACGGCTTGGCGCTGACGACGGAGCGCGCAACCTTTCTCGATGGGACGAACGGCGTCGAGGCCGGCGTCTCCGAGATGCTGGAGCGAATGCAGACCAATCGTTGGAAGGTCTTCTCGACCTGCGGCGCATGGTTCGAAGAGTTCCGGCTTTATCACCGCGAAGACGGCCGGATCGTCAAAGAGTTCGACGACGTTCTCTGCGCCTCTCGCTACGCAATGATGATGCGGCGCATGGCTAAAACGCTGGAGCGTCGATCGGTCCCGAAACCAGACACGTCATGGGTGCGCTGATTGGCTAAAATGGATGACGCGCAGCTTATCGCGCTCATTGACCAGTACATCGTCGATGCAGAGACGATGGGCGGGTCTGAGCGTGAGACGCGGCGGCGCAAAGCGCTCGACTATCTCAATGGCAAGGTGCCGGACTTTCCGCCCCAGCCGGGCAAAAGCTCTGTCGTGTCGCGCGACGTCGCCGACGCCATGTCGTTTATCGTGCCCGGCGTGGCGCAGGTGTTTCTCGGCTCGGCCGTGATCGGCGAATATCTGCCACAGACGCCAAAGGACGAGGCGTTCGCCGCCCAGGCCACGGATTACGTCAATTATCTCGTGCTGCGGGAGTGCAACGGTCATGCCGTGCTGAAAACCGCATTGCATGAGGCGTTGCTGCTCGGCAACGGCGTGCTCAAGCATTGGTGGGATAAGACCGCCAAGGAGCGAGTGGAATCGTTCACTGGTTTGGATGAAGATGGCGTGACTGCCGTCATCTCGGAGATCGACGACGCCTCCGCAAAGGTTCTCGATTTCGAGGAGTATGAGGACGATCAATCGCCCGGGCAGACACGGTACGATCTCAAGATTAAATATGTCGACGCGCGTGGCGAGTTGCGCGTCGAAGCCATTGCTGACGAAGATTTCCTGATCGAAAATGATGCGCGCGAGTTGACCGAGCGCGAGTGCAGGTTCTGCGCGCACAAGGGCAGGCCGACGCGGTCGGAGCTTATCGAGCAGGGTTATAAGCGCGACGTCGTCGATCTCATCCCATCCGTGTCGGATTCGTCCGTTCAGTCGCAATCAGATCGGGATGGCTTCTCCGCGCTGCGCGGCGACGGCGTCCCGCACAAGGCGTCGGAGCGTGTTACGATTTACGAATGCTATGTCCTCGTCGATTACAACGGCGACGGCGTTGCGGAGCGTCGCAAGATCGTCACCGGCGGCATGTCGGGCAAGCGTCAGATTCTCGCCAACGAGGAATGGGGCGATGATCTGCCGTTCAGCGATCTCGTCCCTGACCCCAAACCGTTTTCGTGGATGGGGCGGTCGATTTTCGACGACATGGCCGACGTGCAGGAGACCAAGAGTGTCCTGCTGCGCAAGATACTCGACAATCTCTATCAGGTTGTGGAGCCACAGCGCGCCGTCAACACGGACGCCATCGACGAGGTCGGGGACGTCATCAATCTCGGTCCTGGCGGTGTTGTGCCGGTTCGGGGCGACGCGCGCGCAGCGATCGCCGATCTGACGATCCCGTTCGTCGGCAAAGAAGCGTTCGCCATGCTGGAGTACCAGGACAAGGTTGGCGAGCGCAGGGTCGGCTCCGGTCCTAATTCTCAGGGCCTCGATCAGGATGCGTTGCAAAATCAGACGGCGCGCGCCGTCGAGGCGACGCAGAGCGCGCTGGCGACGCGCAAGGAAGATTACGCCGCCAACATCGCCCAGGTCGGGTTGAAGCGATTTTTCAAATGTCTGTTGAGACTTGTCGTTAAAAATCAGGACAAGCCGCGCACCGTTAGATTGCGCAAGCAGCAGTGGGTCGCCGTCGATCCGCGTCCGTGGAACGTCGATATGGACGTCGAGATCAACACGGGACTTGGGACGGGATCGCGCGACCGGGATTTGCAGACGCTGAATGGCGTCGCGACGAAGCAAGAACAGGTGGTGTTGCGGCTTGGTCCATCTAATCCGCTACTCGGCCTGGATAAGCTGTTCGTGACCTATCGCAAGATGGCGGAGGCCGCTGGCCTGCGGAACGCCGAGGCGTATTTTCCGGAAATCGATCCGCAGCAGTTGGCTCAGTTTGCACAGAGCATGCAGCAACCCGATCCGAAGGCGATCGAGGCGCAGCAGCGGATGCAGATCGAGCAGCAAAAAGCGCTCGCCGATCACGATCTCCAGCAAAAGAAGCTTGCAGCGCAGTTGCAGAACGATCGCGAGCGACACGCCATGGAGCTTCAGGCTCAGCGCGAAAAGCAGGAGATGGAATTCCAGTTGGAAATCCGAGCGCAGGATCACAAGTTCGCGTTGCGCGAGCGCGAGATGGAGTTCGAGGCCCGGCTTGCCGCACAGGCCAACGTTCTTGCTGCGCAAAACCATGCCGGCCAGACCGACACGAACATTGAGAGGCCGCAATGATCCCGGCATCGCTGATGAGCATGATTTCGCCCAACGCCGTGCCGGCGGCGATGCCGTCGCGTTCGTTGGCCCCAGGCGGGCTGCAGGGGCTGCTCGGATTGCCGGGGCTGCAGCAGATGCCGCCACAACAGCGCTCTGTTCCCGTCATGCAGCCGCAACAGACCAGCGTGCAGCCGGACTGGGCGGCGTATCGCCAGCAGGGCGCGGCGCAGAGCCAGGGCATGAATCGCATGCCATGGACATTCGGGGCCTATGATCAAATCCCGCAGGATCGGGATGCGATGATGAAGATGTTCTTCCCCGGTTGGGGCGCACAGCCGCAGGCGGCGCAGCCAAAAACGCCGGAGCAAACGATTTTGCAGGCCCTGATGTTTGGCAATGGCGCGGAGGGCCCGGGCGGCCCGGGCGGCGGCGGCTTTGGCTTTGGCAGTCACGACAGCGGTAGCGGCGGCGCTGGTTTTGGCGACGGCGGGACAGGCACGGGCGGGCTGTACTGATGGATGACGATCTCCGTCGTCACCGCGAGCGCGAGGCGCAGCGCTTGTTGAATGAGCCCTTGCTCGTCGAGGCGTTCGCTCGGCTGGAGCAGGAAACGTTCGAAGAAATTCTCGGCACGCGCGTGTGGTGGCGTTTTGGACAGGCCAAGCGCAACGCGCTGGTTGAACGGGTCCGCGTGATCCGCGAAACAAGAAATAGCCTGCGCCGGATCATAGAGGCCGGCAAGGCTCGTCAGAATTCGCGCGACTTGCGGGTCGTGTGATCGCACGCCGGCCGCGTGAGGCCGGCAATGGATCAATCAAATGGACAATCAGGAAACCGCTGCGCTTGCGGGCGCTGGCGACAACGCTTTTTCGTCGGTCGATGCAGCTATCGAACATATGGAAAAGCAGAATGCGGCGGCTGATCGGCAGGAACAGGCCGAGCAGACCGCCAAATCGGAAGAAGGCAAGGGCGAGGTTGCGGCCGATCCCGAAGTTGATGAATCCGATCTCGCCGCGTTGGACGACGACGCCGGCGAATCCGCTCAGGACGACGATAACGGCGATATCAGTCTGAAAGGCGATGCTACGGCTATCTTGCGGGATGGTCGGAAAGTCACCGTTTCAGATTTGAAGAAAGCGTTCGGCGATCTTGAAACCATCCGCGCTGATCAGGACAAATTCGCTGCGACCAAGCAGGAGTTTGAGACGCGATCGGCGCAGTTCGCGCAACGCGAACGATCCTTGAATGCAGTTCTGCCCGTCGTCTTGGAAGTTCTCAAGACGCAGATCGGCGAGCCGCCTCCGCTTTCCATGGTTGAGGAGCACTCGCCGGACTTTGATCCGATCACGTATCACAATCAAAAAGCCCTGTTCGACGCGCGGAAGCTCGCGTTCGAACAGAAAGTGGTTGCGTTTCAACAGCGGGAGCAGGAACAGCAGCGCGAGCAGTTCGCGCAAACTCAGGAATATCTCAAGGGCGAGCACAAGCTTGCGATCGAGACAATCCCTGAGATTGCGACGAAGGAAGGCGCTGAAAAGTTCTATGCGACGTTAACCGCTGATCTGAAAAAGCACTATGGCTTTGAGAAGGGCCACGTTGATCAGGTCGCCGATCATCGTCTTTTGCTGATGGCGAAAGACGCGATCCGCTGGCGCAATTTGCAGGCGAAGAAAATGGAGACGTTGCGGGCGGCGAAAGCCGGCAACCCAACGGCTCCCGTTCTGTCGCCGACGCGGCGTTTGTCCAGCGCGGAACGGTCCGCAGAATCTCGTCAGGGTTTGCTCGCGAAGGCGCGCGAAAGCGGCAGTCTCGATGACGTGCTGTCCGCTTTCTCAGCATCGGGATAGAGGAAATGTCCCAGACCACGAACACCTTTGACACCACGAATTCCAATCGCAATCGCGAAACGCTTGCCGATTGGATCGACATGATCACCCCGAAAGAGACGCCGCTTTATTCTCTGCTCGGCAGTGAGAGCGTCGATGGCATCCATCCCGAATGGAACCAGGATTCGCTTTCCTCGCCGAGCTTGGCCAACAAGCGCGTTCAGGGCGATAATTACGACTTTGATGCGATTACGTCTACCAAGCGCGTCGGCAACCATACTCAGATCATGATGAAGGAATTCATCGTGGCCGAGACGCAGGAAGCCGTCGCCAAGGCTGGCGAGAAGTCGGATTACGATCGTGAGATGCTCAAGAAAGGCGTTGAGCTTCGCACGGATATCGAAGTCACTTTGGCGTCCAATCAGGCCTCGGTCGCCTACTCCGGCAATACGCCGGCGCAAATGGCGGGGTTGCGCGCATGGATCGCGACGAACGATTCCATGGGTTCGGGCGGCGCAAGCGGCGGCTTCAACACGACCACCAAATTGGTTGACGCCGCAACCAACGGAACGCAGCGCACGTTCACCAAGACGATCATGGATAACAGCATCGAGGATGCGTATCGCGCCGGCGGCTCGCCGACGATCCTCATGTTGTCGCCATATCTGAAGCGCTCGTTTTCTGGCTTCATGGCGGACTCTGCCGTTGCGCAGTTCCGCAAAGAAGCCAAGAGCGGTCAACAGCGCATCATCGCCGCGGCGGACGAGTATCAGTCCGACTTTGGCATGATCACTGTCATGCCAAACCGCCAGTGGGCGCGTGTCGACGCCGATCTCGGCGTGGCCACGCTGACCCGCACGGCGCTCTTGATCGAGCCCGGCAAGGCGAAGGTCGGGTTCCTGCGTAAGATTCAGCGCGACAAGGACGTTGCCAAGACCGGCGACGCCAAGCCTGGCGTGCTGAAGTGCGAAGTCACGTCGATCGTGAAGAACGAGGCCGCGCTCGCCGCGATCTGCGATCTCTACGGTCAGACCGCTAGCTCGTAAGGAGAAAAGAGATGGCATCTGATGCTCCCAAGGCTATCGGTGTTCAGGCGACGCAGCCGACGTCCGGCTCCGTCAACCTGGTCACGAAAAGCCACATCCTGCATCCCGACTTTCATCTGACGTTCGAACTCAACAAAGCTCGAATTCCGGTGACGGACGGCGCCGCATCCGGCTCCTACGGATCGCTCAAGCTCCTCGATTTCGTCGAGGGCGCAATTGCGTTCATCGGGTCGCGCCAGAACTACACCGCTTTCGCGGAAGGTTCTGCGCTGACCACTGGCGCAGGCGATGCGGTCCACGTTCTGGGCGTCGGCTCAGCCGCGGCGGCGACGGCGCGTGACGGCACGTTGACGTCGACCGAGCAGGATATCGGCGCGGTGACGTCGCAGATCACCAACGTCGGCGGAACCGGCACGTTGGCGACGAAGCTGACTGGCGCCCTGTCGACGCCGCTGGACGGCACGGCGACGGCGAAGTCGCTCTATCTCAACTGGTCAGGCACGGCCACGACGATCGACGCGAACAGCTACATCGACGTGACCGGCACGATCACGGTGAGCGGTCGTTTCCTCGGCGATGACTGAGCCCAAACAGGGGCGCTCTTCGGAGCGCCTCTTTCTCATTTCATGAGGTGATGCATGCGACGTAACGCAAAAGTTGAAGAGGCTGCGCCGCCGGAGATTGATCCGCGCGACGAAGATCATGTGACGGTGAAGTTGCAGCGCCGGTACGTGCCGCGACTGGCTGAGCCGAATGAAGATGGCGTGTTCGAGCCATTCCTGCCCGGCGATGAGATTGATCTGCCGCGCAGCGAGGCGCGCGCGATCTGCCAGGGCGACTTTCCGATCGCGCGGCCGGTGATCTGATCATGAACGTGACCGATGGCGACTGGAAGCTGTTCTCCTATGATCCGGTGACGGGCGTAAAGGCGTGGCTGCTCGACGTCGGCAATGGCGCGTTCGTCATTCGTCAGGATATCCCGCTTGACGATATCTTTGCGTCGACGGCGGAAGAGCGCGCCATGAATCAGGGTCGGCGTTGGGGCGACGGTCGGGTGATCGGTTCGATCCCTGATGCGTTGGCCTGGTCCTCTGGCTACATGAAGGCCAAGCAGAACGGCGACGATGCCTGGATCAAGCGGTTCTGGAACGATCGCGACAATTACAAGCTGCGCACGTTCGAGGGTCGGGTTTAATGGCGCTCGCCAATTATTCCGATCTCAAGACAAGCGTCGCCGCATGGATCGAGCGGGATGACCTGACCAACGTCATTCCTGATTTCATCACCGCGGCGGAGCAGATGGTCAATTATGGCGGCGAGGATTTCCCGGCGCTGCGCTGTACCGACATGCAGGGGTCGGCGACGATCGCCCTGACCAACGGTGCAGGCGCCGCGCCTGCGGATTTTCTCGCCGCCACCGCCGTTTCAACGTCGGGCGTGGGCGGGGCCTCGCTGGAGCTGGTCGCGGAAGATTGGGCGAAGAACGCCTATCCGAATCCGAGCAGCGGATATGCGGCATTCTACACCATCGTCGGATCGACGATCACGACATATCCGTATCACACGGGCTCGCTCAACCTGACCTATTACAAGATGGTTCCGGCGTTGAGCGACGCCGCGCCGACGAATTGGCTGCTGACCAAAGCGCCAATGATCTATCTCTATGGCGCGCTGTTGCAGACCGCGCCGTTCACCGGCGACGACGGTCGCATCGCGACCTGGGGAAAGCTTTATACGCAGGCCGTGCGCGGCCTCGCCCATAGCGACGCGGTGAAGCGGTTGAGCGGCGCGACGACGCGCGTTCGGTTTAAGGCGCCATGATCTTTCTGTCGGTTGACGCCTCGGCTCCGGCGTACATCCACAAGCTGGCGCGCGATATTTCAATCCTTCTGGCCGGACGTCGTCTCGATACGTTTTCGGTGACGAAACTTCCGTCAGCGGTCCCAGCCGCGCAGATCATTTTCATCCCTGACGAGAGCGGCGGACCAACGCCGGCCTTCAGCGATGGCGCGGCGTGGCGCCGGACCAGCGATAACGCGGTGGTGAGCTAATGGCATCGACGACGACGGCGCTGCTCGGAATTGAAATCCAGAAGCGCGGCGAAAAGACCAATACTTGGGGCGAGGACGGGCTCAACGATGCGTTGACCCGCCTGACCGAGGCCGTCGCCGACGTCACGACGCTGAACATCACGGGCAACGTCACGCCGACCGCAACAAACTGGGTTGCGAACCAGGCGCGCGCCGCCGTTTTGAAGCTCACGGGTTCGCCCGGCGCGACCTACAAGGTCACCATTCCGGGCGCGAAGAAAAATTACCACATCCACAACGCGACTGATGCGACGCAAAATATCGGTACGTCTGGAGGAACGGCGGCTGCGGTGCGATCGGGTCAGACCGCATTCGTCTATTGTGACGGAACCGATACGTTCGTCACAGATCCCACGCTGGATAAGATCAGGACGGCCGCCGCCGACGTCGCGCTCGGCAATCACAAGATCACTGGCATGGCCGATGGCTCGTCTTCGACCGATGGCGCCACCGTTGGTCAGATCGCGGCCGTCGTCGCTCCATATGCGACGCTGGCGCAGAACTACGCGATCAAGATCGACGACTACGCCAACGGAACGGATAATTCGGCAAGGTCGTGGTCGATCGGCGGGACCGGCAATGGTCAGCCCGCGGCGGGCGACGCCAAGTCATGGGCGACGTCGCTAAGCGTTGTGTCCGGCGGATTGTACGGCGCCCGCAAATACGCCAATGACGCCAGCGCGAGCGCATCGGCCGCCTCGTCATCGGCAAGCGCAGCAGCGACGTCGGAAGCAAACGCCGCCGCGTCATATGATAGCTTCGATGATCGCTATCTCGGCGCGAAATCGTCCAATCCGACCGTTGACAACGACGGCAACGCGCTGCTGACCGGCGCGATATACTGGAACAGCGTCGCCAATGAGATGCGCGCTTGGTCTGGTTCGGCCTGGGTGGTTACCTATAATCCCGGCACGGGCAGCGTCACCTCATTCAACAGTCGAACGGGGGCGGTCATTCCGGCGGCCGGCGACTATGCCGCAAGCGATATCACGTCTGGCACGTTTGCGCTCGCGCGTCTGCCGGTCGTGTCGTCTGGCGTTTCCGACGCCACAAAAGTTGTTCGCGCCGACGATA
>ERZ724522.1300-NODE-1300-length-13681-cov-5.959563_pt1 | contig 13681 bp, 17 predicted proteins | sample MGYA00376055_ERZ724522 | MGnify/ENA primary metagenome ERZ724522 (study PRJEB28724, sample SAMN07190884) | wastewater metagenome | isolation source: effluent of sewage treatment plant in Hong Hong | place: Hong Kong | collected 2016-03-17 ... | reverse complement strand
TGCAGGCGCGTGACGCAGCGCAAGTCGAGAAGAACGACCTGGACATCATGCTGGGCGTTGCGGAGCGTGAACGGGACGAAGCGAAGGCAGGACTTGCGGCGGCGCAGGAGCGTGAGGCTGAACTGGTGCGCTCGGTGGCTGCGCTGCAAGCGGAGCGCGACCAGGTGAGCCAAGCCAAGGCGGAAGCGGCCGCGGCTGTCGAGAGCCTTCGTGGCCAGCTTGCGGAACAGCGTGAAGCGATCGAACGGTTAGCGCAGACGCACGCGGAGACATCGGCCGCGCATGCCGTGGCGAAGTCTCAGGCCGACGAACATCGAACGATGGCAGAGTCCGAGCGGTCAGCGCGGGAAAGCCTTGAAGCCAAGCACGCGGCGACGGTGGACCGTCTGTCAGCGATTCGACAGGCGCACCGCGGACTGATTGTCGACGCGGTCTCACGCCTGTTGCAGAAAGAGGCTGACCGCGCGAGCAAGGCGCAAGCGTCGCCAGAAAAGCTGCGCGCATGGGTCGAATCCTTCTATCCGCTGCACGCGGAGACGTGCCGGTCTGTCTTGCGTCCCGTAGTCTACGCGTGGGCGCCCTGTGCCGGCGTGGCGGCTGACGTGACGCTGAACAGCCTGGTACGGGAGCACGTCGAACAGTCTGTGGCCGACATCAAGCGGGCGGCGGATACGGACGATCCTGATGAACTCGCGGCGAGTTTGGCTGGCGTGCTGAAGCGGTGGCGCGACGAACGGGCTGGAGACGTGGCGGATCGTTTGCTGGCGGAAGGGGAGCGCTATGGACACTGAACTGCGGCGATTCGCGCATCGCGACGCGACGGTTGGAAGTATTGACGGCAGACGCCTTGACGGCATGGCGATCGTGTTCAACGCGCTGAGCGTTGACCTGGGTGGATTCCGTGAGCAGATTGCGCCGGAAGCGGTTGATCGTGCGCTGAACAGTGGCGCCGATGTGCGGGCGCTCTTCGACCACGACTCAGGGAAGGTGCTTGGGCGCACGAGAGCTGGCACGCTGACGCTTCGGAAGGAAGCGCGCGGTCTGCGCGCAGTGATCGAGCCTGACCTGAGTATCAGCTACGCATCAGACGTCGTGCGATCAGTGGCGCGCGGCGACATCTCTGGCATGAGCTTTGGATTTAGAGTACTGGCCGACTCCTGGGATTACGAAGGCCGCGTGCCGATTCGCACCGTGCTCGATATGGAGCTGAACGAGGTGTCGATCGTCAGTTGGCCGGCGTATCAGCAGACTGATGTTCAGGCGCGCGGAAACATTCAGGAAGCGATCCGATCGCTGCACGCGTTCACGGCAAAGCAGCCGTACAGAGATGCGAAATGGACCGAGACTCGATTGCGACTGGCGCGTTGAGGCGCGGACGTCCACCGATCGCGGCTGAGACGTCGCAGCTTCCCGCCTGCACTGTACCTGCTGCGCTGCACGATGCTGTTGCGCGCGAAGCAATGCGTCGTGATGTGCCCGTGGCCCGCGTGGTGCGCGAAGCGCTTGTTTTCCACCTGAAAAATTGCGCCCGTACTGATACCGGCGCACGATAGAACCTGACAACACAGTGAGCCACTAGACGCGAGCGGCGGCGTTCGCTGCGTCTACTCTGGCGACAATCCGGTCTCCCGCCTGCGGCGTTAGGCGGCGAACCCACAACAACTCGAACTCTCCATTGAGTTCGTGCGTGGGTCGCGCCGCGTGCCATGTGTCACCAAAGCCGGTCCCTCTGCACGAATGAGGGATCAGGCACATGGACATCAACGAACTCGTTACCAAGAAGAAAGAAGCCGTCGACGCAGCCACCGAGATTCGCAACCGCGTGTACGCGGAACAGAACGGCGAATGGCGCGGCGACGAAGAGAAGAAATTCGATGCCCTGATGGATAAGGCCGATGGCTTCCAGAAGGAAATCGAACGCAGCATGCGTCTGGACAGCGTGTCGCGCAGCATCGATGAGGCCGCGCAGTCTGCCGGTCGTCGCAGTAGCGTTGCGGAGCCGCAGCGGACGCCGTCTTACGGCAAGGCCACGCAGAAGGATGCCGAGATGGCGATCCGCGGCTGGCTGCTTGCCGGCAGCGAAGAAGTGCCGCTGACCGACGCGCATCGCTCGTCTGCGCAGCGCATGGGGATCAATCTGGGCGCGAAGTCGCTCAAGATCCGTCTGTTCGGCGAGAAGCCGCAGTCGATGCTGCAGTACGTCGGTGGAGAGGTCGGCTACCGCGTCAATCCGGCCGCGGCTGACGAGTGGGAGAAGCGCGCGGCGTTGGGTGTCGGATCGACCACGATCGGCGGCTACACCGTGCCGGATGCGCCGATGGGCGCACTCGAGCGCGCGATGCTGGAATTCGGCGGCATGCGTCAGGTCGCGACTATCCTTCGCACGGATTCCGGCGCAGACCTTCCGATTCCGACCAACGACGACACGTCGAACAAGGGTGCCATCCTCGCGGAGAACACGCTGGTCAGCGAAGTGGACCCGACTTTCGGTCAGCTCGTGCTGCAGGCGTACAAGTACTCCAGCAAGAGCGTACTGGTCTCCGTCGAGTTCCTGCAGGACAGCTCGATCGATGCAATGGGCTTCATCGGCTCAGCGCTGGCGACCCGCATCGGTCGCATCCAGAATGACCACTTCACGACCGGCACGGGCAGCTCGCAGCCGAACGGCATCGTCACCGCGGCGACGTCGTCGAGCGTGACGGCGTCCGGCACGACCTCGTGCACCTACGACAACATCGTCGACCTGATTCACTCGGTCGACCCGGCCTACCGCGTGAACGGCCGGTTCATGCTGCACGACTCCGCGCTGAAGATGATCCGCAAGGTCAAGGTGCTGCAGTACTCGGGCGACACGGTCGGCGCGCCGCTGTGGGTGCCCGGTGTGAATGGCCTGGGCGACACCATCCTCGGCTACTCCTACGTGATCAACCAGTCGCTCGCGACGGTGGCCACGGGCACCAAGTCGGTCCTGTTCGGTGACCTGTCGAAGTACATCATCCGAGACTGCCGCGAAGTCACGCTGGTGCGCCTTGATGAGCGGTACGCCGACTATCACCAGGTCGGCTTCCTCGCCTTCGCGCGCTCTGACGGCGATCTGCTCGACGCGGGAACCCACCCGGTCAAGTACATGACCCAGGCGTAACAGGCGGATCGGCGGCGCGGCTCATCTCGGGCCGCGTCGCATCTGCCCTTTCTGTGTCAAAGGAGAGACGCCTGTGTTCAAAGGATTCTTGGCCGACAACGTGAAAATCTCGATCGTGTCAACGGTGACGGCCGGCGCGGCTGGCACATCGGCGGTGACGTCGAGCGCGGTGGACATGACGGGATATGACGGCTGCCTGTTCGTCGTGCCGATGGGCGCCATCGTGTCAGGCGCGGCGACGTCGCTGAAGGTGCAGCAGTGCGCGACGTCGGGCGGCAGCTATGCCGATCTGACTGGCACCAATCAGACCATCGCTGACACCGACGACGACAAGCTGTTCTACGTGGATGTGCAGAACCCTGAGAAACAGTTTCTCAAGCTGGTGCTGTCCAAGGCCACGCAGAACGCGACGAACGGCGGCATCATCGCGATTCAGTACCGGGCCAATTCGGTCAGCAACTCTGGCATCACGCAGGGCACCAACGTCAGCGGTGAGAAGTGGAACATGCCGCTGGAAGGTACCGCGTAACGTGAAGATCCGGTTTCTCGAAATGGTCGACTCCGGCGTGGACGGTTTTCCGTTCATGCCGGGGCAGATCATCGACGTCGCCAAGCCGTCACCGTGGCTGCTGTCGTATCTCGACGGTGTGCGCGCGGAGCGGCTTGACGAGACCGTCACCGAAGAAGTGGCGGTCGCGCCAACTCTTGAGACATCTGAGCCGCAGCCGGTTGAAACCGCGGAAGCGTCCCTGCCTCGTATTGAGCATGCGGTGCAGGGCAAGAGGCGACGCCGGTAATGCGGATCACCTACGCGCGCACAGTCGAACCCACGATCTTTCCGATCACGCTGGACGAAGCGAAGCGTCAGGCGCGCATTTACGACACGAACAGCGATGACGTGTTGTATGGGTTCATTCGCACAGCGACGCAGGCCGCCGAAGACTATCTCGGGTATGGATTGCTGACGCAGACATGGCGCGCGGACTGTTCCGAGTTTGAAGAAGTGATCCATCTGCCGATGGCAAGACAACTGCAGTCTGTGTCATCGGTGAAGTACTACGACGGCGACGGCACCCTCCAGACATTGTCATCGACCTACTACGAAGTCGACACGATGAGCCGTCCGGCGCGTCTGGTGCGTGCGCCTGGCATGCAGTGGCCTACGCTCCAGGCTGACCGGCGCATCGGCGTCGTGCAGATCACGTACGTGGTCGGCTGGACGGCTGCGACGTTGATCCCCGAGACGATTCGACACGGCATTCGCCTGTTTGTGTCATTCCTTGACACCGATCGCGACGGGACTGATCAGCAGGCATCCTCCGCGCGGCAGATGGCGGAGGCGTGTTGGGCCGATCGCATGTATCGGATTGATCCGTGCGAATAGGGCAATTCAGAAAACTCGTGACGTTGTCGCGTTCGCCGCAGACGTCAGGCGATAGCGACGGGTATTTTGAGCTGCTCAATCCGTCCGAGTGGTGGTGTGCGATTGACCCGGCAGGCGCACTCGGCGATGGACGCACCATTACGCACGTCATCACCGGGCGGTATCGGCCTGATGTGTCGATGGACACTCGGATTGTCTACGCAGACCCTGTGCAAAATCGCAATCGAGAGTTCTTCGTGCGCGGGTTTCGCAACGTGGGCGAGCGCAACATCGAACTCTCGCTGGACGCCGAAGAGGTGATCCCGTGAGTGCGCGTGTTCAGTTGATTGGAAAAGCGGAGTTCCTCGCAGCGCTGCGCACCCTGCCTGAAGAACTGGCGAAGGAAGGGCAAGTGATTGTCGAGGCGCATGCCGCTGAGCACGCGCGGGCGACTGTCGCGCTGTATCAGCAACACCAGAAGACCGGACGTCTGGCTGGAGGCGTGACGACGAAGCAGGAGTACTCCCGCGCATCGCGCGCGGCCATCGTTCGCACGCGGGCGCCGCATGCGTGGATCTTCGACAACGGCACGCGGAAGCGACAGACGCGCAAGGGCGCCAACCGCGGCGTGATGCCGGCACGTCCTGAGTCCGAGCGTTTTATTCCACGGGCGATTCGTGCTCGAGAGCGTATGACGCGCGCACTGATCGACCTGGTGCGTCGCGCTGGGTTTGAGGTGACGGCGTGACTGGCATCGCAGACACCTTTGTGTATTCCGAAGGCATGAAGCACTCGCATCTCGTTCCGGATGCTGTGCTCGATGATGTGCGCCTGTTGATTACCTACACGTCGCGTCAGTGGCTTCCACCGAATGTGAAAGAAGCCTACGACCGCGTACGAGCCGAGATGGACAAGTGCGCCCTTTCTTGACTTTGTACACTCCGACGTATCGCAGGCCGGCTGGCTTGGTGCGGAACCTGTTCAGTGTGCAGGACCAGACGCGCGTGCGCGACATCGAGCAGATCGTGATCCCTGACCACGTTGGCATCGGCATCGACGGCATGTACGCGAAGGTGCCTGACTACGCGCCGGCAGTGCACGGGCAGTATGTCGCGTTTCTCTGCGATGACGATGTGCTGGCTGCGCCGAACGTGGTTGATCGGCTGTGGGCCTGCGCTGAGGCGGAAGGTTATCCGCCACTGATCATCGTGCAGACCGAGAAGAACGGAGCGGTGTGGCCTTCTGGTAACGCGTGGCCGCCTCGCATGGGTTCGATCGACCTGAACTGCGCGATCGTGCGGTCGGATGTGTGGAAGGCGCACGCGCACTGCTACGGCAAGCGCTACGAGGGTGACTTCGATTTCATGCTGGCGCTATACAAGAGCGGCGTGCCTGCGGTTCCGTGCGATCTGTTGTTCTCGCGTGGCGGTGTGAGCCGCGGCGCTGCGGAGGCGGAGTAATGGCAAAAGCGTCGTTCTCGATCACCGTTCGTGATATGCCAGAGGTCTTTGCCGAAATCCTGAAGCACGTAGCCGATGTTCTGCGGCATGAGGCGGAGGCTGAGAGCGATCCGATAGTTGCGCGCAAATTGGTATCGATCGCCTGTCGTATTGAGGCGGGTCAGTGACATTCATCGACGCACGCTCCAAAGTGCTTCGCCACATTGACCGCATCGCTGCATGGGACCGTGGAGAGACGCCTGCGCCTGTGACGGTGGAGTGGGATCTGTCGAACCGCTGTGTGCTTGGCTGTCACGACTGCCACTTTGCGCACACGCACGTCAAGGGACCGTGGGCGACCAAGCCGAGACTGTTGCCGATGGCATTCGATGGCACTGGCGATCTGGCCGACATAGACCTGGTGACGCGTGGACTGTTTGAGCTGAAACGGGCAGGCGTCCAGTCGGTTATCTGGAGTGGCGGCGGCGAGCCGACGACGCATCCCGGCTGGCGCGATGCGTTAATGGCGGCTGAAGCGGCTGGACTTCAGCAGGGCATGTACACGCTCGGCGGGCTGCTGTCTGCCAAAGACGGGCTATTTGCGGCATCGCTGCTCGAGTGGGTTGTGGTCTCGCTCGACTGCGCTGACGCAGAGAGCTACAGCCGTGAGAAAGGCGTGCCGGCGTCGCGGTTCGAGGCCGCGTGTGACGGCGTTCGAGCGCTGGTCGGTCACAAGGCTGTCGTCGGTGTGTCGTTCTTGCTGCACGCTGGAAACTGGAACAAGTGTGTGCAGATGGCGGACCTGGCTCGGTCGCTTGGCGCCACGTACACGACGTTTCGGCCGGCGATTCGTACGGATGCGGATTATCCGTCCGTGTGCGATGACGACAGGTCATGGGTGGAGCGTGCGCTCGATCCACGCTTTCCAACCGTGCTGCAGCTCGTCGCGTCACGGCCTGACGTGGAAATCGATCTGGACCGCTTTCGCGCGTATGCCGAGTGGACCGATCACGGCTATCGCGACTGTCACGGCATTCAGTTGAACACCACGATTTCGCCTGATGGCCGCGTGTGGATTTGTCCGCAACGGCGCGGCGTGACGGCGCTTGGCGATTTGCGTGTGGAGTCGTTCGCATCAATTTGGGCGCGGCATCCGCGCACGTTCACCGTTGATCAGGGGTGCCGCGTGATGTGTCGGCTGCATCCCGTCAACGAGACTTTGGCTTCTCTCCGTGCGCCTCGCGCGCATGAGGCGTTCGTATGAGTCGTCCTATTCGTATCCTGCTGGCGCATCCGGGCTGTGCGTGGTCTGTCTCTGACGTGTTCGATGGATTGGACTACGGTCTGAAGGCCAACGGCGCGCACGTTGAACACTATCGGCTGGACACGCGTATCGAGGCGTCTACGAACGCGCTAAATGCGCTGTGGCGGATGCGGAAGAAGACGCAACCAGACCTCGCGCGGCCGAATCAGGTCGACATCATCTATCACGCCAGCGTCGGCATCCTTGAGATGGCATTGCGGTTGCGTGTGGATGTGGTGTTAGTCGTGTCAGCGATGTTCTTGCATCCAGACGTCGTGCTGATGATGAAGCAGGCCGGCTTGAAAGTCGTGGTGCTGTTCACGGAATCGCCGTATGACCACGACAAAGAAATGGCGATGGCGAAGATCGTCGACGGGTGTTGGACGAACGAGCGTAAGTGCGTGGAATCGTTTCGGACGGTCAATCCGAACGTTGGCTATCTGCCTCACGCGTGGCATCCACTGAAGCATCAAACGCAGATTCCTGGCGATGACGCGTTTGAGGCGCACGACGTCGTCTTCGTCGGGTCAGGCTTCCCAGAGCGCATCGCATTTTTCAACGCGATCGACTGGAGCGGCATCAATCTTGGGTTGTATGGGACGTGGAAGGGACTCGGACTGAACAAGCGGCTGCAGTCGTGTGTGCGAGGCGCGCAAGTCTCCAACGAGATGGCGAGCGCACTCTATCGGCGCGCGAAGATCGGGTTAAACCTGTACCGCACGCGCACGAGCGACCGTCAGCGGTTGTCTGTGGTGCCTGAGTCCTTGAGTCCGAGAGCGTACGAGCTGGCGGCGTGCGGCTCGTTCCATTTGTCAGAACCCCGCGCGGAAGTGCGTGAAGTGTTTGGTGACGTGGTGCCAACTTTCACGACTGCGCAGGAGGCAGCGGCGCTGATTCGCTTGTGGCTGGCTAATGAGCCAGAGCGTGTCCGCGTAGCTGCGCAGTTGCCGGTCCTTGTGGCCGAGGCGTCGTGGGTCGAACGCGCGAAAACCGTGTTGGGCGACTTGTCGCGACTGCTTCCACAACAGGCCGCTGCATAGCGGCAGAAGGATTCGGTAATGGCTACTCCCTATCATGGCAAAAGCGGCGTTATCTACATGTCGACGTCGGCGTCTGGCACAGCATCAAACGTCCTGTCACTGAACCAATGGACGATCAACAGACAGACGGACAAGGTCGAAGTCACGTCCTTTGGCGACACCAACAAGGTGTACGTCCAGGGACTGCCAGACCTGCAGGGCACGCTCAGCGGCTTCTGGAACGACGGGGAGTCGAAGCCATTTACGGGTGCATCATCGACTGATGGGTGCAAGTTCTACCTGTACCCCACGGCCACCGCGCCGAGCAAGTACTGGTACGGACTGGCGTGGCTTGACATCTCGATGGACACCGGTAGCACGGGCGCCGTCACACTGAGCGGGGCGTTTGCCGCCGCGTCGTCGTGGGGGAACACCTTCTAACGGAGGCGCATGTTTCGCTCGCTCGAAATCAAGGGGACTGAAGGCGAGATCCGCTGGGTGTATCACCGAGCGGCTCGCCTTGGACTCTGGTCACTGTCGGCGCAAGGCGCGACCGGAACGTTAACCGCAAAGGTTCTCGAGTCCGACGCATTCAAGCTGGAGCAGCCCGGTTTGGTGTTTCGCGTCTGTCGCCCGAATGGATCGTGGACGTACCCGATCCTCTCGCTGCACATCGCAGACGGCACGCTTTACGCGAGCTTGGATCTGCAGGGGTAAGTCGATGGCCAGATGTCCGGTTGTGCGTCCTGAAATTGTGCGGTTGCCGTTGAAAGACGGTGACTGGATCGACGTGAAGAAGCGGCTGAACACAGGCGAGTACCGCGCGATGGTGACGCAGCAGTACAAGTCCGATGCGGATCACTTCGCGATCGACCTCGAGCAGATGGGACTGTCGAAGGTGATGGCCTACGGCGTTGAATGGTCGTTCATCGACTTCGCCGGCAAGCCGCTCCCGCTGACGGTCGACACGGTGCGGTCCATCGATCCTGACGTCTTCCGTGAAGTGCTGGAAGCTGTTGAGACGCACGAAGACGCGCAAGAGACTGCGCGGAGTGCGGAAAAAAACGGCCAGAGTGGCGAGCCACCGTCGCCAGCGACCTCGCCATCTGTCGTTGGATGAACGGCTGGCGGTACGAGTGGGTGCAAGAACTCGATCGGGATGTCTATGACGTCTTGGTCGAGCAGATCAAAACGACTGTGCAGCACTCTGACTAATCAATATGGCTGTTACTGCCACTTTTAAGGCTGACTTTTCGTCCTTCACGGATGCCGTGAAGAAGGCGGAAGTGACGCTCGTCAGCTTTGAAACTGGCGCGGCCAAAGTTGAGCGGCAGTTGTCGCGGATGACCGATGGCTTCTCCGGCCGTCGCGTCATTCAGGAAGCGACGCTGATGGCGCGTGCCGTCGAAGATGCTGGCGGAGTCTCCAACCTGACGGCGAACGAACTGAAGCGCGTCGGCGCCACGGCGCAAGAAGCCGCGGACAAGATGAGGGCGTTAGGGCTGGACGTGCCAAAGGGCATCCAGTCACTTGCCGATGCCGCAAAGAATGCCGAAGGCGGTACCAGTAAGCTCGATCTGAGCTTTGGCAAGCTGGTTAGCTCGTACGTGACAGGGCAGGCGGCGCTCAATGCGCTTAACGCCAGCTTCCGGGCCGTTACGGGCTTCATGCTCGATATGGTCAAGTCTGCGTCCAGCGCTGAGGCCGCGCAAAACAAGCTCAATGCCGCGCTGCGTCAGCAGGGCACCTTCACACCTGAAGTCGTGAGTCAGTTCAATGACCTCGCGACGCAGATGCAGAAGACCACGGTCTACTCCGACGATCTGACGAACGAAATGCAAGCCTTGCTCGTGCAGGTGGGCGGCGTGATGCCGAGCGCGATGGCGCGTGCGCAGCAGGCGTCGGCGGATCTGGCGTCTGGTCTCGGCATCGATCTGCAGAGCGCGACCAACCTGGTCGCCAAAGCCGCGGCGGGCCACACGGAGACGCTCGGCAAATACGGCATCACGGTTTCAGAAGCGGAACTGAAGTCCAAGGGTTTTACCGCGGTGCTCGATGCGGTGAACCGTCAGTTCGGCGGGCAGGCCGCTGCGCAGCTCGACACGTACACCGGCAAGGTCGCGCAGCTTGCGAACTCGTGGGACAACGTCAAAGAAGCCATCGGCCGGCGCGTGGTGTTCGATCCGGTCATTCTCGCGACGATCACGAAGCTGACCGAAGAGTCAGACGCGGCGGCTGACGCGATCGACAACGGCACGGAAAGCACAAGCCTCTGGTCGCGTGCGCTGTCAACGCTCGGCACGACGACTCGAGATGTCGTGCTGTCACAGCTTCCAGGCGTGCGTTTTATCGCGGAGGCATGGCAGAGCGCTGAAGAGGAAGCCGCGAAGTACAACGCGATCGTCGCAGCGGGCAAACGTGGCGAGCAGAACCGCACAAACCTTGCGAATGGTGCGCGCGATACGACGTTCGACCGCATCGCCGCGGCGGCAGCTAAAGAAGCCGCAGACCAGGCCAAGAAGGACGAAGAAGCCACCAAGCGCGCAGCCGAAGCAGCCAAGAAGGCTGCTGACGAATACCGCGTGTGGGCACAAGCCGTCAAGGAGGTCATGCAGACCTCGCAAGGGCTTGGTTTTGTGCTCGCTGGCATCGACGGCAAGGTGCTCGAAGGTGTGAAGTACTACCGTGAACAGGGCGTCTCGCTGGACCGTCTTGCGACGATGTACGGACTGTCGAAGGTTCAAGTTGAAGCATTGCAGCAGGCGGAAGAAGACGAAACGGCCACGCTCCGTCGTTCACTCCAGGCTGACGAAGCCGCGGCTGCGGCGCTTGCGAAGCTCACAAAGGTACGCCGTGAGAGCTTCACGGTCTTAGACGAAGCGCCACAGCGGCAGATTATCGACCCGGCGAGGCTTGCGACTTTAAACAAAGCCAAGCCTCTTGGCCTGGGCGCTATGTTCGGTAGCGACGTGAAAAACTTCTTCGATAGTGGCGACTTCACCAAGATCATGGTGCAGGGCATCACGGGCGGCGGCGGCGTGAAGGGTGGGCTTGAAGCCTCGGCATCCAGTCTAGGCGCGTCGTTCACGAAGGATTGGGGCGAGCGCATCACGAAGAACCTGGGCGGCACGTTTGGCAAGGCGCTCGGCGGACTCATCGGTCCGCTCGGAACCCTGGCTGGCCCGCTCATCGATAAGGCCATCGGCGCGATTGGCAAGCTGTTCGGCAACAACGAAGAGAAGAAGATCAATCCAATCCGCCAGCAGTTTGTTGACGCGGCTGGTGGTCTGGATGAACTGAATAAAAAGGCGGTTGGCGCTGGCACGACGCTCCGGGCGATGCTCGACGCCAAGACGCCTGAAGCCTACAAGAAGGCCATCGAAGATCTGAACGCGGCGTTTGACTTCCAGGCCAAGGCGATGCAGACCTTGGAGGAGACAGCCAAGAAGTACGGTCTGACTCTCGAAGAGCTTGGGCCGGCGTTCTCGCGCCAGCAGCTTGAGAAGCAGGCCGGCGAACTGTACCAGGACTTCAAGGTGCTGACCGGGGCCGGCGTCGATCTGGACGTGGTCCTTGGTCACATGGGCGACTCGGTCAACGAGTTCGTTCACAATGCGCTAAAGACGGGCACTGAGATTCCAGCTGCCCTTGCGCCAGTTCTGCAGCGGATGGTTGAACTCGGCCAGTTGACGGACGAGAACGGCAACGTCATTACCGACCTCGGAGAGTCCGGCGTGAAGTTCTCTATGACGATGTCGGAGGGCTTCAAGTCGGTTGTGGAGAGCGTCAAGAAGCTGACAGACGCGATTGCACGCGGGCTTGGGCTGTCGCTGGATGACGCTGCGTCTGCGGCTGACGACCTCGCGTCCTCGCTCGGGAAGATTCCAAGCGACAAGACCATCAAAGTCCATACGCAAGTAGATACCGGCATCATTGATCCCACGTTCCCATCAGATGTGATTCCAGGTGCGGCCGCTGGTGGGCGAGTGACTTCGTTCGGTGTGCAGCACTTCGGCCGCGGCGGATTTGTGCCTCGCGGCACTGATACCGTTCCGGCCATGCTGACGCCTGGTGAGTTGATTCTGAATGCCGCGCAGCAACGCGGTGTCTCGAATGCTATTGCCGGAAGTGGCGGCAGTAGCAGACCCTACGTGATTCAGTTGGAAGGGCGTGACATCGCGTACGGCATCATGCCGTACTTCCGCGAAGCCGCGCAGGCGCACGGAGTCACTCGGTAATGGCGACGTACGCCATGACGATCAATGGGTCTGCTGTCGTGCCGCAGATCCGATCGTTGCGCATTACGGCTCCGGCGAATGGAGCGGCGACACTGCAATGCGCGTACAACGTGGCGTCGGCGTCGTCGGCGCCGTCGATTGATGATGAAGTGATCCTGACAGAAAACGGGACGGCCATCTTTGGCGGGTACGTCGCGGCCGTTACGACGCGTGGATACGGAGGCGAACCAACGTCGGGCATGACGCTGGACATCGTCGCGAATGACTATAACCAGTTGGCGGATCGTCGCTACATCGGCACGCTGATTGGGGGCGTTGCATTCCTCGCTGGGACCACACTGAAGGCCGCGTTAACGACTATCGTGGCCTACATTCCAGGCGCATCGCTACACGCCAGCCAAGTGGATGGGCCGACATTTGCTGATAATTTTGTCGTCTACTCCCAGATGGTCCGTCAGACGCTTGATCAGTTGACGACGTTGACGGGCTATGTGTGGCAGATCGACGCCAACAAAAAGTTGCGCATGTACGCCCCCGGTGACATCGCGGCGCCATTCGATATTGCCAATAACGACGGCCAAACCATTGGCGACATTCGTGTTAAGCCGACGCGTGACGATTTTGCAAACCGTGTGTTTGTCATCGGATCGGGCGTAATTGGTACAGCCGAAGACGCGACGAGCGTCGCAGCTGATGGCGATCACGAGTATGCGGCGCAATCCGATGACATCACGGATCAGGCGATTGCTGACGCGTTAGCGGCAACCATTCTCGACGAAAAACTTCATACACTCAAAGAGATTGAGTACTCCACGCTCGAGACTGGATTAGCGCCCGGTCAAACGCAAACCGTTGTGAATACGTCGCGTGGCATCAATGCAAGTTTTACGATCACGCAAGTCAACACGGAGTACGTGACTGGTGCGCAAGCCGTTCGGCGCGTGACGGCCATTGAAGGTTCCACGTTCAAGGCGACGTGGCGCCAGAAAACGGCCCAGATGTTTTCAGGGTCGTCCAATGCTGGGGCTGTGACCGTTATCACGCAGACGGTCGGCCAAGCGGGCAGTTCCGCGTTGGTGTTGTTGGCGTCGTTGACCGCGTCATCGTCGTCAAGCCTTGATTTCACAACGCGAAACCGGTTTGGCGCGGGCGATGTATTCCAGACTGATTTCGATGA
>ERZ724522.1299-NODE-1299-length-13705-cov-5.781905_pt1 | contig 13705 bp, 21 predicted proteins | sample MGYA00376055_ERZ724522 | MGnify/ENA primary metagenome ERZ724522 (study PRJEB28724, sample SAMN07190884) | wastewater metagenome | isolation source: effluent of sewage treatment plant in Hong Hong | place: Hong Kong | collected 2016-03-17 ... | reverse complement strand
GGCAGGCGGAACTAGAGGGGGATTTCTCCGAAGCGAATATCCACAAGGCGTTGGGAATTTAATTTTCGGAGTTTTCGACAATTTACCAAATTCGGGTATAATCCAAACAGTTGAAACTACCAAAAGGTAAAATATGGAACCTGTTGTAACTGCCTATAGGGGTGAATCGCTCTCAGGGAAGAAGTCTGGTCGGTGGTTAATCGGCCCTCAGTCTCGTATAGAGGGGTACGTTATTTATTACAGGTGCATGTGCACCTGTGAGAAAGCTACAGTTAAAGAGGTTAGTAGAAAAGATCTGCTGAAAGGTGTAAGCAAGTCTTGCGGCTGTTTGCGCACTGAGATGCTTGTGGCTCGGTCAACAACACACGGACTGTATTCAGCCCCTGAGCGCAGAGTGTATACTAGCATGATGACACGCTGCAATAATCCAAACTACTTTGAATACCACTTATATGGTGGAAGGGGTATTAAAGTCTGCCCTGAGTGGCACGGTAATTTTGCAAAATTTTATGAAGATATGGGGCCTAGGCCCAGTCCTGAGCACCAGCTAGACAGGAGAGACAATTCTTTAGGTTACTCTAAATCCAATTGCTACTGGGCTACAAAGACTCAGAATGCTCGAAACAAGCGTAACACAATTATGGTTGAATACAAAGGAGAACTGAAGCCACTTTCAGAGTGGGCAGAAGTCCACGGACTCGACTACCACGCTGTCTTTTACAGGTACCAAAAAGGAGACACAGGCGATAAATTGTTCCGACCATCACAAGCCAACCCTGCGGCACACAAACCCTATCTTTAATCATGAAACCGCCCTACAAGAAACCACCACCTCCACCTCCACCTTTCAACATGAAACCCAACTTAGAAACCTTAGTTGCAGACCACCTCGCTAAGTTTGAGATTGATAAGCCCTATCTTGAAGCACTTTACGCTCACGAAGCCAGAGGCATTAAGATGCGCTTAGATGCGTTTGTCAACGCAGGATTCACTGTAGAACAAGCTTTTGAGTATATAAGGACAAATAAATGACATCTACTATCACAGCAACCGTCATCGCTGACAGCATCTCGTCTTACGGCAAGCGCATAACGACACTGCAACTGAAGTACCCCAGATTCATCCACTCTGAATTTATGACGCATCGAACATTCTGTTTAGCAGGAGATTCGCGTCTTGATTTTGAACTTCCTTCTGGCGGAATCTATTCGATGACTCTGAGAGAGTTTTCCGAAAAATGGCATAACGGTGCATGCACAGGGAAAAGCCCTCGGCACAACGGAGAATTTCTTAGTTTAGATGCTACTACCGTGTACAGCGCGAAACAAGTGGCTGATTCTCTAGGTTTTGCAAGAGCTTTGAATGTAAATGCCGCGTGCAGGGCCGGTGCTGTTGGTGGTGCCTTTAAGCATAAAGGAGTCTGGTTTGCCACGGGTGCAAACTGGAACAAGTGGAGGGAATCTACCGGGACACGTAGGTTTTCTATACGCAGTCGCCTTCAGCAAATGCGCATCAGACAAGTTGACGAAGGGACGTTTGGGATACGTCTGTCCACAATAGTAAATTGCGTGGCATCCGGAGAAAAACCTGTTTTTAGATTGACGGCTGGAAATTATTCGGTTGTCGCTTCTAAAGACCACCGCATTCTTACTTCAGAAGGGTGGAAAACTTTGGAGCAAATACAGCCAGGCAAGGATGCAGTTTGCACGTACCGATATGGCACAGGCGCAAAAGAAGACAGATTTAAGAAAATAGACGGTGTGTGGGTCGCGCAGTGGGCCAGAACTGTCAAGGATCAAATTGCCATCAGGCAAAACCACCTGTGTCATGTGTCAGGTAATCCGTTAGAAAAGTCGTTCCACATCCACCACGTTATACCTAGACATGAAAGGCCGGACCTTGCCTTTGACCTGGGCAATGTTGTAGCAGTAAACGCCGACGAACACCGCAGGCTACATGAAAAACAAGGGTGGCAAACCGGAGTCCCGCTGTCCAGCCAATTTTGTGTTGTAGATGGCATTTTTCTGGAAGGAAACCAGGATACCTACGATCTTGAAATTGCAGGAGACTTTCCGAATTTTTTTGCAGACGGTATTGTTGTCCACAACAGCCGCAATGCTGCGTCGTCGCGTGCGATACCTGTGGTCAAAATGATTGAGCAAGTACGGAACGACCCGGCCCTGCCTATTCATTGGGGGCTGAATCAACCTGGGATGCAGGCAAGTAAGGAGCACGCCGAACCGGAAAAAGCGCAGAGATGGTGGTGGTTAGCCGCCGAATCTGCGGCAGAACAGGCTGAACGCTTGAACGAGCTGGGTCTGCACAAGCAGATCGTCAATCGCGTGCTGGAGCCGTTCCAGTGGATGCACACCATCGTCACGGCAACAGAGTGGGACAACTTCTTCGATCTGCGGTGCCACCCAGATGCACAGCCTGAGTTTCAAGCGCTAGCCAATGCGATCCGCACGGCGATGGACGAGAGTTCCCCGGTTAAACGTGCCAGCGGTACGCAGTGGGCATCCTCCTGGCACCTGCCATACGTCTCTGACGACGAGCGGGCGAATCTGCACCCACACACCCTGCCGAAGATCAGCGCTGCTCGTTGCGCTCGGGTCAGCTACTTGAAGCACGACGGGACGATCCCGAGCATCGAGGACGACATGGCGCTGTTTGAGCGGCTGGTGGGTAGCAAACCACTGCACGCATCTCCAATCGAACACCAAGCCTGTGCCGCCAGTTCTGTGGCCCGTAGCCGCAACTTCCTGGGCTGGCACCAATACCGCGACCTGTTTGAGTCGGGCACTATGAAATGAGGGTTATTAAATGACATCAGCTAATCGAGGAAAGCAGGCCGAGAGTCTGCTTAAAAATCATTTCGCAAAACTTGCCAAGCAGACCGATACAGCGTTCTTGCGTTTGCCAGACGCACACGCTGGGTCATTTACTTCGACTTTAGCAGACTTCCTGTTACTGAACAAAGGACAACTTTATTTGATAGAGTGTAAGCAGGTGAACCATGCAACGCGATTACCTCACGGCAATCTGAAAGATTCGCAAATTGCTAAGATGAGGCTCTGGCAGTTGGCAGGCGCTAAAAGCTTAGTTTTAATTTACCACACTCCTCTTGATGCCTGGAGAGGCTTACCAATCGACCATTTTATGTCTCGCACAGGCGGGTCTTGGGATTTAGGTCACATACCCACTGTAAAGTTGGAGGACTTGTTATGACACTACGAGTCTTAAATGACACACATATCGGAGCTATCCGGTCTGCCGGAACTACGATAAAGTCACAACTAGAGTTGCGTAAACATATACTGCAACGCTTCGAGCAACTTCTGCCTGATGAAGGTGACTTATTGATAAATGGAGATTTGTTTGACTCTTACAGTGCTCCAATAGTAGATGTACTTTCCACCTACGAAATTCTGGCTGACTGGCTTCATGCACACCCAACCTCTGTACTGTATAATAGTGCTGGGAATCATGATCTTGGAAAAACAAATACGATCATGTCCAGTTTTCAGTTTCTTGGAAAGTTGTTGAGTAGGTTGTTCAGTGAGCGTTATGTTCACATAGAACAACCTAAAGAAATCCCTTACGGTTATGTGATTCCTCACCTAGCCAATCAGGAATTGTTTAACAATGCACTATCCAAAACCCCAGCCTGTCGCATGTTATTCCTCCACTGTAATCTTGGCAATAAATTTGCAGAAACAGCAGACCAATCTCTGAACCTATCTTTAGCTGTGTTAGATTCTCTACCATGCTCTGAGGTTATTCTCGGGCACGAACACAAATCAAGGACTGTTGGTCGGGCTTTGGTAGTTGGCAATCAAATACCTACATCTGTAGCTGATTGGTTGGGAACTGATACTGACAAATATTACGCAGAGGTTGGTAGTTCAACAACACTACATCTGTGCTCAGAGCGAAATAAGGAGTTCATTCAATCAGATTGGCAAAATTTAAAAGTGACCGAGCATAAGTTTGTACAAGTTACAGGTAGTGCTGAGTCTGCTCAGGCTTTTGAAGTTGTATCTTCTATTAACAAATTTAGGAAAGTATCAGACGCATTTGTTGTAGCAAATGCTGTAGAAGTGAGAACAGATGATGGCACGGTATTCTCAGCAAATCTAGAATCTGTTAAGGCTTTTTCTATTTTACAGTGTTTAAAAGAATCGCTAACAGACAAAGAATTTGCCAAAATAAAAGGAGTTCACGAATGCTTCAATCACTAGAACTGACAAACTTTATGTCGGTCACTTACGCAAAACACACATTCTCTCCCGGTTTAAACGTAATTCGAGGGGCGAACGAAGCTGGAAAAAGTACACGCTTCCTTGCTGTGGCATACGCTCTCTGGGGTGCAAGAGCGCTCCCGGACTCCTTGGAAGATACTGTGACCTGGGGCCAACCTGTTTCCAGTCTGAAAGTCACACTGACTTTCTCTGTTGGCAATACGATTTACACGGTTGTTCGAACCCGCGCTGGAGCCGCGCTGGCCGGATCAGACAACAGCATGTCAGAAGGGCAAGCCGAAGTAACAGCGCAAATTGAGCGTATTACAGGGGCGTCTGCTGGAACAGGAATGTTGACGTTGTTGGCAAATCAAGGGGATCTTCAGTCATCTTTGGGCAGCGTGTCACTCATCGAAAAACTGTCCAATACGTCACTTCTTGACCAGCTAATAACTGCTATAAGTGATGCCTATCCAAGTGGCAACACTAAGCAACTTGAAATTGAGTTGGCAAAGGAATTAGTAAAACCTGTGAACTCTAGTGAAATAGAGGAGCGTCTTGTAAAAGATTGTGAGGCCAAATTAGCTTTGACAAAGAGTAAAGTTGCTGAGGTCGAGGCTAGGCTAATTGTGCTAAAACCTGAAGTAGCCCTTGCATCTAATTTGCTTACTCTTCGTAAAGATACAGAGCGTAAGATTGAAGATTTACGGAGTCGCTTAAAACAACAGTTGCCGTTACCGACTAAACCAGAAGAACCTAGAACTCTGGAAGAGTTGCAGCAGTTGAAGACTGCAGCAGAAAATCAAGAACGAGCCAAAAAAGCTTACGATCTTTTTTGCGACTTGCCAAAGAATTGTCAAGACGGCTCTCTAGCTTGGTTCAGCGACAGATTGTCGCGTGCTACACAGCTGTATAAAAAGTTGAGCGAGGATTTGACAGCCCTCAACAATAAAAGGATGGAGACTAAGGCCTCCGGGATCTGGGAAGAGAGCTGTGCTTTGTGTGGCAAACTTCTTACAGATGTGCCTGAAGTGGTGCAAATTAACGACAAAGTTAAGTTAGCTTTGCTTATGTTTGACAGTGAGATTGCTGAAGTAACTGCAGAATTAACAGCTTGCGCTAAGCGAATAGCAGAATTTGAAGCTTTAATCCAAACAACAAACACTGTTAAAGTTAGTTGGCCTGTATTAGCAGACTACTGCACTATTGATTATGAGTTCACACCGCCAAAAATTTGCTGGACAGCCGCTGCTCCTACAACTACCTACAGTGAAAATTTTGGTGAATTGATTGACGAATTGCATGCCAAGCGATCTTGGTATATTAAAGCTTTAGCTGAGGTGACAGCTCACAACTCACAATGCCTCGCTATTGAACAGGAGCTAACTTCACTGACTGTACCTGATACAGCCGCTGCTGAGGGAACCCTGGCTATGTTTGCACAACTTGAATCTGTCTACAGTGACGAAGTTGCTGCCAAAGAAAAAGCCGAACAAGCACTACTTGCAGCAACCCACGCGCTTGATAAAGCGCAATCAATATTTGCTGCGCAAATGGAAGCTTACAATACAGCGGTGGTTGCTAAAGAGCAGCTATTGCACCTGTTGAACGAGTACAGAGAAAACAACGCACTGATTGCTAAACTCAAAGCACTAAAACCTGTAGTCTCTAAAACACTGTGGTCACTTGTCCTACTTAGTGTATCTACAGTATTTAGTCAGTTGCGCGGTGTGCAATCCGTTGTGACTAGAGACTCTGACGGCTTTTTAATTGACGGTAAGAAAGCTCGCAGTTACAGCGGTTCGACTAAAGATATTTTAGGTCTTGCAATAAGAATAACTCTACAGAAAACATTCCTCCCGTCACTGTCTTTCTGCTTATTAGATGAGCCAGCAGCCGCAGCAGACTCTACAAGAGAAGAAGCTATTTTAGCAGCCCTATCCAGGGTAGATTTTTCTCAGGTTTTGCTTGTGACACACAGTGATTTGGCTGATACGTTTGCTCAATCAGTACATCTACTTTAATCGGAGAAATTAATGACTATTAGTAAGAACAGTGGTGTGATTTTGCGTAAGTTACATACACTCAAAGAGGCTGAGTTAGCTGTATTAGTTAAAGAAATTACAGAATTTCCGGCAAAGGACGCTATAAATTCTTTAACCAGGCAAGGCTTTATAGAGGTAGTAAAGATTCTGACTCGTAAATTGAGCGGGAAAAGGAATAAAGGGGTTAAGGAAGTAAGGATTCTTGCGATCAGTGAAAAAGGTTTGAGAGCACTGGAAACTTTGGATAACCCAAAACCGCCTCCGGTTAAGGTTTCAAGACCGTCAAAAGCAGAGAAACCTGCAAAAACATTAAAGACAGAGAAGGTACCGAAACAGTTTTTGCATCAAATGCAGAATTTGATTATCCCAGAGCGCAACCCTGATGTAGAGGTAGATTACATAGAGGTGGACGGGCGTAAAGTAAAAATAACTTACGGAAAGGCTCCAACACGCAAGACCTATGTACCACCCAAAGACTGTACGCGATACAAGCCTGGCATAATCAGAGGGATTCATGCAAAGTAACTATCATTAGTACTAAAACTTTGATGAGTTGAACTGGTATCATCGTTAAGTGCCGCTTTTGGCCGTCGAGCTGAGAGTGTTAGTTGGAGGTCATCAATGAATCGAGAACGAATATTTGAGCTTGCAAAGGAGGCTGGTTTTGAGCTGTTAGACACAAGGTGCGACACCTACATTCTGGAAGACCCAAGCGACGGCAGCGCAATTGAAAGTTTGCCGCGCTTATTGAGTCGGATGTGTTGGCGAAAAACGGAGGGAATATGATAGAGTTGGATGGAGATGGTAGCGACTGGACACCAAGAGGTGAAACAGTGCTTGATGCATTGGATGAAGCGAGAGTGTTCGCAGTAGAGGCCACCGATGACAGGAGCTTCCTGTTTGTAGAGCGATGCGACGATTATTACCGCGTGATCTTGACGAAGGAGCAGGTGTTGCTCTTGGCTGATGAGCTAAGGTCATTGGCAAATACTGTTTAATTTCCCCGAATCCTGTGGAATTAAAGCAACATCAGCATAAGCGCTCGGGTACGGAAGAGTGAGGTGGTGGCGGGGTCCGGTTGACGCAATGGTTTGTTGACATAGCGGAGATAACTATGGAATGGGCAGCAGAAAACGACTGGCCGGACTCGTACGACGAGGGAAGGCTAATCGAGCTTGAACTACCAAACAGTACAACCGTACTAGGACACATTGAGGGGACAGAGTTGTTCCCACTTGAAGACGCAAACGAGATACCAATGTTCATCGTCGTCAGCGACGACGGCAAGAGCTATCCGTTTGAGGTGCATAAACGATGGCGCTTCGTGTCGCCTAAACGTGCAGTTTGAAGGGCCAAGCGCTCAGAGTATGCCGTGGAAATCAGGCGACACCAACGCCGCAGTATTGTAAGTGGCATTTTGCTTATAGCGACAATACAAAAGGATTGTGAAATGAATGTAACAAAGGCTCCTTTAACCGAGAACCAATTGCGTCGATTAGAGCGATGTACGTCTCAAACGGAATTCGATTCTGTCATGCTTGATATAGCTTATGAAGCTATGACGGTTGAGGTGCCCGTGTACGCCGAAGTAACGTTAGATCCCGCAGGTATTGAGCGATCTGTAGTGCAGGTCGGGACGAAACAAGTCCCGATGTTCAAGTCACCGCCGAGGCGCAGGTAGCAGGCTTTACGGAATATAAATGAACAAACTAAACAACAACCACGAATGCAGCTGTGGTGGCTACAAGCTATCATGCACAGTATCTGACGTTGGGCATTCTGATAACGTTGTGCAAGTGTACATCGGTTGCGACGATGACGATACCTTTTATGTTGGCTCTGGTAACGGTGGGCGCGTGCAGATTGGCATCGAGTTGGAGGATGGGCAGATGGCGAGCATTGATTTGGAGGATGTTTTGCGGTTCGCCAGAACGCACTGCACCGGGATATATGAGCGGGTGGTGTATGGCGCTAGGCCGATCAGGTAGCGGATTTTTATTGCCCAGACGCTTCCCGGTACATCTTCTGGCACTGAATGAGTTGCAGCCTTATTTTTTCTGCTCGCTCTGATTCGGAGATAGCCACTGCTGCGTCCTCTCGATAAAGCTTGGGGCCAGAACACCATCCTCCAGCATCTCCATCTGCGGCAGACGCGGGCACGGCTGGACGCTCGGGGCGGTTGCGCAAGCTGTCAGTAAGAGCAGCGACAGTGCGTTGAAGTTTGGCAGTTTCACGATTTTTTTCCTCTCTGAGTTTGTCCATGCTGGATTGCAGCTCGGCTTCCTTTGTGCGCTGGGCGGTGACGATGGCAGCTTTATCGGCGTCCCATTTGGCTTGCACGTGATCGGAGCCACGCACGTAACCGTTCTTATAGGCTGCAAACAACCCGACAACGACAGCAGTTAGCCATACGGCAATGATCCAGGCACGCATCACCCCAACTCCGCCAAACAGACATCACGCGCCATACTTACACAGCTACCAACTTGCGCCCGCCGTTTACGTCGTCTGCGAGCTTCACTCCCGGAACATACGTCAGGGCTTCGGCCACCGCATAGCTTCCGTCAGGGTTGCGCTGCTGAGTCGTCACCTGCACAACGCACCCTCCAGGCACTTCCATAGCCTTACTGCTTTTCATCCAACCTTGTGCATCAGATGATGCTTTACTCAGTAGCGCAAACAAGTTCCCATTCCCGACTGCTTTTACGTCCGAAACGTTCGCTTTTACGTCTGCAAAGTTTGTGTTACTCAAAGTTTTAGTTTCCATACTTCCTCCTGTTAAAAATCATTTCAATCCCGCCAAACAAACATCCCGCTCCATCTCACGGCGCTTCGTCAGCCCTGGTAATTCGACTGAGCCTCCGGCCACCCGTGCGCGCGACCATCTTGGCAATTGTAGGCATGCCTCTCTGTACTTTCCTGCTGCCAAATATCTAGCAGCAGTTGATTTGTTCGTGTCGCAGGCGATGTGTTCTCCGATGTTGTAGGCGGCATCGCTGAAAGCCGCGAGTACGTTGATCGGGAGCCCTGGCCTGCACGTGTCCAACCCTGATAGTTCATCTTTACCTCTATGTATCAAAGAGTTAAAATGCCGAAGCCCCGCAGTGCAGCAAACACGGCGGGGCCTCTGACCAAACCATTGTTTATAAGGAACAACAGCATGGCTAAGACCGATCTTACCGCAGAACGTCTGCGCGAAGTTCTGCACTACGAACCGTCCACTGGAGTATTCACGTGGAAAACATCCAACCACAACAAGGCACAAGGATTGATAGCCGGAAGCATCATGACTTCTGGGCGTAGGTCCATAAAGGTCTGTTACAGGACGTACTACGCCTATAGGCTTGCATGGCTTTACGTCCATGGATCGTGGCCTGTAGGTCACATAGACCACATAAACGGAATCGTTGACGACAATCGTATCGATAACCTTCGGGATGTGACGCGTAGTGTTAATTCGCAAAATCAAAGGCGCGCCACGAAGAACAGCAAATCTGGATTTCTTGGGGTAACACCTCATAGGAGCGGATGGCAGGCAACTATTGAAATAGCCGGTAAAAACAACATATCGGGGTATTCGCTACACCAGAACTTGCCTATGAAAAATACATCGAACGGAAGCGGGCTATACATCCGGGATGCACTATTTGATAGGCACTCTGCTAGAGTTATCACTGCGCCCCCATGCATTTGGCAATGCGTGCCTGTTGGCGGGTCCACACACCATAGCACCCGTTGCTGCGTATTGAGCAGTCGCGCTTCTTCACAAACCGGTACTCGGCGTATGCTTGACACGATCCTGCGTAATCCCCACGGTTTGCCAACTTGACCATGCTGCTGCTGCACAATGTCGGCACTCCGTATTGGTATGTGAAGTCAACCATCACGTCATACTCTGTCTGCGTCAACGGTGCAGTTACGCAGCGCTTGATACCGGACTCGTCCTTCTGGATGTGTGCCAGTGTGCGTTGCAATGCTTGCACCGGAGTCGTCGTGTCGCCCATGCGCACCGGGGCGCCGTCCTCTTTGACAGTCGAGCCAAATCCGACGGTGGGCACATCACCTTTGACCGGTATGACTGCGGTAGGTGTGTACCCCTCATTCACAGCCAGTGCAACAAGCAGCGCCGCACTTGCTCCCATGCCTGCTATCTTGTAACGACCGCTCAATCTTCAGTCTCCCGTGGCAGTCCTGTATGTCTGCGCCACGTATCGCACGAGCACTCGCCAGTTTTGATGCGCATCTCAAGCGCTGCCAGTTTCGCAGTAAGCGCATCAATTTTCGATGCAAGTGCTTCGATCAGTGCAATTAGCGCAGTCATAGCGGCGAAGCCTTGAGCAAGAATACAAGCGTTGTAATGATCGAAGTGGCGCACAGTACGCCTAACGCTATCAACAGCAAATCAGCCAGCTTATCCGCTAGAGTTTTCGGTTCTTTATCCATCTGACTGCCCTCCATAACGATTGAACAACGGTCATAGAAACAACACAAACCGCCATCAGTGCGCGGGATGCCTTGGTGTGCTGTTTGTGCATGATGATTACTTCGGTGGCCTAATGGACTGCCACAGTCCGACGATGGCAACTACCGGAGGCACAATCCACATTACGATGCGCCGCAGCCATTTGCCGAGCCATCCGAGAGCGCGAAAGAACCCCTTGCCCATCTGGATGATTTCCAGCAATTCATCAGTCGCTTTGTTGTTGGCATCGAGTTTTATTTCGATGCAGTCAATCTTCTTGTGCGTCTCTTCAAGCTGCACTTTGACTGCTTCAACTTGCTCTTGAACACCATTCACCTTTTCACACGTCTCGGGTGTGTGCCAGTCTTTGCGCCGCTCACCGTGGCGACGTTCATCAGATATGATTGGAGGGATTTTTGTTGTCATGGACGTGGCCTCTGCGAGTATCTGTACTCCGTCTCAAACGCCCGCTTGCAGTGATCGCGCTGAAACGGCCAAAACAGAAAGTCAATCACAGGGCGGAAGATGCGCCCGTAGAACTTACCTTCCCTCTCGCCCAGGTATGCCGATGCGGATAGCGTTTCGTCCGGGTAGCCGCCAATGAGCGTGTTTACAAGCTGATCCAGTGCAATCAAGATATTGAGCACGTAGCGCATAGTTACAGCGTTGCAGCGGTGACAAACAAATCATCTATGTCTGCATCTGACATGCCGAGCGCTGCGGCCATGGCAGGCACAAGGCCAGCATTACGCTCTACCACAGATGCGTATTCCCAATCAATCAGCGCGGCGGTTTTTGCTGGCTCTTGCATGGATGCAATCGCAGCATCAACACCAGAAAGCAAGCCAGCAGCGTGCAGAGCTAGGCGGGCTTGGCGCATGGTGACGGACTGCGGTACAGGCACTGGCTTGGGTGGTGGCTCAGGCCATGTGATTGTGTCTGCTTCGACAATCTCGCCTTGGCCGACCACCGTAAACGGCAAGTCTGTGTTGTTGTCGCAGCGGTAGCGATCTGCGAGGACTTCGATTGTGTTGTATGGTCCGAAGTTGCCGGATTGGGTTGTTAGGGCTTTCATATTTACACCACACATTCGAATTTTGTAATTAGCGCAGCCGCAGTAGACCATCGCTCGGAGTCAGTTTTTCCGCGTGCATTAATCCCAGATATGACGGGACTAAACAATGGAACATTTCTTAATTCCCCATTTCGTACCTGCATCTGGACAACAGAAGTTGTCGTGTTGAATGATGTCAATAGTCGATGGGAGAACGCAGCACCTGTCAGGCTTGTGGACGCCTTGACGAGCACAGAGTTGGATGCCGAAAACGGTACAGTATTACCTAGGTTACCTAATCCGTATGCTTTAGACTGCACTGGACTGGCACCAGAGCAATCAACCGTCGTTGCAAAACCGAGGCCTCCTCCGGTAGTTCCTGACGCAACCGCCACATCGGTTCCATAGACATATAGACAAGCGTGGACAGTCTGGCTGTTTAACGTGATCGCAGTGCCTGCGCTAGCTGTGCCTGCGGTGTCTGTGAGGATGTTTGCATTGTTGGTTGCCTGGTCATTTACAACAAAAACTTTGTTGCTGCCAACAATGATCGCATCCTGAATAGCACCAGCAGAAAACAATGTCGCCGTGCTGATCGTCGTCGTGCCGTTTCCGCCCGCATTCAAAGACACAACGCCGCCTTTTACTGTCGAACCGCCGTCGTTGTACCCGACGTACCATCGAGTACCGAGCGCAGCCAGCTTGTTAAGCGTCATCGTCCCGCTGTTGGTATCCGTACCTGTGCCTGCAGTCAGGCTAGAGCCGCTCACAAGGTATGGCTTGGTGTACAGGTGCGTAGTCGCCGTAGATGCCGCTATGACGTGGGTACTGTCACCAACTGCAATCAGACCGCCAGCCGTTCCATCCAACACCGTAGCGCTGCCAATAGTCACCGTCGTCCCGCTGATAGACAGTGCGCGAATCTGCGCCGCTGGTGTCGCCACCGTGTAGCTGCACACGAAACTAGAGCCGACTGCAATAAGACCGCATCCGTCAGCGAAGGTGCTTATGTTCGCGCTCAGTGTGGTCGTTGCTGCTGTGTTGACGGTGATTGTTGTACCGCTGATTGACAGTGCAACCGCTTCAAATGAAGTTGCACCTGTAGCGACGGAGCAGACAAGCACCTGATTTGTGCCTGACAAGCAAGCGGAAATAAGAGCTGCTCCGAATGTCGCCGTACGTATCAGCGTCACAGACCCGAATGTATTTGTGCTGCGGTTGTAGACAACGCCGTAGCAATTGGCACTTGATGCACCCCGGCCAATGAGTACTTCCTGGTTTGATCCGATGTCAATAGCGGCATCAATATACGACATGTTTGAGGTTATCAACTGAGCCGAAGCCCCAACCAATTCATTGTTCTCAATCGTCCACACACCAACAGCTGTGCTCTTGTCGATCAGCGATACATGCGACACAACGCCAGCAGAAATGAACCCCAGCAGTGTGCCGGAACTATCAAGCACGCGCACAGGGTACGCGCCTTTGTTATCGATGATGTGCAGCGGCCCGCCAAGGCTGCACGTTATTGCATCGGGCAATGTTACCGCCACGCCATAGTTAGCTGGGGTGATTTTCAGCAGCGTGGGGGTGCTGGCTAGCGTTGTTGCTGTGGTCGCCGTGGTCACGTCACTGATACCACCAGATAGCAGAGCTTTCGTCCAATTTGTGCTATCAAGGCTTGGGTCTGTTGTACCGCCGCCGTTGGTCTTTCTGCGGTATACTTGAAAGTTAATAGGGCTATAGCGCACATCTCCGGTGGCGTAAGTTGTACCGCTTACCCAGGCCACCGCCCCGGCAGTCAGTGCACTCGCGGCCGCCGCTGTTGCGCTGTTTGCAGCACTTGTTGCCTGCGCGGTAGCTAGCGCCACCTGAGTCGCCCCGTTGGTTGTTGCAAGAGCGG
>ERZ724522.1298-NODE-1298-length-13709-cov-10.349788_pt1 | contig 13709 bp, 15 predicted proteins | sample MGYA00376055_ERZ724522 | MGnify/ENA primary metagenome ERZ724522 (study PRJEB28724, sample SAMN07190884) | wastewater metagenome | isolation source: effluent of sewage treatment plant in Hong Hong | place: Hong Kong | collected 2016-03-17 ... | reverse complement strand
TCACGAAGCCTGTCTCCCTGGCGGCGTTGCATCGAAAGCGCCTCCTGGCCCAAGCCAAGGAGGACGAAGCAACGGAGAAGGCCAAGGCGCTCTCGGCCAAGCGCAAGGCCATCGAGGAGCAGATCCTCACGGCCGTTCGAGCGAAGCAAGAGCACGGGCTGGCGCCGTCCGAGCGCATGAAGGACGGCTGCCTCTACTCCCTCGGGAACCGCCGGCCATGGGGACCGGTGGACAAGAGCCGGGCGGCGGAGGTGGTGGCCGAGCTGGTGCGCCAAGGAAAGACCGAGTTCCTTGGTTCCCCGAAATATGGGGAACTCAAGACCGAGTTCCAATCCCCGGAGCATCTTCCGGGGAAACTCAAAGACCTCGTGGTTCAGAACGATGCGTTCTACCTGAGCATCACGAAGGGCTGACGATGAACACCGCGCGCACGATCATTCGTCCCATCGGCACGACTCCCAAGGGAAAGGCCTCGGGGTATCGAATCATCGTGCCGTCGGAGATGGTGAAGATTCTAGGACCGATCGGAACACCCGTCGTGGTGACGGCGTACGAAGATCGGCTCGTGATCCAGGCCGAAGTGCCTGGGGAGAGAACGAATGTCTGCAAAGAAGAAGGAAGCACCGAAGAAAAGCGCACCGAAGGAAGAGGCACCGCTCACCGCCGAGGAAATGGCAGCCCTCGGGTACGGAAACGACAAGAGCGTCCCCCTCGGAGGTCGAACGTGGCCGAAGATCCGGGTGGAGAAGACGGGGCTCTCGATCGTGACGGACAAGGGGACGCAGCCGACGCTCTCGACTGACGGCATCATCGTGCATCATCACCCGTACCGGTCGTATTACGCGACCAAAGATCCGTCGAACGCCCCCCCGGATTGTTTCTCGGTCGACGGCATCAGCGGCTCAAGGTTCGGGGCGTGCGGTACCTGCACCTACAGCTTCGACGCGGCCATGCAGCGTGCCCGGGCGGCGGGGCAGACCAAGACGACCGAGCAGACGTGCAAGGAAGCGCACAATCTCTACGTCGTGCGTGATCCTGCAGAAGGCCCACTTCTGCTCAAGGTGCCGACGATGAGCCTCAAGAACCTGAAGGCGTTCTTCGGGCAGATCACGCATCACGCCGCGATCATCACCCGCTTCGCCTCAAAGCTGGTGCGCTCGGGCAATGTCGAGTACGGCCAGCTCACGTTCGAGGCCCTGCGCCCCGCCCCTCGGGAGTTGCTCGTTCAGGTGGCGCCGATGGCGAAGAACCTCCAGCTCACCGCCGCCCGGCAAGCCGCTCTGCCTGAGCGGGCCGAGAGCGGAGGTGCGTCGCCCGATTCGTTCTGAGAAACTGAGCTTCTCGGCCCCGCCCACCGCGGGCGGGGCCCCTTTTCGGGAGGGTGCATGGCGGCAGGCTCCGGCTGGAAACGCGTCTCGACTCAATGCCCGCAGTGCCAGGAAGGGGATGCGACCAAAGAGCGTGGCGGCCTCGTCCGCTGCTTCCGATGCGAGATCACGTTCAGCCCATCCACTCCTGGGGAGATCTCGAGCACCGTCTCTGAGGAGCGCATCGAACAAGCACACCGGACGCTGCTCGGGTCCAAGCCGGTGATGGATTTCCTCCGAACTGTCCGTGGACTCGACGACTTCACCATTCGGAAGTACAAGCTCGGCCTCGCCGCCGGTCGGATCGAGGTGCCCTACCCAGACGGGCTCGGTGGGTGGCAATTCTCGAAGTGGTGTGACCCCATCGACCCGGCGAAGCGAAAGCCCGGGAGCCGGGAAGGAAAGCTCCAGATGCCTGCTGGGAGCCGGGCGTCCCTCTATCCACTTCCCCTCGACGTGTCCCGGCCGGTGCTGCTCTGTGCCGGGGAATGGGACACGCTTGTCGCTAGGCGCCTGGGGTTCAACGCCTTCTGTTCAGGCGCAGGGGAGTCCGTCTTCCGGGCTAACTGGGCGGTCCAGCTCGCCAAGGCCCCCGCCATCACGATCGCGTACGACGCCGACGAGCGTGGAAGACAAGGCGCCGTGCGCCTGGCGCGATTGCTCCGAAAGGCCGATGCCCTCGCCAACGAGCTTCGCATCCTCCGGCTCCCCTTCCCGGAGGGGCGGCGGGACGTCAAGGATCTCCTCGACTGGGTGCAACTGGGGAACGGGCGTCAGGAACTCGACACGCTCATCCAGGAAACCAAGGCGTTCGGTCAAAAAGCAGACACTCCTCGCCAAGATGAGGTGGTTCGTGACGTACCCCTCCACGAGTCGGGGCAAGAGAAGTGGGCGGGAACGTGGTGTTCGTTCCGCGCCACAGTGGCGAGCAACACCGAGAGCCCCTGGCTTTTGCCCAAGGAAATCTCGGTGAACTGCGACAAGCAGGGGCCATGTCAGTCGTGCCGACTCTCTGGGGAGACGGTCCCAACAGCGCCCATCCCACTCGACATCTTCTCCCCGGAGTATGTGGACCTGATTGACACCAAGTTCAGCGTTCACGGTGACAAGATGCGTCGGGTTCTTGGTGTACCGTCAAAATGTCCATCGGTCGCTATCACTGCCGTCAAGTCGTTGAACATCTGGGAGCTGCGTCTGTCCGAGTCGTTCAAGCTGGACGTCGATCGAGACGCCGCGCACTACCACGCGTTCTCGCTCGGCGTGAAGCTAGAGCCCAATACGACATACCGCATGGTGGCTCGCGCGGTGTCCGACCCACGAAACCAGCTTCGGGTCCACGCCATCCGGGAAGCGGAGAAGGCCGACGACGACCTCTCGTCCTTCACTCCCGTCCCCACGGTGACACGCGCGATGCGCCGGCACAAGAAGACGAAGCTGGAGACTCACGTTGCCCGGCTCGTGGACGATATGTCCCGGGTAACGGGTATCATCGATCGGTTCAATTTGCACCTCCTCTACCTCCTGGCAAACCACTCGCCGCTCTGGGTGCAATGGGACGAGCGCCGACGCATCAAAGGCTGGCTCGATGTACTGGTGATCGGAGACAGTGGGCAGGGCAAGACGACGGCAGCCAAGGAGTGGATGGACTGGACCGGGCTCGGGCAGCTCATATCGTGCAAGAAGGTAACGGCCGCAGGACTCCTCGGGGCGCGTGCCGAGCACCGAGGAAAGTTCTGGGTGGAGTGGGGGGTGGATCCCCAGGGGGACAAGCGCCTCCTCTACTACGACGAAGCGAAAGGCGCATCGCCCAAGGTGCTTTCGTCGTTGACGTCGGCGCGCTCGGAAGGGCTGGCCGAGCTGCACATGGCGCAGGCGCAGCACAAGACGCACGCGCGCACGCGTCGGGTGTGGATCACCAACCCTCGGTCCCCAGAAGACTCGCCGCTCACCATGGGAGCTTTCGGCTGCCCCGTGCTGGCGATTCCGCGGATCTTCGGCTCGACGGAAGACGTGCGTCGCCTCGACATGGCATTGATACTTCAGACGGGTGAGATCGACCCGAAGGTGTACGAGCAGGCGCATCGCTCCGAGCCGGAGTTCTGGAAGCGCGACGTGGCTCGGCACTCGGTGCTTCGCGCCTGGACCCTCCCCCCGGTGCCTCTGACTCCCGCAGCCCGGGAAGCGTGCCAACGCCTCGGCTCGTACCTGAGCAGTCGGTACTGCGCCGACATCCCGCTCGTCGAGCCCGCCGACCAACGCGAGAAGCTGGCGCGGCTTGGTGCAGCGCTCGCCGTGATGTTGCAGGAAGAGGTAGGCGCGGAGCACATCGAGTACGTCGCGGCGTGGATGGATCGGGTCTACAGCGCCCCCGGGTTCGGCTACCTCGAGTGGTCCGAAGTCAACCGGTACGCCCGGGAAGTATCCGACCTGGCTGCGGTGAAAGCCGCTCTCGAGGCCAACTTCGCGCAGCCGGCCAAGTTCTACGCGTTCCTCATGTCGCAGCCGGTCCTCTCGATCGAGGGTGTCCGAACCATCTTCGCCGATCGTCTTGCGGCAGATCGCGTGATGGCCCTCCTACTTCAGGAAAATGCACTCCGGCTAGGAGGCCGGGGATACATCAAAACCGATGGTTTCGTCGCCTTCCTCCGGGAAGAGCTAGCCAAGAAGGAGATCACCTCATGAGTTGCCGCACCTGGCCCCCCGATGAGCCACCCCCACCGCCCCCGCCTCCACCCAAGCCGCCGCCGGAGCCGGGAACTCCGCCGTCCTTCTTCTACGCGGCGAGTTACTACGGAGCACTGACGACGTCGAGCACGTCGCTCTGGACATCGGACTTGACCAAGCTCCGCCAGCTTGGGGTGTCGAACCTACGGGTGTGGATGGACTGGCCCGGATGGGAAGGCGGCCCCGAGGGGCGCATCGTGCAGCCCAACGGCAGCCTCTCGGCATCGCGCGTGGCGCAGTTCCAGCAGTTCCTCACGATCGCAGGCGCCCTCAAGATGAAGGTCGACATGACCTTCGGTGGAGCCGGGGATGCGTCGTTCATCGAGTACACCTCGTTCAATGCCTGGCACACCGGTCTTCGGAACATGGCCACGGCATTCAAGGACTGGACGATGTTCTACCCGGTGGACGTCCACAACGAGTACAAGGCGGGAACGCACAAGTCTGGCGGGGAGCTGACGATCGCGCACATCGTCCAGGCAACCCAAGAGGTTCACGCCATCGCGCCTTCGTGGCCGATCACTTGCAGCACGGACGGGGACTCAGGTTCGTGTGCGATCGACTACGCGCAGATGATCGGCGCTGGGGCCTACCTGAACGTGCTGGCCCCACACTTCCCTCGGTACGATTCCGACTGGGGGGAGAAGGTCGAAGGGCGCGTCAACAACGTGCGGAACGTGCTGCTCACCAACTTCGGAATCGCCAAGCCGATCTACGTCCAGGAAGAGAATCGAGACGAGTACACCGGGGGGACGTGGTCTGTCGAGCAGTCGACCGCGGCCGCGCTCGGGTCTCGGAAGTCGAAGGCCGTGGGCTACTGCTTCCATACCGTGGCCGGATTCGATCTATCCAAAGGGTCGTTCTTCGACCAGCTCTCCCCGGCCGAGCTTCAAGCGCTTCAAGCACTGCCGAAGGGAGGGCTGACTCCGTGAAACACTACTGCTACGCGTGCGAGAAAGAGCACGACGAGTCGGAATTCAGTGCGCGAAGCAGCCGAACCTCCAAGCGCCCTGTACAGGGATGGTGCAAGAAGGCGATGGCGGCCTACGGCAAGAAGTATCGCGCGATGTGGAAACGGAAGCGGGCGAAAGCCAGAAGGGGGCTCGAATGAAATACGGAGTCAGCTACTACGGAGGGGTCGGCGCCCCCTCGTCCCGGTACCAGTCGGATCAAACCTACCTTCGAAAGCTCGGGTTCTCCCTCTTCCGGGTGTGGGCCAACTGGGGGTGGAACACGACAGCAGAGCGTGTCATCAAGAACGACGGCACGCTCGACGCGACCAACCTGAACAAGCTCAAGGCACTGATCGCGTACACGAAGAGCTGGGGAGGGGCGGTCGACGTAACGATCGGATGTGGTGGTGCTCTCTCGAATAACATCGGGTTTGCATCGTACAACGCGCACAAGTCCGGAGTGACCAACCTCGTGACGGCGCTTCGAGGAATCTCCGGCATCTACTGCATCGACGTAGCGAACGAATACCCGTCCAACAATCTGACGAGTGCTCAAGCGGCCGAGCTGCTCAAGCTCGCTCGAGCCGCGGACGGGAGCCGAGGGGGATTCACCGTTTCCGTGGACGGCCCCGCCACGAGCCGAGTCGTGCCGAAGTACAAGGAAGTGATCTCGGCTCTCGGGAAGAACTGGCAGAGCTACCTGGGGATGTACGCCCCACACTTCAATCCCCAGGACAAGAACCTCGCCAAGAACACGGAAGCCAACGTCAAGGCGCTGAAGAGCGGACTGGCGTCGTACCCGCTTCCGATCTACGTCCAGGAGGAGGGGTACTGGAATCATCCCTATACGACTGAGCAGGAATACTACGACGAGTCCCGAGGATGCCGTGTTGGGGGGGCGACAGCCTACACGCTACACACCCTCGCAGGGTTCGACCTGCGGACGAAGAGCTTCGTCCAACAACTCGTTCCCACGGAGGCGAAGGTGCTGCCCTTCGTACCTTTGAAATGAGCCGCTGCGCCGAGTGTCCTTACCAAGACTCGACGGTCGTCCCCGGAGAAGGGCTCGATCGCCCGCGCATCATCGTGGGCATGGCTCCCGGGTTCGAGGAGTCGCTGTATCGCCGGCCGTTCTATCCAGATGCGCCGATGGGGAAGATTGTCCGAGGACTCGTCAACGGTGCGACCGACGTTGGATTCACCAACGCCGTCCAATGCTTTCCCGGAGAGGTGAAGACCCATGCACAGAAAGAACGATTCGCCGAAGCTCGATCCCGGTGTCGAGATCGTCTACTCGCTGAAGTTGGGGGGAAAGACGTTCTCTGCCTGGGTGGTGATGCCACACACGCGCTTCTGGGCCGTCCTGTCAAGATCACTGGTTTTCGTGGCACAGCGCTTCCGGTGGAGCGCACGGTTCACGGAGGCCCTCTTGCTGCCACGACCCATCCTGCCTTCGTTCTTCGGGCTGGGGGGCTTGGCTCGACAGCCGGACAGCTCTTCCGACGAGACGTGGAGCAGTGGCTCCACCCTTCCCAACTGATCGCGCCGGAGATCGCGATCGAGCCGAAGACGATGAAGCTACCGCCCGTGGGCACGCCGGTCGTCGTGGACATCGAGACGACGGGTCTCGACCCCAAAGCCCCCGGGTCCGCGATCCGTTGTTACGGGTTTAGCTGGTTTAGCGGGAAAACTCCTGTAGCTACGGTAACTTCCACCGTTCGGCCCTGGGTGAAGCGGCTCCTGAGCGGAAAGTATCCGCTCGTGGCGCAAAACTACGTGTTCGAGGTGAAGTGGCTGACCCATTTCGGGCTCAAGCCCCTCGCCTCCGGGGATCGAGCGCGCGCTACCTGGCACGACACGATGCTCCTGGCGCACTGCGCCCACGAAGATCGGGGGCCGGGGAAGTACAACCTCGACTCGCTGGCGGCGGACTACCTGCCGCCGGGGTTTCCGACGAAGCAAGCGTTGCTCGGGCAGTACGACGTGCTCACGGCCCCGCTCGACGTGCTCATGCCGTACTGCGCCTGGGACTGTGTCAAGGAGCTTCTTCTCTTCGAGCGATTCACAAGGGAGGTGTATGGACTTCACGGAGTTGACTGTAGAGGAGCTGGCCGAATTGGACTGGATGGCCCGGAATGGGCTGGCCAAGTTCGTTGTGTTGACGCTGGACGAAATCCGGGAGCGGTTCAACTGGACTCCCCCTCCCGGCTTAGTCGAGGAACCCTCTCAGGAGGACTGAACCATGAAGATCGAGATCCGGGTGTGGCACTGCAAGCACGAAGAAGCCAGCCCCGAGGGAGTCGCCGACCTCGTGCGAATGCTGGCGCCGGGACGGGTGAAGATCCACGCGCGAACCGACTTGGTGCCGTGCGACTGGACAGGGTCGCCATGCCCGCTGCGCTCTTCCTCGACCGCATCCGAGACCGCGGGCTCCGGGTCGACTCCGAAGCCGTCGATCGCGAGCTTGCCCGGATCGACGGAGGCATCGCGCGATGCGAGTCGTTCCTCCGAGAAATCGCCGACCTGAACTGGGGCTCCGATGCTCAGGTTCGTACTGCCTTCAAGGAACTGGGCCTCAAGCCCTCGGGCATCTTGACTGAGACCGGTGCTCACTCGCTCGACTCCTTGGCGCGCGTGGGTCTGAAGGCCCTCAACCCGGAGCATGTGCCGATGCTCGACGCGTTCGACGAGCTGAAGCGCCTCCGGCACGAATCGTCCGACTTCCGAGGACCGAAGGGGTTGGTCTCGAGCATTCAACCCGACGGTCGGTTGCACCCCTTCCTGAATCTCACCGGCACCCGCACCTTCCGGCTCTCGGCATCCTTCCCCCCCATCCACGGGTTCGACGCCGGCCGGCAGCGCTGCATCGTGCCTGATCCCGGGAAGGTGCTGATCGAGGCGGACTACGACGGTGCCGAGGTGGCATGGGCCGCCTTCCACTCGCGCGATCCCTGGTACGTATCGATCGTCGCGGAAGGTCGCTCGATGCACACCGATCTCGCCACCGAGATCGTGAAGCGGTTCGGGTTGCAGCTTTCGGATGCCGAGTTCCAAGACCTACGCCGAGCGTGCAAGGCCATCAACTTTGGCCTCCAGTACGGCGGAGGGGTCGGCGCCATCAAGAAGGTCACGGACGAGACCGTGGGGTGGAACCGGTTCTCGGTGGAAGAGCTGGACAGGTTCGTCACCCTCCGGAAAGGGATGGCTCCGGGCTACGCGCGATGGGCGCACGAACGATACCTCGAAGCCTACGAGACCGGGGGAGTGCAGTCGTCGTTCGGGGCCTTCATGCGCATCCCCGGCGCCAGGGAATCCCGCGGCGAGGTGCTCTCGGAAGCGAAGCGCCTCGCTGCCAACAGCCCCATCCAGTCGGACGCGAGCGACGCCACGTTGGTTCGCGCGATGGAATGCGAGGTTTCCGGAATCGAGGTGCTACTCCTTCGCCACGACTCGATCCTGGTTCAAGCCCCGAAGCGCTCGGTGGCCAAGACCATCCGAGAGATGAAGAGAATCATGGAAGCGCCCCGGTTCTACTGGGGCGAGATGCCCTGGCTTCGCGCGTCGTTCAAGGTAGGAGCTTCCTGGGGTGATCTTCAGAAAGTCGAGGGGTAACCATGCTCTGGTCTCATACCGCCTTCGAGACGTTCGAGTGGTGCCCTCGCTGGTTCAAGCACCAGTACGTCCTCCGGGATATTCCCCGGAAGCAGACCGAGGAAGCCCTGCGTGGGGATCTCGCACACCAGCTCGCCGAGAAGTTCATCCACTGGCGCATGGCGCTCAAGCGCCCTGCGACCAAAGACGAGGTGATGGCCTGGCTCGATGGGCAGGTGGGCGACGTGGAAGAGCGCGACGGCGACGTCACGAGCATCCACCTCGACGCCGCCTGGCTCGTCGAGAACGCGCTGCCCGCCTTCAAGCGGGTGTTCACGCTACTTGACCAAGCCGACGAGTGGGGTACCGAGACGACGCACTACTACGATGCCAACTTCGATCCCGTTCAGAAGCCAGACGTCCAGTATGAATTCGAGACTCCGGACTTCTTCATCCGGAAGGCGGATCTCTGGGCACGCGTCGGTCGGAAGCTCTACTTCTGGGACTGGAAAACGGGGAAGCGATTTCCCAAGTGGCAGCAGCTCAAGCTCTACGGGATGCTGGCACTCTCGAATCATCCGACCGTCCAGGAAGTCGAGGGACGGTTCGTCTGGATGGCGCTGGGTGGGGCGGAAGATGTCGATTCTTGGGCATCCGGTCCCCTCCACCTCGAGATGGGCCAAACACTGGCCTCTCGAATAGCCCAGGTCCGCCGCGAGAAGCTCTTCGAGGAGACCCCCGGGAAGCCGAACTGCGACTGGTGCCCTGTCAAGGATTGCGCGAAGAGGTTGAAGTAATGCTCGAACGCGACATCACAGAGAAGATCCTCAAGCTCCTTCGCACGATCCCGAATAGCTTCTGGTGGAAGAACCACGGAGGCCGGTTTGCCACGAGGGGGTTGCCTGATATCGTGGGAGTTGTGCTAGACTCGGTGGAAGAACAAGCCGGGATGCATTGTCTCCACACGAAAGGCCGAATGTTCGCATTCGAGGTCAAGACCGAGAAGGGGGAGGTAACCCCATGGCAATCGAAGACCTTGTCAGCGATGTCGCAGGCCGGTGCCGTTGCAGCGGTTGTCCGGAGTGTGAACGAGGCTGCATCCGTCCTCACCAGCCACGGCATCACTACTGCCTCCAGTGCAACCGCCGCCGCGCCCTCGACTGGTACCGCGAGCACCGAGGGGAAACCCCGGAAGACCGGAAGGCGCGGCGCATCGCGGGTCGCGAGAAGCGCGCCGCGCGATCGGACTCGATCCGGCAGCTCCGAGAAGCCCTGCGCGTCGCCCGACAGCGACGAGCGCTACTAGCCGTCACCAACCAGCTTCCGAAGAGGAAGCGCAGGAGGGCATCGTGAAGCGCCTCTTCAAGGGCAGTATCCCCAGCGGGCAACGCGTCAACGCCGCAGGAAGCATCGACCTTCTCATCTTCGGCGACGGCACCGGCCCGAGCCAGGTGAAGGAAGTGTGGAACGCGGGGCTCAAGGAACTGGGGCTCTACGTGAAGTGCGGTGGAGTTCGAGAGGCAGACGCCGAGTGGGCCGCGGCTCAGCCGTACCTCTGGAGACAACCCAACGGGCAGCCCTACACCCAGGGGCAGTTCGGTTGGGCGTACGGGGACATCCAGAAAAACGCCGTGTCTTGGGTGCTGGACGTCGTCATCCCCCACATCCACGCAACGCTGGATCAGGTGCCCTTGGGCACCTACCGGTGGATCATGGTCGACAACTGCATTGGCCAGCACCCGTCCCTCTTCATCCCGTCGAAGCCCCCGGACTACGTCGACAAGGCCTACCACGACGCAACGCTGATCATCCTCCAGGCGATCCGCGCCGCGTTCATAGACATGAAGATCCTCGCCAACGGCTGGCAGGGCTGGGCGCCCCCAGGACTTCGTGGCGAGGCGCTGGGGACGACGGCCCCCAACTACGCCGATGGCATCTGGTTCGAGGGGATCACCTACAAGACGAGCGGCACACAGCAGGACACCGGCCGGTTCCAGCAAGACCAGGGCGCCTTCCTCTCGATGACACGCGCCGGGAAGGTCGCCATCTGGGACGAGCCGGGAGCGGCTGGCATGGCTCGTCGCAAGGCCCTCGGGTTCTTCCTCTCGACGACGGCCGTCGGGGTGAATCCGGACAACGGGTACTGGAACGAGTCTGGGACTCGGTGGATGGATTGGTGGCGCGGAGCATGAAACCCAAACCGATGACCTCGAGTCATCATGGAGAAGCACATGGCACGTAAGGCGAAGCAGGAAGCGAAGAAGCGGATGGGCGGGCTGTCGATCCGAGAGGCGGCGAGCGCCGCAGGGATCTCGGAGGACGAGATGCGTCAGCGGCTCGGGCGCCCCCGAGCAGCGAACGCCGGGGCGCTCTCGAAGGTGGCTCGAGCGAAGCTCGTCGAGCGCGCTGCCGAGGAGGGGGTCTCGGTCAACGCGCTCGTCGAGCAACTGCTCAGCGCCAAGGATTGACGGCTTTCGTGGGTCCGCCCCGGTAGTTCACGGGGCGGATCTTCACGAACGCATTCGACGCCGCGGCATCGCCCGGCGTCAGCGTCCCCGGACCACCGCCGATGGCGCCGATCACGAAGCCGTTCCCGAGGGACACTTCGACGTGCGTCGCCTTGCCGTCGGCGTTCATGTAGAAGAAGAGGCAGCCCTCGGACTCGCGTGCGATTCCGAGGGCAACCTCCTTGGAACGGTACCTCCGCCAGAGATCGTCTGCCTTGGCGTCGGTCCCGTGTGGGATAGCCCCGGCACTCTGAAGCCCCTCGACGACGAGCCCAGAGCAGTCGAACCCAGTGGCCGGGTCATCCCCACCCCACCGGTACATCGTGCCGTAGAACCGCTTCACGACGTCGAGGAAGATGTCCCGGGGAGTCATGACTCAGTCAGCCCCTCGAAGCGAATCGTGCCCCCCGAGATCCGGGACGGGTCGCCAGTGGTCACGGTGAACTGAGCACCGAAGCTGCCGATGATCTCCCCCGAGGATCGCGAGCTGACGCTCACGACGATCGACGCCGTTCCCGAGCGGCCGAAGTGAGCAACACCCGAGACACCGCCGTCATCCAGAGCCACGGAAACGACATCGGAGTCCGAGCTTTGGATGCTGAAGTTCAAGCGGTCGTTCCCTACCGCTTCTCCCTCGGAGTCAAGCACCACGGCATCGATGGTAAACGGGACATCCGGCTGGTCATTCCGAACGACGTACATAAAGCCTCCTCGAAGAAGAGTTGGTTTGCAGCAGCCGAGAATTCGGCATAGCAGTCGTTGAAGATAGGTCATGCGATCCAGCTCTTGAGGGACGAGACGACACGCTGCTCTGTGCCGTCCATCTGATCGAATGCATCCTTCTCGCGCAGGTCGAAGCCAAAGTCGCCGTGGAAGCAGCATCCGACTGAGCCTGCCTGTCGGGAAGACTGGAAGCTGTCTTGGAACTCCGAGAGCGGCCAGCCCCCCGGAGGCGTCGTGTTGTGTCCGTTCCGCGCCGGCTCCTGGTGGTGAACCAGCATGCCGGGGAACTGGCGCTGGAGATCGCGCGTGAGCTGCCCACACGCCTTGCCCCATCCCGCCTTCCGCTTCACGTGTGGAAGCAGGATCTCACCCCTCGTGTCCCGGAAGATGGCCTGGTAGTTCTTGACGACGTCCTCGAAATCGCCCCCGGGGGAGATCGAGCAGCCTACAAGGCAGGTGTGTTGCACGCTGCGCGCGACGGTCATCAGCTCGTTGAAACGCCCTGGCGAAACGTGTCCTGTGTCGGGCGATCCATGGCCACCTTGCCCGCGCACCTCGGCCTCATTGGCGACGTCCACAACCCGCACCGAGGGGAGCTTGCCCCACCGGGTCAGCAGGTTCCGGAGGGCTCGCTTGTGCTCGGTGATGTCGTAGCCCTCTTTGCCCTTCGGCGTCGCGTCGTACCCTGCGGCGTGCATTGTGAGGTCGAGGGACATGCCCTGCGACGGGAGCCACGCGAGCACCGCATCGAGCTTCGCCGCCACCGACTCGACGAAGTTCCCCTTCCGGTCAAAGGCGCGAGCACCAGTCACGCCGAAGTAGTCCCAGTCGATCCAGACGCGAGCGTTCAGGAATCCTGCCTCTCGGAAGCGCGCGAGGTCTCGCTGGATGCGGTCCAGAGGTGCGCTGAGCATCGCGTAATAGCTGACAGCAGGCGTGAACGTGCCCGCCAGAAAATGTCGGGCAGGGTCGCCGCCAGGAGTCCCACCAGGAATCCCAGTGCCAGGCCCACCAACCCGAATGCGAACCGGATCTTGCTCGTTGGCGGAGACGACGAGGGGCCAAGCCCATCGCTGTTGCCCGTCCAGGTGAACATCGATCCAGTAGCTTCCCTCAGGCAATCCTCCTTGGACATCGAAGTACCCCCTTCGCGCCGGGTCAGAGACAGTCGTAGCCTTGTAGATGGTCAGATCCGTCCGATGCTCCGCCACTGCGCGCCGCGCGTAGATCGGTGGGCCGCTCGCAGGCTTGTCGAACTTGTCGATGAGGACTGAATGGAGAAGTACTGATTCGGGCTCTACTCGGTAGAAGTAGAGGTCCGCACCTGCAATGGCGGAACCGATCGAATCGACGATGAATCCGTGCGCTCTGGGCATCAATCCTCCAATTTGTCGATGAGCTTCGTGATGGTTTCGTCTTTCTTGGCCAACTCATTCCGCAACATCTCCAGTAGCAACTTTCCGATGAATGCGAACATGAGCATTCCGAGAAAGGAAATGACGACTGCACCCCCTTGGCTCGTGATCCGATCTAGCATCCTTTCGCTGTACTCTGGGGTGACGACCGTGGACGTCGCTTCGTTGAGAGACGAAAGCACCGGAAGCACAGGTATCAGAAGGGCGATGAGCGCAGCAATCACCATCGCCCCCGGAGTTCCCCAGGACACAAGCCATTCTTGAATCGCTCTCATCGGATCTCCGGCATCGCGAAAGGGAACCCATCGAACGGGCGCGCGCCCCTGGGGCGGGGCAAAGCGACTGAAGATCCAGGCTGCGCCTCCCCGTAGTACACGATGTCGCCAGACGTGCAGAACCCCGTGAGATTGTCCGTCGAGCTTCCGTCCT
>ERZ724522.1297-NODE-1297-length-13722-cov-5.783493_pt1 | contig 13722 bp, 18 predicted proteins | sample MGYA00376055_ERZ724522 | MGnify/ENA primary metagenome ERZ724522 (study PRJEB28724, sample SAMN07190884) | wastewater metagenome | isolation source: effluent of sewage treatment plant in Hong Hong | place: Hong Kong | collected 2016-03-17 ... | reverse complement strand
GGGTAGAGTACCGCTTGACGAAGGTGCTTGCGGAGGTCGCCTGTTCGAATCAGGCTACGGTCGCCAAAACTTAAATATTGAATAAAAAAGATGATAATTCAGAATTAAGTTATGGAACAAAAAAAGAACACAGTCTTTGATATTTGCCTAAAAGTAACCTCAGATTTTGAGGGGTCTACCTATTCTACAATTACTGAGAACTTTGACGGTCAGGGATTAAGTGTTGGAATCCTTCAATTTAATATCGGGCAGGGAACGCTCGCGGCTTACATTTTAAATCAAGTAGACGTTATGTCATACGATATGTTCCCACTTCCAATCTCAAGCCTGAGAGATAAAAAAGAAACGGCTCTAGTATGGCACAAAGACAATTGCTGTGATGTTTACGGACGATTAAAGCCAGAATGGAAAAAGGCTTGGCAGGAGTTCTTAGTTAAACCTGAGATCATTAACCTTCAAAAAACAGCATGTGGGAAATACTTTCAAAGAGCACGCGAGATTGCAGGATTCCTTGGATTTTCTCATGAGAATAAAAGAGCAATGGCGTGGGCTTACGACCTATCTGTTCAAAGCTGGAGTTTAGCTATTAACCGAATTGAACCAAACTATGAACACGCTCAAAATATTATTCAATCCTATGGATCAGAAAATGCGGTTCTTTGGGCAAATAGCGAAATGACCAACGATCAAATGTCATTAGTCATTGCGTCACACCTTAGGGCCTTAAAGTGTAAACCGGAGTGGCGTCATGATTTCTTCACAAGAAAATGCACCATCGCTATGGGTATAGGAATGGTGCATGGTAAGAAGTACGATTTTAGAAAACTTTTTACGGAGAGTTAATAAACTCAACACCTGAGGCGACTGCGCGGTTGTAACCGGCGGCGTCGGCTACAATTGCAAGCGCTTGAGATGGACCAACGTATACGGTAAATCCACCAGCGACAAAAGACGACGCCGCAATTGGGCCTAGAAATCCTGAATTAAATACTAAAACTTTTCTCCCCGCAACGGTTATACTTCCGGCAGAGCCCGAAAGGTCAATACAGACGTTTACTATCGCATAACCGTTTGCCGGTGCCGTGTAAATTGTTGCGCTACCACCGCTCGCTGTAGCTGTTCCACTAACAGCGCCATTTATTTTTACTGTTACGTTATTTCCGATCAATGTAGCTGACATAAATTTTCTCCTTAGTTAATTGGCCGATAATAAATACGCATAGTGAACCCGTTCGGATTGCCACCTTGCAATGATAAAGCGTGGCAACGTAAAACATCTCCGGCGGAGAAATTTGTTTTACTTAATACTGGAACTGTACAACCTGTCGGAGTAGTTGCATTACTAAACGTATCAAACTGCGCGTCCGTAGGTGCTGCACTTGTGACCTTTGGAGTTGTTGAAAAGATACTTGCAAATGTTCCACTATTAGATGCGGCCCATCTGATATCAAGCTCTGTGGTTCCGCTTGATCCAGAGGTACTGTGCTGAAGTGCGATTCCTACAATCTCGGAGTTGCTAGGAAACTGCTCAAGGTCGCTAATGACTAAAGGAGCTGTAAACACATTGTAAGTTGGACTCCCACTTTGTGAGATGGCTTTAATGAAACCAAACTCGAAATGCTTATACTGAAGGTCGTTAATAAAATTTACGGCTCCTCCAATTTTATTCCATGTACTTTCTGAAACGGCAGATTTGTATGCTACCTCTTCTGCCTGAATATTACGTCTTAATCTTGAAATATCTGCCACGATTCCCCCTTAACATGATCCCATGTTTTTCCTAAAATAATTTTACTAATTATAGTTTGAGATACATTAAACTTTTTTGCTATGTCCTTTTGATATATTCCATTTTTATACATCTCTCTAATTACAGGAATATCTAACTCAGATAGTTTTGAAGTTCCATTTCTTGAACCACTAGCGGCTCTGCCTTTTTCTTTCATGTCTTTTTGGTTTTCTGTCCTTGTACCAAGGAATATATGAGCAGGGTTTATGCAATTTCTGACATCACATTTATGACAACAAACTAAATCTTTACTTATTGGACCAAAAAAAGTTTCATATAAGAACCTGTGTACAGCTCTTTTTTTTCCTTTGTACTTTATTAATGCATATCCATTTTTGCTTTTTGATCCATTATATAGCCAACAAGTATCGGTAACTGTTGTTTTAGAAAATATTAAAGATATGTGATCTGGTAGAAATACTTGAACATTACCAAACCAATATTTGTTATTTTTTTTCTCTACAACTCCGTGGCCATGCTTATACATAATTAAACCTTAACACAGTATGTTACAAGTATCTATAGGCGCTTCCGCCATCAATGAAACCGATTAAGTCTACCGTTTCACTAGATGATGGAATAAAACCCATTGTTTTGTCTACTGTAATAAAATTACCGCTTATGCTTTCAACCCTGACCTCTGGAGACACAGTGCTGAAATCTTCATTGTGTACAAATATTGTTGCACCGACTAATAACTTAGAAACATCGGATGGCCCGACTTCAAACTCAAATTCACTTACTCCTGATACGATAGCAACATTTGGGTTAGTAAATACAAACACGTTCTTTAAAAGCAGGTTATCAGACGCAACGGTAGTGTTCGGATAAAATGCAATATCAACAATGAACCCCTCAACAGAGGCGGAAGGGATTGTTTCGATATACATTCTATAGTCATTTGTTGGGTCGAATCCTAAAATCTTAGAATTGTAAGATATAGAATAGTCATCATTGTGGATTAGGATTTTTTGACCGATATAGTCGATCCATTTATTTTTTTCGATCTCAGGAAAAACAGTGCTGTATGAATCAACAATGATTAAAGAATCAATGGTACTTCCAGATCCGATATTAGAAGATGGCGAGATGATTCCATAGCGACCAGATGACAGGTAAGAGGTATCAATAATGGTTAACTGAACGCTCCCAGTAATGATGTTCATTTTCTTGTCAATCACTTCGCAAAGTCTTGGTTTAAAACCCCTAACTCCATTTAATGAGTCAGGAAGGTTTAAATTTTCATCACCGAATAGGACAACGTCACCCACATCGATGTTAAACCCGATTCCATAAAACACGCTTAATGTGATCGCCTCGGCTGCGTACTTATATTTTTCTAAGATTCGAATGGAGTTAATGTCTAAGATAGGAAGCGTATCGGCGTCGTTTCTTAGTCCGCGACCTATGATGGTCATTGCTTTTGTTCCAACCTTGATTTGATTTTTTGAATCCTCATCGACACGGATGTACCCGGTCAATGGCTTGTCTGTTTGTACGGCATCGAAGTTGAATTTATAAATAACAGTGTTATAGAAATACTTACCAATGGCCCGTTTAATCTTGATTGATTGTGGGTTAGAAACTACATCATCGTTTAGTACTGGCAACGATGCGACAGCTAATGGAGGAGAGACAACACCAAGAGATGTTTTTCCTTTTTTAGGTAAAGAAAACAGGTTAGCTGGGAATAGAATCTCTGTATCAATGAACTCTTTGCCCTTAATTGTTTCGGTAATGTAAAAGTCGTAAACTGGGATAGACGAGCTAAATAGATCATAAATACGGTTAAACTCGTCAACATCTACTTGGTTAGCCCCAAAACCAAGACCGTCATTTAGAACGTTGTATCTGCTTTTAATCTTAGCCAACGCCGTGGATCCGGCCTCTAGTACCAATGGAGAGCCATCAACTACAACAAATGACCCATTAATTGTAGTAGAAATAGAAGTAACCGTTCTTAGTGTGAAATTATTGGCACCATTTGCTGCCCCAGTGGTCGTGATAAAATCACCTACCGTTAAACCAAGCTTCGTTTTAACATCGATCTCAACAAAGAAGATCCCATTTAAGTTAGTATTTCCATCTCCGTCTTGCCCAAAGTTAGTGATTGAAATATTTTCTTTATAATACTCATCTCCTCCTGAGAGCATTAACTGAAGAGAAAGATCAATTGCATTCCCCTGCATTCTAATGAATGAAGAAACACTTGCCGCATCGTCGTGTGCTACTGCAATGGTGTCAAACTGTGCTCTAGTGCATCCAGTTAGCGTGTTTGTACCTGTATTAATTCCAGTGTACCTTATGATTTCATCATCGATCTTGACGTATGTACTAATAATCGATGCCACTGGTAGCTGATAATTTGCCGTTTCTTTTAGTGGGATAGTCGTCTGAGAACTATTAATTGCACCGACAGTTTCGGTTTCAATTACAGGATAAATTTCTTGGCGTTTCTTTAACTCAGGGTTAGCAATGTTTAGCTTAATCGTTGCGCCAGACTCCACCTCATCAATGATTCCGTTAAATAGAATCACATAGTCAGACGGGAAGTTACTGTTTTTATATCCGATGTAAACAATTGCCTCGCGTCCTAATATGTCATCAAGGACGAAACCGGGTGAAATAAGTTCGGTCATCTCACCCCTGAAGTCGATTAAAGAAACCTGAAAAGAAGTAATTGAACTTGTACCGCCCTTGTCTTGCAACAATTGCTGACTAATAGAAGAGGTGGTTCCATCTATCGAGATATAGTCGTTTGAATTTTTATCGTAAGACGATCCGCCAATAACCCATTCGTCGCCGATTACTAACCCGTCTTGCCCGATCTTAATGAACTTTAAAATCTTATTCATCCCAAATATTTTATCGTAACCATCAATCTCTAAAACAAGCTCTGGCTCTTGCTTTACTAATTTCTGCCTATCTTGCGCAACTTCACTTAACTTAAATGCCATTGCCTACTGCTTCCAAGATAGCATCAATCCATTCCTCATCACTGTTGTAATCAGTTGGGCTTAAACAGACATAGTTTTTAATTTGTTTAACGTCCCATTTATCTGTAGCCGGATTAAAGCATTGCGCGGTTCCGTTATCATTTGCAATACACACGACCGCCTGTGGTCTAGGTGGCAATGAAGGAGGAGTACACTGACGGCCTTGGCCCATTCCAAAGCTTGCGCATGAACTATTTAGTGCGAAGATCAGAAATAACTTTAGCAAGTCTTGCGCGCTCTTCATCGGTTACGGCTCCTAGTAGTTCGGATTCAGCTTTTCGTCTGTTTTCAATTCTTGATTTAGCCTTGGCCTTTTTAATCTGATCGATTCCGTACCAGACTAAACCCACCAATGCGGTGATTGCCCCTGCGATTGTTGCGATTGATGTTAGCATAATACTCCATGCGGCCAAGGTACTTTGTCCATATTTTTTTTGGTGGGGTGAATCCTTTCACCCCACCGCTTCCCATATTAACTGAGTTTTTATTTCAGTTTTTGCGGAAGAACTTTGTCCATAAAGTTAGCAACACCGCTTAGGATTTCTCCTGATTTTTTAATTACAAACGAAATAGTATGAAGGATTGAAAGCGGCTTTTCTGATTTAGTAAGTCGCAATGCAAACTCAACTGCCACGCCCACGATAGCAGAAGCAGCGCCTAAGTTGTTATTGATAAAGTCTACAATTTGATTAAAAACGTGTTCCATGATTTCCCCTTTATTTATTTCCTTTACGCGCTGAGTCCATTAAACCCCTCATGTAATCGGTGTTTTCTTTAATGCTATCCACTTTTTTAGAAAGTTCTAGCCTTTCGTCTTTTAGTTTTGAAACGTCAGCCTGAATGTTACCAACCCATATCAATGAAGACCCCAAACCACCCATCATTGTTACAAGTAATGAAAGTCTAATTTTGGTGTTTTCACTAATCATTTAGTTCCCCACTCTATTGATTGCAATGTTCGAAGCGTCGCCACTTAGTGACGCTCCTCCAAACGTTACGCTTCCGTTTGGTCTAAGCTCAATGTAATCGCCAGCGTTTAACCTCAAGCTAGTCGCCCCTCCAGCCGTAGAGTTAGAAGTACCTGTGTTTGATGCAATCGATTTATACTTTGACCCGTTTTTATAAATGTAAAGATAAGTAGTAGTTCCAGTCGTGAGTCCGTACCAAACAGATACGCTGTAAACTCCAGAAACGGGTGCTGTGAAATTCCATACTGTAGCGCTAGGGGTAACGGCATTGTGCGAGTCATACTCTTTAGAATCGAAATTAACCGGCACCGAGGTTGATGCGGCGAAGTTTGACGATACATAGTAAGAAGCGTTTACCGACTCCGTAGCGGCAACCACTGAAGGCCCTGAAATTCTTTTAATAGAAGCGTAATTAAGAGAAGTTCCTGTAATTAATCCAACCGTACCAGAAAATGAAATGGCTCTTATAGATAGCTTATCTCCAGCATTGCAGTCTACGGTTAAGCTTCCATTCATTAAATATTGTGTAGAGGTTTGCCCGATTCGTTTCCAAAGCGATCCATTCTTTTGAACTTCGAAATACATCGCTGCGTTTGGGAACATTGTTAACGCAACGTCGTAAAATCCAGAAACAGGGCAAGTATACTCCCCAGTTGATGAGTTATAAGCTCCGTGTGTATCTTTTGAAATTAAATCAAAAAGAACCGTGTATCCACCCGTTCCTATCGAAGGGTTTAAAGAAAGACCAATTTCTGCTGCTACAACGCGCGTGTCAGTGTCATTGGACATTTGAACATTTGAATCCCACCCAACGATAGGCACTCGGTAATTTAGAGTGACTACCGCGTTGTTTGGAATTTGTGACCCTGTGGCAGGAGTTTGGTAACTTGTACCGCCGTAAGAAAGATAAAGAAGCTGTGTCGAAGTTGCAAGCTGAGTAAACACCCCGCCTGTGGTAACAGCCGTTCCTGTGTGTGCCCAATTTCCCACGGTTCCTTTTGCGTCTTGGTCATTAGTATCGATATTAAATTGAGTTGGGATTGAAATGCTTACAGTAGAAGCAACCGTGGTTCCAGCGGTTAACGTTACAGATCCGAACAAGAACTTACCAACCCTCCACCATTTACCAGTGACAGCAGAAACCGTCCCTAAGTTTGCAGTGGTTGGAGTATAGCTTTGTGGATTCGTTACGGGCGCACCCAATAAGGAAGTCGCTGGCCCAACAGAGAAATCATCAAAAAGCATTGTTATTGCGCCAGCGCTTGCGTTTACTGCAACGATAGCGATTTGATATTGTGACGAGTTATAAGAAGTTTGAAAACTAAAAGAGCACTTACCAACACCAGAGCTTTGAGTCATCCCATAAACGCCAGCAGGTTGAATCCAAGCAGAGTTTGTCACGTCATAAACATAAACCGCGAACGTGTTTGATGAAGTACCAGAGAAGTTACCGTTTGAAGCGTTAGCCGTTACTGAAAAATAGAAGCTACCAGTTAAGACTTTAGCTCTATCCTCTAAATCGATATTAAATGCGCTACTGATAAAACCCTGCCCTGCTGTCCAAGCCGAAGATGATGCGACCTCTAGGCTGTAAGCACCGGCGAGCTTACCGGTCGATGTGGTAGCAAAAGTAGTTACGCTAGATGCCGTTAATGTAATTGAACCTGTAGGGATTCCAGATGTTAGTGTTGTGTTAAACTTGCTCCATCCAGAGGTTGAGTTTAGTTCGAAATCACCGTTTCCTGTGTTTCCTAATATGGTGTTTGCAGATAAATAGTTCTTTGATCCGCCCCCCGTGGCGGCACTTGAACCGCTACCTGATTTAACCACCCACTTTGTTCTAGCTAAATCATAGATAAGTTCAGCCGATGCGTTAGCGTTAATTTGCACGTCTGAGTCGCTTGGTAAGATCAATCTATCGGCAGATGATGCACCCGCGTTTTGATGTTTAAGCGTTACAATAGCAGTAGACGCGTTATGAATAAGGATGTGCTGCCCGTCCTGACCTGCCGCGATTCCTTGAATCTCGGTAGCAGTAGAGCCAGTCATCCGAATGGCTGATTGAGTGGATGCAAGGGCTGTAATTGTAGACGTAGTCGCAACGTCTAACCAATCGGTTGCAAGATAGTCATTAAAGGTTTTACCTCCAGAAACATCTTGTGCGGTCGCTCTTGATACAAAGGCAGCGTTAAGGTTTGAAGCGTTTCCAAGTTGTCCGTTTGAAATTGACATATTAGTCCTCTATGATCTTAAAAGTTAAAATTCCAGTCTCGAAGTACCCAACGAGGCCGCGTGTAAATTGTTCTTGTAATTTATAACCCATGCCATCACTTCCGCTAGATGATTTATGGAGTACGACTTTATAAAAAACATCAGGGTTGTCTTTGTCTGGCATAAACTCAACGGTGTATTTGTTGCATAAATACTGCATAAATATGCGTAAATTATCAACGCCGTTTAAATTACTAACGATCGGCCCAGACAAAGGTTGTGGAATGTTGGTAGCGAACTTTATTGAGAACTCAAAAAACCGATCAACACCGAATGACTGTATCTGTACTTTACCGCTAGCAGAAGTTGAAAGAGTTGCGCTTCGTTGCTCCCTGTAATCCTCTTGATCAACATAGTCTTGAAGCTTGTATTGAGGAAAATAAACTGACGCTATCGCATTACTAGCCACATAAGACGTTGAAGCGAGTACATCACTAGCGGCGTAACCAAGTGTAGAAAAAATACTATTACTAACATTTGACCCACTACTTGCGAGAAAGTCGGTAGCCGCGTTTGATTCGATTGTGATAATACGGCTAGAACGATCAAAGCTAACAGAATATGTATTTGTTCCTGATTCATTAAGCGCGTCCTCTACCGCAATGGCTAAGTCTTCAGGGCAATAGTTACCCACCCGCACAGTTGCCGTAATCTCTCCAGCTCCCTCGTCAAAGTCTAGATATTTGTTTGTAGTTCCAACTTCAACATCGAAATAGAATTTAGATAATGTATTAATCACGCAAAACCTCTTACAATTGTTCCGTTAGTATCAAATGAGTCAGATAGAATTTGCGCAATCTGAAGACCTGTTTCTTTTGAATCAAATACGTTTCCTTGAACAATAACTTGAACACCTGTTTGAGCTTTCGCTCTCTCTTGATCGCTTGTGAATGTTGTACCCACATTAGAATCAGAAGTATAAGACGGAGAAGTCGGAGAGCTTCCCGGAGATGCGGCACCACTTCCGCCTCCTCCAATTGCTTTTAGCGCACCACCTACCACGCCTAGGGCTGCACCAGCGGCGATCAGTGCGGCACCTTGTGCTGCTCCACCAATTGAGAATAATAAAGCAATACCTTGTGCAATAAAAAAAGTAGACATTTGAAGCGCTAAATCTCCTAAAACACCTAGCATAGATGATGCAAATGCGTCTAAAACATTTTCTCCCTTTGTTAATGCTTTACCAATGGCGCCAAATGAGTTTGCGAATCCGTTTACAAATGTTCCTGACATTTGTTTACCTAGTTGCATAACACTAACTGCCATGCTTTTTAATCCTTGTTCGAAACCACTTAAAAAATTACCAAAAGTTGCTTGAGCGTCTTGAAGGTTTTGCCACTCCTCTTGCGCTGATCTTAGATACTCAAGTTCCGCTTTTCTTTCTTCGTTTGTTTTTTTATACGCCTCACCCTTCGCGTTTAAAGTATTAATTTCTTGTTGATCATTAATGCTTTTAGTGAGCTGTTGATTTCTAAGTTGCTCTTGAATGATTAATTTTTCTTTTAACTGAGAAAGTTCAGTTTGTCTTTGATCGTACAGCGCCGGATCAAAACCCTTTAAATTTTCAATGTCTTGAATTTGCGCCTTGATTCTTGAAATAGAATCTTCAACGGTAGGCATCTTGCCCAAGAAAACTTCTTCAATCTTCTTAGCTGCGTTATTAAATGCACCGGTGAAGGATGCAGTTATAGACGTTAATGCTGGCCCAATCTTTTCATTAATAACAGTGGCGATGGAGTCGCCCACTTCTTTAAATGCAACACTTAATTTTTTAGTTTCATTAGCAAGAGGAGTTATTGATTCAGTGATATTTTTAAACTTAGCATCCCCTGCCGCAAGGACTGCGTTCATTAACGCTTGTTGTTTTTGTGCTTCACTTAGATTGTCTTTAGCCACTCCGACTTGGTTAGCATATTTCTCATATGCTTTTTCTGAGTCAGTAATCAATCCAATATTTTTTAAGCTTTTAGTATTACCAGATGCAATTGCTAAAGATATTTTATCAAACTGCTCTACTACCGACCCGCCGAAAAGCATTGTTACTTTTCTCGATAGATCAAAAATCTGTGGGATTCTTTCTGCGTTAGCGCCTAAAGAAACAACAGCGCCGGATGCAGCATGTAGGGCGTCCTCCATGTCGACGGTTCCCTTTAGAGCGTCCTCAATCCCTGCCGTTATTTTCTCAGGTACAAGCCCAGCCTGTGATGCAAGGGTGTCAAAACGAATACCAATAGCTTTAATCTCTTCGCCCATCTTTGCGAAGTCTACGGCCTTATTGAATGCTTCAGAGATTCCAGAAACGGTTTTAGAGATTAGTTCGAAACCTTGATTTAATATGACAACTTTAGAACCTAAGCTTTGACCGAAACTATCTAATGATTGCTCGGCTGGCTTAGTGTTGGCATTAAATACGAATGTTGTTTCACCGCCGTTTTCGGCCATCTACTTACCCCTGATTTAAAATTATAGCCAATTGGTCTGTGGTTATTGGTTTTTTGTTCTCTTCTTCAATAATCAGAGGATTTGCTAATTTATTCAAGGTTTTGAAAAGCTTTTTTCTAGCTTCTGGCTTCATGTGTTCATAGTCAGAAACTTTTAAAAGCATTAATTGTTCGTGAGCTTCGAGGGCTGGGATTGCAAGTAAGAGCTGATTCACTCTCTCTGCGCTCATTTTATCCAACTCACTTGGCGCAATGTGGTAAAATCTGGCTATTCTTGCGGATTTATAGCCCTCAAAATCTAGTTTTTTTTTGTGCCATTTACGATTGAAATGAGTTCAACAAGGGAGTCAGGATCAAGTTGATCGATAATTTCAGACGGTATCCCACAGCTTACTAGCTGAGAAACCATAGCGTCGGTTCTTTCTTTATCGCTAAGGGTATTTAACGACTCTTGCATTTCACGAAGTTCTTTGTAGTTAGGTTTTCTTACCTGATAAACCACTCCGAAGATTTCAATAGATAACTTTTTATTCTCAATTTTAAACTGTGCCATAAAAAAACCCCCTTATGATTTGTTCAATCGTAAGAGGGTTTTATGACGGTGTAAAGATTAATTTAAGCTAGGGTTTGTGAAGCGTCGCCGAATACGCACATGCGCACTTTGTCTTGTTTTGAGTAGTCCGGGTAGATTGAGAAATCGACCGGGATCATCATAACGTTTTCACCACTGAATGTTAAGGATGCGACTTTTGGGTATGCCTTCCAGATAGTAATGTCTCGGCTCATGTTCGACGCAGGGAGCGCGATAGGGTGCAACACAAGCTTTCTAGCGCGTTCTTGCGTTTGCTTGAATTGACGTGATGTTCCCCAACCGAACACCTCGGTAGAAGAAACTCCTGTTCCGTCTGGAATCATTGCATCACCTTCGCCGGTAGCGATCATTTTTCTAAGCTGAGAAACGGCTGTTTCTTTAAGGCTTAAAGTTAATGATAAAGAGTTACCGGTCGCGATATGACCCAGAACTTGAGTACCTGTTTGGTGGGCTGTAAGGTCTACCATTGTTTCTTCATGCCCTAATTCAATATCACCATCGGTATATCCAAGATCAACCGCAACGTCGCCGTAGTAGTTAACCTCAAAAGAGAACCCAGAAGGAGCAGCACCGTCGTGTGCTGGTTTTGCATACCCTGCTACTGTTGCAACAAGGGTAATAACCGCACCGTCGGCAGTGCAATCGAAACCTGACACTGCATCTAAGATTGCAGCGATTGCAGATGCAACAGTTGATGCAGAGGCAGCAGTTGCTAGTGCAATTTCATGCCCAGTTCCTCCAGAGACCGCAGGGTCTGTACCAGCGCTGTTTACGTTAAACCAAGCGTAATGTTTAGTACCTGCCTGCGAGTAAAATACAAAATACTTATTATTTAATGAACCCGCAACGTCTGCTACGGCAGTGATCTTTTCAGATTGCATAACCGATTCTCCGAAAGTCACTTGCATTGGCTCCACTTTTTGATTGCTTACTGATCCCATAAATTTCTCCCTATGTTTGAAGGATCAAAAAGACCCTAAAAGTTAATGACGCCACAACTAAATTATCGTTACTCGCGCTATCAGCGTCAAAACTAGCGTTTTCGAAAACCACATTTTTTATACCATTTTGCTGTGTGACTCTATTCGAGACTGCAACACATTGTTTGATATAATCTTCGGTTAGATTGATTGCTCTGTCAATTCCTGTAGCCGGATCACGAAAGCCCTTTACGAATATTCTAACCGTCTGAGAAAAGTTTATTTCTTGGTCTGATTGGTTATTTTTAACACCTACCATTTGACCGGATTCAATATGAAACGCTTTGTCATAAATATTTGATGGAATGTTAGAAAAATTAAATCCGTCTTTCCATTCCTTTAGTCCTACCGACTCAGCTCTTGATCTTAGGTATGCTCTAGCGCTTGATAGACTCATCGACGGTACAAGCTCCCAGAGTAAATGGACATACCCTCGTTATTGTCTGCTAGTCCATCCTTGTCGCTATCAATGCGCAAGACTACGCGCTGACGTGCGGCCTCTTCATTAAGCGCATAGTCCTTACTTTTTCGATCGAAAATGTCATCAATCGCGTTAGACATTCCTTGAAAGATTAAACGAAGCGACATGAAAATTGACCACTGCTTTACCTCTTCAATGTCGATTACGTCTTTCTTTGTGAACTTATCACCATAAATATTGACGTAACCCTTTTCGTCCAACCAAGCCATAATAAGCTTCTGAGATCGTCTGATCACATTGTTGTATGATGAATGACCGTCTTGAATCCATTTCACTAGATCGGGTTCATGCGCGGTTAGGTCCCGAGTGTTACAGAAAAGGTAATCTCCGCTCTCTGAATAGCACTTTAAATAGAACTTTTTTTCGTCCGTAATAGTTCCATTTGATGCTTCAACGGTTACAATCTTAGATCCATATTCAACTTCAGACGAAACATGAGTTGAAGATAATGTTTTTAAGCTAAAAAAACCCTGTTCTTGAGCACTAGATTTTATAAACTTAAAAACTCCAGAGCTTGTGATTGTGATTTTATTATTCGAAACCGATGCGGAATATGTTTTTGTTCCGGCGGTTTGCATCTTTGATGCCAATTCTGTTGCAAATTGCGACAGTGTGTAGGTTCCTGCGCTTAAGTTTGTAGATATATCAGAACCACCCTCGTTAAAGATAACGTCGTCATTCTGTGCTCCAATATCGATTGACGTATCTGAGTAAACCCAATCTAAAAACATATCTTCGCTGTTAGAATTAAAGCAATCTACCGCGCTTCCTGATAACTCTGGCTTAATAGTAAGAGAAGAGATTTCACTAACCGCTTTAGACGCAAAACTTTTAGAAGCGGAGAGTCTAGTCTTATCTAAAACCTGTACTTCTGATTCAAAATCTAACAAAGAAAATATACTCATAATTTTATCCTATACCCCAAAAGAATGGCATGAAAGTGCTTTTACTCATAGATACTGAAGGTATTACAAACGGAGAATAAGGAATACCATCAACAAAGTAAGCAAACGAGCTTTGATCAGTAGGCACTTTTTTTAGATCGCAGTAGGTGATTCCTCCTGCCCAGAAATCAAAATCTCCCTGCTTATCATTAGTCGCGTAAGCCATTAGCTGACCCTCACTGTGTCAAAGTTCACCCAGCCAGTTGTGCCATCAACCTGACCCCAAAACTCAATCGCTGTGCTGTCTGACACGGTAGGAA
>ERZ724522.1292-NODE-1292-length-13762-cov-13.946378_pt1 | contig 13762 bp, 18 predicted proteins | sample MGYA00376055_ERZ724522 | MGnify/ENA primary metagenome ERZ724522 (study PRJEB28724, sample SAMN07190884) | wastewater metagenome | isolation source: effluent of sewage treatment plant in Hong Hong | place: Hong Kong | collected 2016-03-17 ... | reverse complement strand
TCCCGCACCTGTTCTCGGCGGGCAACACCCTGCCGAACGGCCGGCGCGGCTGGTACGTGCACTACCGCAACGGCTCGGACGTCGTGAACAACACGGCGTTCGTGCTGAGCGTCAACCCGGGCGCCTGATCCCCGCCCTGTAGCTGCGGGCCGGGGGCATCGCCGCCCCCGGCCCCGGCTGCCATCCCTTCAGCGCAAGGAGAACAACCATGCTGTATCGCGCCACGACGCACGCTTCGCTGTACGTCGACGCACTCGGCCGCGAGGTCGAGATCAACCCGCACACGGTGCTCGACGACCGCGACAAGGACGCTGCCAAGGTGTTGCGGGCCCGCCCGGATCTGTTCGAGCGGGTGGAGGACGAGACGGCCACCGCCGGCCCGGGGGAGCGCCGCTCGACGGCTCGTCGTCGTGGCTGACTGGCAGGACCGCCTCGGAGCGGTGAACCGGCCCGGCAAGTCGAAGGTCGTGATCGCCCACCTGCATCCGGGTGAGGTGTCGACGGTCTTCGAGGAGTCGCTGGTCAACACCTTGAACTTCGACCTGGCCCACGAGCAGCGCCTGTACCGTCCCGGCGCGCTGGGACTGCTGTCGGTGCAGGCCGGTGCCGGATCGATCGCACGCGGCCGCAACCAGGCGGTTGCCGGGTTCCTCGACGGGCACCCTGACGCCGACCTGTTGCTGTTCGTCGACTCTGACATGGGCTGGGACGCCGACGCGGTGTACCGGCTCGCCGACCAGATGGACGACAACGGCTGGCCGATCCTCGGCGGCCTGTGCTTCACCCACGCGCTTGTCGGTCGCTTCGAGGGGCACGCCCCGGCCGAGGAGATGCACCCGACGCTGTATCTGTGGGACGAGGCCGGGAAGGGCTTCGAGCCGCAGTTCACCTACCCGCCGGACACGGTCGTGACCGTGGGAGCGACGGGCGGGGCGTTCCTGATGATCTCCCGTGGCTGCCTGCAAGCGTTGCGCGACGCTGAGGGAGACGAGTGGTTCACGCCGGTGGCGGTGGAGGGCAACCCTCGCCCGTTCGGTGAGGACATGTCGTTCTGCGCTCGGGCTCGTGCCCACGGGTTCCCGACCCGGGTCGACACCGGCACCCGGATCGTTCACCACAAGTCGCAATGGATCACCGAGGACGAGTACGTCCACTCGCGCCGGCCTGCTTCGTCGGCGGTGACGGTGGTGATCCCGATGAAGGACCGGCTCGAGCTCACCAAGCGCCTACTGGGCGACCTTCGGGGTCAGGGCGGCTACACCGAGATCTTGATCATGGACAACGGGTCAGAGGAGCCGGAGACCCGCGAGTGGTTGGAGTCGCAGAACATCGCCGACGTGTTCGACGCGTCGGGGCTCGGCATCCACGAGATGTGGAACGCCGGTATAGACGAGGCGTTGCGTCGTCACCGTGGCGTCGCTGACGTGGTGCTGTTGAACAACGACCTTCGGGCCGGCCCGCGTTTCTTGCGGCGCCTGGTGGGCGGGATGAGGGCCACGGACGCCATGGCTGTGTCGGGCAACTACGACGGCCGGCCGGGTGTTGGGGTGCAGCCGGTGCGGGGGATCTGTGCCGGCCGGTACGACGGCACGGGCGGTCTTGCCGGGTTCGCGTTCGCGATGCGGGCCGAGTGGGTCGCGACCGGCTACCGGTTCCCGACCGAGGCGAAGTGGTACTTCGGGGACAACGACCTATGTGCCTCGATCGAGGCGGCGGGCGGCTGGTACGGGGTCGTGTTGGACGCCTTGGTGGAGCACGTCGATGGCGGCTCGAACACGTTCGGTTCGCCGTTGGGTCCGTCGTTCGACGCTGACCGTGAGGCGTTCTTCGAGCGGTGGCCGGCGCTTCGTCCGGCTGCCGCGTAGTCGCACCACAGCGCACGGTGCATTCAGGGGTTGGGGGAGGGGCGCTGCCCTCCCCCTTCCACCCTCAGCGCAAGGGGTAGAGCCATGTGGACTCTGTTGGTGCTCGGGCATCGTGACCCGGAGCTGTATCGGGCCGAGTGCATCCGCCGGTTGGACGAGGTTGTCGGCCTGTCGTTCTTCGACCGGCTGGTGCTGTCGTTGGATCGTGACGGCGTGGACTATGTGGCTGACAAGCATCGGCCGTGGGACGTGTTGCACTCGGGCGGCGGCAAGGGTCTGACGGCGAACGTGCAGCAGGCTTGGGACGCGCTGGGCTCTGACGAGTGGGTGTTTCACGTGGAGGAGGACTTCCTCGTGGACGATGCCCCGTTGGAGGCGATGCGGACGGTGCTGGTGTCGTATCCGCATGTGGCCCAGATGGTGCTGGAGCGTCAGCCGGTGGCGCCGCAGGAGTTCGCTGCTGGCGGGCTGCTGGGCGCCCAGTGCATCCCGACGTACGCTCCTCGGGGGACGTGGCGGGAGCAGGATCACTTGTTCAGCTTCAATCCGTTTGTGGCGCATTCGTCGGTGTTGACGGAGGCGGGGACGGAGACGTCGGTGACGCAGCGCCTGCGTGCCGACGGCTGGACGTTCGGTTTCTGGGGTCGTCAGGGTGACGCTCCTCGGGTGCGCCATGTGGGCGTGCAGGGCGGCATGGGTTCGCCCGGGTGGCGGGCATGAAGTGCGTCCTCGGTAGCGGCGGCCATGGCCAGGACATTGCCGACATCGTGAAAGCCGCTGGCGCCGATGTGACCATGCATGACGACGACCCAGATCGCGGCAAGCCGTTGCCCGATGACTTCTATTTCCTGATCGGCATAGCCAACCCGCAGCAACGCGCTGCGCGTGATCGTGAGTGGAACGATCCCGGCTCCGCCATTCACCCATCGGTAATCGGCCACATAGCCGAGGCCATCACGGATGCGCCCGGCGTAGTGGTTGGCGCCGGCTCCACCATCGGCCCCAACGTCATGCTCGGCCGCCACACGCACATCGGCGCCGGCTGCACCCTCACCCGCACCACGATCGGCGACTACTGCCAGATCGCCCCCGGGGTCGACATCGCCGGGGACGTCACCATCGGCGACCGGGTGTTCGTCGGCGTCGGCGCCACCATCAAGAACCTTGTGACGATCGGAGACGACGCTGTTATCGGAGCCGGTGCCGTGGTCATCCACGACGTGCCCGCCGGGGCCACGGTCGCCGGGGTGCCCGCACGGGTGATCCACAAGCGCGTGATCCCTGGTGAACGTGGTCCTGAGTGGGTGCGGCCATGACCATCATCGCCGTAACCATGGTCAAGGACGAGGCCGACGTCATCAGCGCCACCATCGCCCAACTGTTCAACCAAGGCGTCGACCACATCATCGCCGCCGACAACATGTCCACCGACCGCACCCGCAGCATCCTCGAGCGGTACGACAACCTCACCATCGTCGACGACGACGAACCCGGCTACTGGCAGGCCGAGAAGATGACCCGACTCGCCCGCATGGCCCACGACCAGGGCGCCACATGGGTGTTGCCGTTCGACGCCGACGAGATCTGGTACGGCATCGACGGCACCATCGCCGAACGCCTCGCCGCATGCGAAGCCGACGTCGTCATGGCCTCCGGGTGGGACCACATCGTCACCGCCCCGGGCGATCAGCCGTTCAGCCCGTGGCGACGCCCGCAATATCAGACGCTGTGCAAGGTCGCGTTCCGTGCCGGGCCGCTGTGCGAGCTCAACATGGGCAACCACGACGTGCGTGGCGCCGGCCCGGTCCGCGCCGGCGGGGTCCTCGAGTACCGGCACTTCCAGCACCGGAGCCTGGCGCAGATGACGCGCAAGCTCCGCAACGGCAAAGCCGCCTACGAGGCGTCCGACGTCCACGAGCTCCACGGCACCCACTGGCGTGAAGGCGGGGCGCTGTCGGACGACGAGCTGGCCGCCAAGTGGGACGCTCTGTGCGCCGAGGACGGTCTGGTGTTCGACCCGGTCCCGTGGACGAAGCCGTGAACGTCTCCATCGTCATCCCGACGCTCGATCCTGAGTCGCCGCTGATCAAGCAGTGCCTTCGCCATATCGGTGACGGACCCGAAGTCATCGTGCAACACGACGTCGACCGTGACGGGTTTGCCGTCACCTGCAACCGTGGCGCTGCCAAAGCCACCGGTGACCTGCTGGTGTTCCTCAACGACGACACGGTCCCGCAGCCCGGATGGCTGGAACCGCTGATCTCAGCGACACGCGACGACCGTCTGGTCGGGAGCCTGCTGGTCTACCCGGACGGCACGGTGGCGCACTCCGGGGTGTTCCTGCGCCGCCGTGGCCCGCTGATCGAGGCGTACAACCGCCGCACCCCGGCCCCGAGCGCCGAGGTGCCCGCGGTCACCGGTGCGTGCCTGGCGGTCACCCGCAAGGCGTGGGACGCCCTCGACGGGTTCGACGAGGGCTACCGCAACGGCTACGAGGACGTGGACCTGTGCCTGCGTCACCGCAAGGCGGGCGGGCACGTCTGGTACTCGGCCGAGTCGGTCGTGGTGCATGTCGAGTCGCAATCACCCGGACGGTTCGACCACGTCGACCACAACGTGCGGCTCCTGAACGAAAGGTGGGGTGACCTTGGCTGTCTATGAGTACAAGCCCGGCAAGCTCGACCTTGTGATGGTCGCGGGCGACGACTTCTCGCTCCCGTTGACCATCTCCGGCAACCGCTCTGCGTACACGTTCTCGGCGTACCTCGAGGCCATGGACCAGGCGGCGACGTACGCGCAGCTTCGTGCGGTCATCAGGGAGGCGCTGTCGTGAGCACCACCGACGTTCTGACCGAAGCTGAGGCTCGCCGGGTGGTGAACGTGGATGAGGGCTCGCCGGTCCTGACCCAGCTCGTCACCGCGGTGTCGCAGCAGCTCGACCAGATGTGTGGGCCGATCGTGCAGCGGACGATCACGTCCGAGTCGCACGACGGCGGCGGGCGTGCCGTGAGCCTCAAGTACCGGCCGGTGGCGTCGGTCACCGAGGTGACCGAGTACGACGGCACGGTGTCGACGGCGCTGACGGCGGAGACGAACAGCGCGAAGGCGACCGCCAACTACTTCGTCGACCTCACGGCCGGTGTCGTCATGCGTCGGTCGAACGGGTGGGACGACTGGTTCCCCGTCGGCCGCGGCAACGTGGTGGTGACCTATGTGGCGGGACGTGCTGCGACGACGGGGGCGGTGGACGCCAAGTTCAAGCAGGCGGCCGGGATGATGCTCCGCAACGTGTGGACCGGTGAGGTCGCGTCGGGCACCGAGTCCTTCGGCCCCTTCGCGGACGGCACCACTACGGCGTCGCTGCTCGGTCCTGGTCTGTTGAACAAGGTTGTGGCGATGTTGCAGAACGAGATCATTGACGGGGTCGCCGTCCTGTGAGCCGGGACACGTTCGCCGACGCGCTGGACGAGATGTTCGGCCTGCTGTCCAGCGGCGGTCAGACCCCGGCGCAGACGCTGCTCGACGCAGGGGTCCGCAAGGTGTACGACTACGAGCCGGGCCCGACCGGGTGGCACAAGCCGTGTTCGGTGACGTTGGAGCCGGCCGGGATCGACCCGGACAACTGGGTGGTGCGCTGCCGGATCTACATCTCCGATGGTCAGGGCCGCACCCCGCAGGACGTGATGGTGGCGGCCACGGTCGCAGTCGACGAGGCGTTGAAGGCCGGGGAGGGTTTCGGGCCGTCTGCGTGGCAGATGGGCTGGAACGGCGAGCTCGGCTGCTACCTGTCGTTCAGCGACGTGCAGATCGGCCGGCAGGACTTCTAGATCTCCTACAGCGCAAAGGAGCGAACCATGATCCCGCAACTGACGCCCGAGGAGATTCGAGACTCCGGAATCCTCCAAGAGATCAACCGCCGCCTTCTCCATCCCCGCGGCCTCGCCATGTTCGTGACCATCGACGCCGACGAGGGCGAGCAGCGGGTCGGCATCTTCACCGACGACGACCCCGAGGGCTGGGGGTTTGGCGGCGACGACTGGGAGAGCGAGGCCCGCGGCAAGGCCGCCAGATTCGACGCACTCCTCAAGCCCGACCGCGAGTCCGCGCTCGGCTACGTCGAGCAGCCGCTGCCCTAATGAGGGTCCTGGTCGTCCATCCCGGCCCGGCGTTCTCGGTCGCGGACGTCCACCGCGGGTGGGTCAAGGCGCTACGCCAAGCAGGCTGCCAGGTCGTCGACTTCAACCTGAACGACCGGGCCGACTTCTACGACAAGATCTATTTCAAAGTGGGCGACACCTTCGAGAAGCCCATCACCACCGACGACGCCCTACGGCTCGCCGCCAAGGGCATCGAGGTGGCCTGCTACGAGTTCTGGCCCGACGTGGTCCTGGTCGTGTCCGGCTTCTACGTCCCCGCAGACATCTACCCGATTCTGCGAGACCGCGGCCACAAGGTCGTCCTGTTGCACACCGAGTCCCCGTACGAGGACGACCGTCAGGTGGCCCGTGCTGAGATGGCCGACCTGAACCTCGTGAACGACCCGACGAACCTCGAGCGGTTCCCGGCAGGGACGCTGTACATGCCGCACGCCTACGACCCTGAGGTGCACCACCCGGGCCCGTCGGACCACAAGAGCGACTTCGCGTTCGTCGGCACCGGCTACCCGTCACGGGTCGGGTTCTTCGAGCGGGTCGACTGGACGGGCATCGACGCCTTGTTCGCTGGGAACTGGCAGGGCCTGGCTGACGACAGTCCGTTGCGGCCGTTCGTCGCTCACGACCTGGCCGAGTGCCTGCCGAACGAGACGACCGCCGACGTGTACCGGGGCGCCCGTGCGAGCGCCAACCTGTACCGCACCGAGTCGGAGCGGCCCGGCCTGTCCGACGGGTGGGCGATGGGTCCCCGCGAGGTGGAGCTCGCGGCGTGCGGCACGTTCTATCTGACTGAGGCGCGCGGCGAGAACCGCGACGTGTTGCCGATGGTCCCGACGTTCGACGGTCCCGAGGACCTGTCGGACAAGCTCCGCTGGTGGCTCGCCCACCCGGACGCCGCTGCTGAGGTGGCGGCGAAGGCACGTGCGGCTGTGGCCGACCGCACGTTCGCCAATCACTGCAATCGGCTGCTTTCCAGCATCAGCTAACCCAACCGGGGCCAGCGCACCCCTTCCCGTCCCCATCATGGAAGGAGTGCGTCCATGGCGCGCATCCACGGCCGTTCCGGCAAGCTGTACGTCGGCATCGCGAGCGACACCGCTGCGGCGGAAGCCGTCGCGTACATCTCGAAGATCAGCCTGACTTTCGAGACCGACGACGTCGAGGTGACCGCTCTCGGCGACACGAACAAGACCTACGTGTCGGGTCTGCCCGACTGCTCCGGGTCGTTCTCCGGGTTCTACGACGACGCCACCGCGCAGACCTACATGGCTGCGACCGACGGTCTCGCCCGCCGGTTCTACTGGTACCCGAAGACGCCGTCGACCGCCGGTCCGTACTGGTTCGGTACCGGGATCTTCGACTTCTCGGTGGACACGGGCGTCGCGGACGCGGCGACGATCTCGGGCACCTTCAAGGCTGCGTCCCCGGTGGCAAAGGTCGGCTGATCCGTGTCGGGCTCCGCTGACCAGTTGGCGAACCGGCTGGTCAGCGGGGGCCGTGCGATCACCCGAGCGAACCGTGTGGGTGTGGAGCAGGCGTGCCTCGCCGGCAAAGAGGTTCTGACCGCGGCGGGTATGGCTGCGGGTCTCCCGTCGCCGGGCGGCGTCATCCGTGGCGTCGGTGTCCGAGGGTCGAAGTGGCGTGTCCGCTACGACGTGAAGGGCTACGAGAACCCGGTCGGGATCATCCGCATGTACGGCGCCGTTCACCTCGTGAACAACGACACGTCGGCGCACGAGATCGCCCCTCGCCGCAAGAAGGCGCTGGCGTTCCCCGATGGCGGGGTGCGTGGCGGCCCGGTGCATCACCCGGGCACCCGCGGCAAGAAGTTTTTCGAGAAGGCGGAGCCGGTCATCGTCCGCCAGTCGGAACGCATCATCACCCAGACCGTCCGGGGGCACCTCGCAAGGGTGTTCACGGGGTCGTGACAAAAGAGGTCAGCGCACCTTGGACGACATCACCGAAGACACGACCGACCTTGATTCAGGGTCGGTCGTTTTGGCTATCAAGGGTGGGGACCTCGACGGGCACCTCGTGGAGCTGCTCGAGGCCATCCAACTGCGGTTCGCTCATGGCACCACCGAGCAGAAATGGAAGGTCACGTTCGATGGTGACGTGTTCACCCAGGACGACCTGACGTTGGCGGAGGCGGCGACGGTGGAGCGCATCACGAAGCAGTCGTGGGCGAACCTGAACCCGGTCGTGTCGGCCACGGAGTGTCAGGCGATTATCGCCGCCTGTCTGCATCACCGCCAGGGCCTGAAGATCGCTGACGCGATGGCGAAGGTGGGGGCGATGACGACCGAGGACGCGGTGGCGTCGATCGGGTCGTACGAGGTCGACCGGGCCCCAAAAGACTTGGACGGGTAGACGACTACGTCTTCTGGTTCACGTGGGGATTCCGTTGGTCGCCCGCTGAGATCGAGCGTTGCCGGATGGGTCACTTGGACCTGTTGTGGCGGACGTCGCTGTTTGACCGTGTTGAGGAGGCCGTGAGTGGCGCTGACTGATTCTCTCCGCTTCCTGATCACGGCGAACGGCGCTCAGGCGGAGCGTGAGTTCTCGAAGGTTGGTGCTTCGGCGCGGCGGTCGTTGGGTCAGGCGGAGACGTCGGCGGCCCGGTGGTCGCGGTCGTTGACGTCGGCCGGCGTCGCGATGGCGACGTTCGGCGGTGTGGCGCTGGTGGGGTTGGCGAAGGCGGCGCAGGCGGCCGAGGAGGAGAACGCCGCGCTGCTGCGCTTGGAGAACAGCATTCAGAACATGCCGGAGCTGGCAGGTGCGTCTACCGAGGCGTTCACGGACCTGGCTGCGTCGATGCAGGACTCCACGAAGTTCGCTGACGACGTGGTGGTGTCGGCCGAGGCGATGCTCGGCACGTTCCACCTGACCGAGCAGCAGATCTTGCAGTTGACCCCGGTGGTAGCGGACTACGCCGCCAAGTTCGGTGTCGACCTCGTAACGGCGTCGAAGCAGGTGGGTCGAGCTGTCGCCGGGTCGGCGGGTGCGCTCCAGCGAAACGGCATCGTGCTCGATGAGACGGCGTACGCCGCCGATCACTTCGGGACGGTTCTGAACGCGTTGAAGGAGAATGCCGGGGGGTTCGCGGAGCAGGAGGGCCAGACCCTTTCGGGGCAGCTGGCGATCCTCAAGAACAACATGAGCGATCTCGTCGAGGGGGTCGGGTTCGGGGCGGTGTCGGCGTTCAACGACCTGTTCGGCCCCGTCAAGGCGGTGTCGAACGCGATGCAGGATCTGAACCCGTCGACCCAGCAGGTGGTCGGCCGGTTCGCGACGTTCGGTGCGATCGGTCTCACCGCTGGTGGCGGTCTCCTGTTCGTGGCGGGTCAGGCGTTGAAGCTGAAGGAGTCGCTGCAAGCCGTCGCGGACACGGCGGTGGTGGCCCGCACGAAGGTGTTGGCGTTGCAGGCGGCGACGGTGTCGGCGGAGGTGGGGACGGGGTCCTACACGGGGTCGCTCGCCGGTCTGGCCGGCATGTACTCGGTTGTCGCTGCGGGCGGTATCGCCGCTGCGACGGCGTTCCAGTGGGTGCAGTCGACCGCCCTGGACACGGTCGGGTCGCTGACGGGCCTGTTCTCGGTCGGGATCGACTGGAACCCGTTCGACAACGCCAACGACGGCATCGAGCTGCTCAACAAGCGCATCGGCGACATGGTGGCCCGTGACGCCGGGTCGCAGGCGATGCGTGGCCTGGCTGACTCGGCGGACGCGGCCGGGGTCGCTATCGACGAGCTGTCGCAGGAGATCACCGACTACCTGAACGGCACGTTCGATCTGCCGGAGGCGCAGCGCGACCTCCGGGCCTCGTTCGAGGATCTGTTCTCGACGCTGATGACCGAAGGTCACTCGGTGGACGACGTCGACGCCTCGTTGCAGGCCATCGTCACGTCGATGGGCGGCGTGGTGTCGGCCGGCGGGGACGCCAACGCCACGGCCGAGTTGACGATCGCCCGCCTGCGCGAGCAGAAGCGGCAGGGCCTGATAACGACCGAGCAGTTCCAGGCGATGCGAACGGCGATCCTGAACATGCCCGGGGTCAACATCCCGTTCGCGACGCCTGGCGCCGACGGGGCGAACCAGAAGGTCCGCACGCTGCACACCGGCCTCAAGTCGCTGCCGCCATCGACCCCTGTCGGCATCCAAGCGTTCGGCAACGCGACGACCGTGCTCAGCAACGTCAAGCGCATGCTCGGAGAGATCAGCGGCAAGACTGTCACCAGCTACGTGAACGTGGTCACCACCGGCTCGGCGCCGGTGCACTCGGCAGTCGGCCGCACGTTCCCCCTCGGCGGCGTGTCGGTCGTCGGCGAGCGCGGCCCGGAGCTCGTGTCGATCCCGGCCGGCGGACGGGTGTTCTCGTCCACCGAGTCCCGCATGCGGATGCGCCAGGCGAACAAGGGCGGCGGTCAGCGCATGTTGCAGCCGGTGGTCCTGACGCTCGACGGCGAGGTCGTGGCCCGCCACATCGCCACCATCGACTACCGGGATGGCATCTCGCGAGGAGACGACGAATGGGGCTGACCATCGCGAACGTCGACTTCGGCACCAGGATGCACGCCTCCTGGTCCGACGACCCCGGAGGCCAGCACATGGTCACCGGCCACGTCACCGCCAGCGGCCCCAACGCGTTCCAGGTCGCCATGGCGCAGTTCATGGGGATCATGAACAACCCCGACGAGCAGGCGGTCGCGGTGGTCCCGTCGCAGGACCCGGCGCGCACCGGCTACTACCGGGTGCTGGACGGGCACCTCGACCTCTCCCCGTCGTCGCTCCGCAACTACAGCGCCCCGGCACGCCTGTCGTTGGAGGCGCTGCCGTCGCGGTACACCCCGCTGATCGAGTCCCGCATCTACGGGACGCTGCGGGTGAACAACCACTCGATCGCCAAGGGCACGACGGTGCCGTGGTGGGCGTCACCGATCGACGCGACCATGGATTACACGTCGACGACGACTGCGACCCGTGCCGGCGAGTCCGGGTCGGTGAAGGTCGGGTACAACACGTCGGGGGCCACCTACTACGACGACACGTTCGGGTGGCAGTGCCTGGCGACCGACTACTACGACGGCGCCGCGGTCCTCGAGGTCACCTCGGACGGTGTGACGTGGGTGCGGCTCCCCGGTCTGCGGACCGGTGCGGCCTCGGCGGCGTCGGCCTACGGGTGGCGGCTGAACAACGGTCTGGTGCGGGTCGTGTACGGCGGTTCTGCGGGGACGCTGTCGGTGCAGCACTACATCTCGTCTGCGTGGGTGACCGCCAAGACCTACAAGATCACGTTGGGGTCGTCGGGCACCGCGATCGGTGACTGGAAGGCGATCAGCATCCTGCGGAACGACCCGGCGTGCGTGACGATCCGGCTGTCGGCCGAGTTGTCGTCCACGTACCCGGCGCAGGTCAACGTCGACGTCTCGCTGCGGCGAGGCGCGCTGTGGATCGACTGTGTGGCGACGAAGGACTCGTCGGTGGTGTCGGTGACCGGCACCGAGCTGGGAGTGTTCCGCACGTCGGCCGAGGCGGCGACGGCGCACACGTCTGGCATCCATGCGACGTCGGCGGACGCGGCCGGCCACAAGTACATCTTGACGACGTCGAAGACCAAGACGAACGACCTGACCAACGGGGGCATGTACGTGGCGACGTCGGTGCAGGTGTTTCCGTTCATGATCGGCTACGAGCCCTCCGGGGCGTCGGGGCCGGACACGTTCACCAATCAGGTGTACTCGTGGTTCGCTGCGACCCGTGAGTACGTGAGGTTTTCGCGCCGGTGATCGAGACCGCGCGCATGGCGCCGGGCCGGTGGGACCTCACCTTCAAGGATCCGCCGGACGAGATCCGGTCGTTGACTTCGCGTGCGTTCGCGGCGCTGGTGGTGACGCCGACGCCGGTGGACGTGAACGCCTATTCGGTGGACGGGCTGATCGGGATCTCGAAGTACACGGGGATCATGACGGCCCGGTCGGATGACCGGTCGAAGATCTCGGGTTTCGGGCCGGCGTGGCTGTTGACCCGTGCGGTGCATGAGGACGACTCGAAGGTGGTTGCTCGCCCGTTGTACGACGGGACGAACGCCTCGTGGATCCGCACGCATGTGCTGCGTATCCCGACGTCGCAGAACAACGGGTTGACGGTGGGGTCGATCTCGTCGTTGTCGTCGCCGACGAAGCCGGGGAAGATCAACGCCGGCGACACGCCGCTGAAGATCTTGAACGATGTGTGCCGCCGGTTCTCGAAGGAGTGGCGGGTGAACCCGGACGGGACGCTCGACGTGCGTGCTGTGGACACCCTGTACCCGACGTACACGACTCCGACGTGTCTGGCGACGGCGAAGGCGGGTGGCCGTGAGTTGAACGTGGCGCGGGTGGCGTCGGTGGAGTTCGACGAGTCGAAGGACTGGGACGACTACACGACCGAGGTGGTGTGCTCGTACGACGCCGAGGAGTACGACTGGGGGATCTCGTATTCGGTGGGCGACACGGTGAAGACGAAGCTGTGGACGTCGGACTTCTACGAGTGCAAGGTGGCGCACGAGTCGTCTGCGTTCAACCAGCCGCCGAACGCGACGTATTGGGATGCGGTGGAGCGGTATGGGGTGGCGACGGCGGGGTCGGTGCCGTACAAGGACCCGTTCAGCGGGTCGTCGGTGGTGGTGCGCCGGGCGGTGTCGGCTCGCAACGCGATCGACTTGTCGGACGCGGAGACGGTGGCGGCGAACCAGCTCGAGCGGTTCGACCAGGCGCAGCAGGAGCTCACGATCACGTCGGATTCGCATTCGTTGACGGACGAGGTCGCGGCGGGCGATTACCTGTGGGTGTATGACGTGGAGAACGGGCTGACGGACACGGCGAACGAGGTGTATGCGGATGGGGTGCCGTTGCACCCGGCGAAGGTGCGGGCGCATGTGGTGCGTGAGGGTTGTTCGGACGGGTACGGCTACTACTTGGTGTCGTGGGATTCGTCGGTGTCGGCGCGGGTGGCGCATGATTTGACTCCGCATGTGGCGTTCGAGTCGGCGCGGGTGGAGATCGAGTTGGGGTCGCCTCGTCGTGGGCGTGGTCGTTCGCATGGTCGGGCGGTTGGGTCTGGTGCGTTGCGGACGTGGGCGGCTTGACGTTGGGCGTACGCTTTGGGTGTGAGGCGCAGGACGTTTTTGGCGGGTTTGGTGGCGGTGCCGGTGGCGGTGGCGTGCGATCCCCGTGGGGTGTCGACGGTGCGGTGGCCTGTGCGGCCTGGCGGTACGTCTACGTCGGTGCCGTCGACGACTTCGACGACGGAGGCTCCTGTGGCTGATCTTGCGACGCTGGACGAGTGGCACTACGTCGGTGAGGCAGGCGAGCCGGCGTTTCAGAACGGGTGGGCGAACGGGTCCGGATCGTTCCCAGCCTTGGCGTTCCGCATTCGGGAAGCGGGCATCGTCGACATCATGGGCTTCGTCGATGGCGGCACGCCGAATGCGACGATCTTCACGCTGCCGGAGGAGTATCGGCCGGCCACCACCACCGCGACAGGTGTTAGCGGACAGTCCAGCGGGACCATGAACGCTGGCCTTTTGACGATCGACACCTTCGGCAACGTGTATGGAGACCGGCCCGGCACCGGGCAGGACCGGATCTACATCCAGGTTCAGATCTTCCTTTCTCCTCCCACGCACTGACCTGACCTAGCACCACCCCACAACCGACCGACCAGCCCCGCCACGGCGGGGCTACAAGCGCGCACCCGAAGGAG
>ERZ724522.1290-NODE-1290-length-13768-cov-4.347043_pt1 | contig 13768 bp, 15 predicted proteins | sample MGYA00376055_ERZ724522 | MGnify/ENA primary metagenome ERZ724522 (study PRJEB28724, sample SAMN07190884) | wastewater metagenome | isolation source: effluent of sewage treatment plant in Hong Hong | place: Hong Kong | collected 2016-03-17 ... | reverse complement strand
ATAATCCATTTCGCTTATTTTTACTGGCTTCATCTAATCCATCTTTGAAGTTTTCTAATTGAATAATCCTATACTCAAGCTTACTATTTTCATCGCCTATCTTAGTATCTAAGTACTTATAATCAATCTTAATTCTTTCCTCTGTATTCCTACTCCATGACTGAAACATAGTAATAAAGCTATCAAGCTTATCATGTAACTTAATAAAAGCTACATTATTACTATCTCTTTCATGAGCAACAGTTTCCTTTAAACTTTTAACATTGCCAATAAGCTCGCCTATCTCTTTATCGCTTATCATGCTATTCCTTTCTTTCTTGGTGTTGGTGTCATTATGGTCACATCAAAATCTCAAACATTATCATCGGAGGACCACCAGCCCCACCCGTTATGTTTCCAGAGGTAGAGCTACCAATTGTATTTTTGACTGGATTAGATGGTAGTAAGTTTGGTTGTACTAAAAACATTGTTTACTCTTCCTTTTATTAATTTCCTAATCTCGTAATCTGAATATAGCAGTTAACATTAATTGACCCTGTAGTATCTACATATTCACCTTTTTTAAGCCGTAATTTTATATGACAAGTATTATAAGAGTCTGCTCCAGAGGCCTCATTAGTATTTCCAACAAAGAAAGTTCCTCCAGCTCCAGCATTTTTTCTCACGTTCCAAGAAATTGCTCCAGTTGTTCCATTGCGACCTAAAAATATAATTTCATACAGGCCATCCATTGGTGCTGTGAATTTCCACCCAATTCCTGTTGTAACTGCATTGTGAGTATCTTCAACTAAAGTATTAAATTGATTTGGCGTGCCAGAAGAAGTACCTGTATAATGGGCATGAACTGTCGGAGGCAATTCAACCGCATTGTTAGGACTTATTCTGACTCTCCACCTATCGTATTTTGTAGCATACTGTGCCCAAGTTTGTGACCCAAGAGAAGTTATTGTTCCTGCAAATGCTTGGAATAATACCCTCATGATTGCAGAATTACCACTATCGCCTATGCCAACACCTGTTGAAACTAAGTTTGTTGAGTTCATACCTGAGAGCGGAACAATTCCCTGAGTTCCGTTGTGCATATACAAAGCCACTTCTATAGGAATCCAAGCCCCTGTCGATATGCTTCTCACCTCAACCTTAGCAACTTCATTTGGCATCAATGCTCTTGGCAAAGTAATATCATAGTATGTGATTGATGTATTTGATAAAATCGGTGCTCCGTCTATTCCATAATAACTTTTTCCAACCACACCGTTTGTATTGATTGTTGACTCAGTATTACTCAAATACAAAGGCCCTGAACTTTCAGCAAGCTGGACTACGCCTTTGCCTATCAAATGAGCCATTTTGACCTTAAAAGTTATGCTTAAAACTTCGCTTGCACTAAAATTGTTTGCGTTTAACTTAGTAAGCCCGCCTCCGCTAAGGTACTGTCTGCCGAATGTAATATATCCCTTACTTGGTTCTATGAGTGCGTGGATAGGTTCGGCAATACTTGTTGACCTTGCTACCTGTCCGCATACTTCAAGGGTCGAATAATCGCTTGCGCTTAATAGGTCGCTTGGTAGCCCGACACGCAATTCACTCGCTGGCAAAGCTGTTCCAAGAGTTAGTTTAATGCTTCCTTCATAAAATTCTCGATTAACGCTATACCCTGCTCGTTGGATAGTTGGGCTTGTTCCAGCGTTTGTAAGTGTTGGCGTGTAGTTAAATTCCTGACTTCCTGATGCGCCATAAACCGATAAATCCGTATCAAAACTAATCTGATCTATCTTAACATTATAAGACAAAGCATTAGTAGTCTTAATATGAAAGCATAGTCTATAGTTTAAGCTATTAGTGAAATTACCTCGGCATCTAAATTTACTGGTTGCATTAGTAACAGGTATAGTTTCAACAGTCATAGGCACTATAGCTGCATTAGTTACATCATATAGATAAATGCCCATATCACTGGCAACATAATTCGTATCAGTACTTAAATAAACAAAGCAATCAAATTCACTGCCTATGACGCCAGCATCTATAGTGAAAACATTAGCAACCCCTTGCCCTTGAGCATTACTTGCAGACTTAGCAATAACCATACTTGCAGTTCCAAACATAGGACTGGCTAATGAACGACTAACCGTGATAGCAGTAGGCGTACCTCCTGTTCCATCAACAGGCTTCACATTAGCACCATCATCATAAGTAACCCAATTACTTAAATCAGTTTCAAAGCCACCATTAAGGAAATTAACTCCAGTAGTAACACCACCGCTTGCCGTAGCACCATAAAGCTTCCAAGCGCTGCCATTCCATATATAAGTCTTTTCTGTACTGCTATCATACCACAACCTTCCAGAATCAGTACTATCTAAACTGGTCGCATTATCAGGTCTTAACGTAGGAGCACTACTTCCAAAATAAATCTTAGCACTACCTAAGCTATGCCAGCCATCTTCGGCTTCTTGCCCTGTACCTGACTTAGTATACATAGTATGTTCTTTAGCTAATCTAAGCCTCGTATCACCTTTAAGTTCTCTAATCTTATCATCGCCGAGTCTCGGACTCGCAGTACCTGCAGGATCACTTTCATAACTACCATTCCATACTGACATTTAATAACCCCCGAAATATTTATTACTATTAAGTCCCATCTGGTTTATATCAAAACCATGTTCAGTTTCCTGCAATAACTGCATTATTAACTTATCTATTTCCCTATCCTTAGCAATCGCTTCTTCTATATTCTTATCTTCCCTTAACCTAATAGCTACCGCAATCATACTAATAACATCATGCCAAACTTCCGCTATAACAGGAACCTGATTGCACGTAGTAACGTCTAAAGCATCCCTACTTAAAGTCTCACAAGCGCCGTAATATTCAACCCTAAATACCGTATCGTTTACAGGTACATAATTAAGCTCAAGCATACTACCAAGCTGTCTATATATAGTAGGATTCTGTCTGCCTTGCGGCCTATCAAAAAACATAAAAGTCCTGCCTGCTGGCATAACTTCCATATCATTCTGGCTTACATTAATCATTCTCATTATACTAATAACAGCACTATCGTTAACGGCCATTATCTCTTGATTTTGCAGTTCATTAACCGTAGCCGTATAATCAATAATCGGAATCCTTCGCATCAATAAAACAGCGCTATATCCTATATAATAATCAACCGTAACATGAACATCATCATAGCAATAAAATATAGTTCTATCATTTATAGTATCAGTAGCATCATTACCAAGTATCAACTTCATATCATTATCAATAATAACATAACTACCTTTAAATTGATCTTTACCATAAACACTGCCAGCATTAATAACAGTAAACTGCTTACCATTATTCCCATAAACAGTCTTACTAATATCCTGATACCTGAAATAAACAAACTTATAAAAGTCCCTAAACTTAATATGAACACCATTCGGCTGCTTATACATAGTCAATCGCTTATATGCCCTATTAAGCAAAGCAATCATCTTACCGCTACCTACCGTACTATTATCAAAAGTAGCCACGCCAGCAGCATCATAAGCATTAATATCTAAGTCACTCGGATTACCAAGTTCCCTATAAGTCTGTTCCATTAAATCCTTAAGGTTCATAACTTAATCCAAATAAACAAGTACATAACCAGACGTCAGAGTAGTAACCGTAAGGTTATTAACAAGATAAGCTTGTGTAGGAAACATAATCTGATCTCCCTGATTTATAGCGCTACATTTACTACTGAATATTTCGCCAGTACCACTATCACTAATAACTAAGCTATCGCCTACTGCTCCCGGCCCAACCCATGCTATACCACGTAACATTTCCCTACCACTTAGCACGTCAGCCGCAGCAGTTAGCTTAACAATTCTTTTACTTGCTTGTGTTACAGCCATAATTCCTCCTACTTAATACTCTGATCTATAATAATATCAACAGTACCAATATTAGTCTCATTCCTACCATTAAACTTACCAGCATTTTCTTCTATCAGTATAGCACGAATAACATTAACGTGCATACGCTTTTTGCAATAATACTTACCTCTAAATTCTACCAAGTCAATCATTCTATATTCCATATTGCATATATCACAAGTCTCTACCCTGCCAGTATGACTCATACCCATGCCCGGAATATCACCATGACTCGCCCCATAAACAGTCTGCTGGCTTGCCACTGTTTCGCCTAACATTTCCTGCGGTTCAAATAATAAAGGAGCCTGAACAAAATCGTTCAGGCCCTCATCAAATTTGCTATAAGTATCTTCTGTGAAGTACTTCTTAGTCATACTATACGTCCGTAGAAGCTACCGTATTAATTGGCATTGCAACTTCACCAGCCGCATTAACCACGTTAATAGGCAAGAACTGAACAAACGTAGCGCCAGTAATAGCTTCTGTGATATTAGCTGCATCATCCTGTAGTCTGAACGAAAGGTTAGGCCCAATCAGTCCAGTACTTGCAGTAACCAAATCCCTAATACAAAGGTCGGCAGCGTTCCTTGTTCTAATCCAACCATCATGTATTTCAAGATCAGTAGTTGCAATGGTTCTAACTTCAATAGCAGCCGCAGAAAAGTTACCATCAATAACAAAATTCTGCACCGTAATTCTATCACCACCAATAATAACCAATGCACTGGCACTACCAGCGTTGGTAGCACCATCATGCCGCCAGCCATCAATCATCAATCGAGGTGAAGTAACACAGCGAATACCAACCGCCATTTCACCAGTAACGTCTCTTGTTTCTATGTTACGCAAAGTAACATCAGCAGCAGTAACATTCACCATATAGGTAAGGTTATCCAAGCCACCAGTAAACAAAACATTCTCAAGATATACGTTAGCTGCAGTTATTTCAAAACTTGCACCAACAACCGTGGTCATATTAAACGTAGGTCTATTACTACCATTACCAATACCGATAACCCTAACACCAGCAACGTTGATATTAGTTCCTGCTGCAGCAATAACGTTTTCAGTATGCCCCGGCATAAGTATAATCAAATCAGCCTTATTAGCCCGACACTTAGCAACCGCAAGGTTAAGCGTAGCCAGCGGCTTATCAGGCGAAGTACCATCACCACCAGCACCAGTAAACGTACTATCTACGAACCATACATTACCAGTCGTAAAGGTAGGCCCTGCGCCAATCTGCGGAATACCAAAGCTTGACAATCCATTCGGATAATTCGTTAAAGCCATTTAGTCCTCCTTAAAGTCCAGTACTACCGATAACGCCACGCCACAACCAGAAAGTATCAACCCATCTTGATGTAACCTTATAAACAATATTATCAGTATTGTTATCAGTAAAGGTAGCAGGCGTAACACCATCAAAGACAATATGTCTAAGGTCATGCTCTGACTTATCAGAAATCAAGAACCATGCAGTAGAACTTGTCGCATACCTATTAACAATATAACTAAGCTTCTGTGTAAAGTTAGTTCCCTTACCACCATTAACATTAGTCAGTGTATTAACAGCATTATTACCAGTGCCGGGATCATACTCTGAAAGAAGCAATTCCTTAGCAATAGGTTCAAGTTCAGGCGGAATAACCAAAGTCTTAAACGTATACTGAATAGGTCTACCTCGTTCATCGACAAGCTTATTACCCTTAAGTATAGCGTCTAACAATGTAGACTTACTAAGTGCGCCAGTAACTATGTTACTTACAACACTACCGCTTGCACCATATAGAGGGTGATCTGTAGCGCATAGAGCCTTACCATCAATACCAAGTCTACTGGTACTAAAAGCACTATTAAACAAATCAGCCTGCTTCATTTGACTGGTAATATTCATACTCTTAGCAAGCTGCTTTTGCGCTTCCCTTATATGACCAAACCGATCATCCTTATGCGCCTCTATAGTAGCCTGTATACCCAAGCCAAACTTAGTAGGCGTAACCGTTTTCTGTGGCCCATCTAACCAGCTATCGAACTGAACTGGTTGACCTTCTCGCATTTCCCTCGCATTACCGATAGGAATATCCAACCCTCGCTTATCATAGTGAGTCATACCATTCATAGGCGTATCTTGATTAACAAGCATTTCCATAATATTAGGAACCAAAGCATAGTTATCATAGAAAATCTTATTAAAACTTCTGTCCCATGCCCTTGGATTACTTGCCGTTGAAATAATACTATTACTTGTAGCCATTTACTTATCCTCCCTTAACTTGCTCGATACCAAGCAGACTTAATAAACTTACACAATACTCTACCATTAGTAGTAGTATTACCAAATCCCGGATCACCAGCGAACCCAAGACCACCAGGAATATTTTGCGCAGGCGCCCAACCAAGTATAAGTATCTGACCGTTAGTAGTAGCAGTACCAATACTAAACGAACCAGTAGTACCTACAATTTCCCTCGTAGTAGTTAAGCTCTTAATGTTATTAACATCCTGCGTAGCGCCAGTCAATTCAGCTTCGAAAATATTATCAGCCGTTGCTGGAACAAAAGGTATTTCATCGCCAGCAATACCACTTGCCGCAGCTACGCCTACTATTCTTTCGGAAGCACTGGCAGCAGTATGCGCCTTTAATTTTCCAGTCGTGTCCCATACCAGTGGATCGCCTGCCGCTACGGCACTTAACAATGTACCATATTCTTGTGGGGTGCCTTCGTCACTTCCCCGAACAAACGTAAATCCGTTCGGTGCCGAAACATAGCTTACATCAGCCATATGTCTATCCTCCTTATTATTCTCTTTAAACCTGTTTAGACTGGGGGCTTACCGCCCCCTCGCCCCCCGTTGACACAGCATAGTGCTTCGCACTATACTGGCCATGACCAAAACAAAGCAGAGGGAGAAGCGGCTTAACCACCCTTTTCCCTTTCCTTTAAGTGGATAGGTTCAGGTTTAAACGAACTCTAATCCTTAATCAATCATATCACATTCTAATATAATGTCAATGGGCTTAAAATAGAAAACCCCACGGTTGCCGTTTTAAGTCAACCAGTGGGTAAATCAGGAGAAGATTTACGATGAAGGAATCATCCTTTATATGTTACAGCCATTCCAAAACTTTGTCAATCCCTTATCTCGCATTTCTTTCAGCAAGTTCTTCATCATAAGTTCCCGAATCCTCTATAACTTCCATCCTACTTCCTACGTCTCTATTAGTCCCTGCGACATACTCTCTAAGCACATCAGCTTGACTATTATACCGGGCATGACTTAGCGCGCTTACCGCATTTAAATGCTGCTGATATAATTCTTCGGGTACTTCCATAGCATAAATATACTTATTTTCGCCTTCGCTTCTTCTTAGAATTTCCCCGGTTTCGCTGCCCGGCCTCTTAATTTCCTTTTCATACTTCGCTGGGTCACTGTTCGGCTTCTGTATATTACTATAGCCAACCTCTTTATACCGTTCAACATCCTCTGCCCTTAACCAAGTCTGATGATAACCGGGCCTCTTTCTAAGTTCCACCGTTCCTATCTCAAGTGGACTCCTTATATTATAAACGCTCTTAATCTGATTAGCATTGCCCTGCTTAGCATTAACCGCTTCGCCCTTTGGCAAGCTCGGAAGATCAGTTCCGAACTGTTCTGTATTCTCTAATACTGCTTTCTCTTGCATACTTATCTACCTTTCCTTTCTTTCTAATTAATTATCCAGTCTACTTCGGACATATTTTTCAGCGGCCTGCTTAGTACCAAACAACCTAAGCCCTTCCTGCATTAACTGATTATACTCGCTTTGCTTAACCTTAACAACTTTCGGCTGCTCTTGGCTCTGACTGCCCCTTTGAAACGCCTGAATCTTACTAACTGGCTTATTACCGTTAACAGCTTCGGCTACCTTCTCTGCAATAATATCATCCATGTGCTTTAGCTTAAGCTGGTCGCTTATCCAATTCATAGCTTCGGGATTAGCACGTTGCGCAGGCGTTAGCTGATTAAGCATCTGCTCCGCTTCGCTGCTATATTTCGCAATTATACTGTTCCCATTACTATTATTAAAGGCAAGCTGCTTCTGTAAACGCGCTATAGTTTGCTGATACTGGCTAACCAGCGGCTGTGTTGCCCTATTAATAACTTCTTCCAGTACCTTCTTAGTCTTGCCCGGCGTGAAAAGTTCTTCATGTATTCTTGCTTCATACTGTTCGTCAGTTTCATTAACCTGCTGTTGCGGCATAACATTAACAGGTTGCTGTTGCTTAGCAATCAACTCGGCCAACTTCTCTATCTGCTGACTACCATTATTCTGCATAGCTAACAATTCAGCCTTACTAAGTACTACCTTATCATTATCTAATACTTGCTGATTACCTGCCAGCGCCGCTTGTTCTTCTTCGAACTCTACAGCAAAATCATCATCAAAGATAACTTCTTGCTGCTTATCATCTTCCATTAAATCACTCATCGTTACTATCCTTATCCTTTCCTATTATATATTCGCTATATCCACCGAAATCCTCTACCAAGTCCTGAAACATCATCATACCCTTAACCGTATCTCTAAGTTCCAGAACCTTAATATCATCCCCGGTTCTTACCGTTGCATTAGATATATTACTTATACTTCTATCAATAACCTCCTTAACTACTTGCCACCATTGACTCCTTACCATTTCCACGCATAGCGCTTTAAGTTCCTTATTACTTAACTTGCTTTTTCTTTCCTTCTCGCTACTGAATATTTTCTGCCATTCCGGGCTGATCTGTAGCGATTCCTGCTTGTTCTGTTCCACTCATTCCTCCTTGATTACTTCCTTGTATAGACATAGGCATACCGCCTGCTTGTTGCTGTTGTTCTGGCATACTTTGCATTATTCCACTTTGCTGTTCTAACTGCTTAACCTGTTCGGCCGATTGCTTATCCATTAACTCTACCAAGTAGCTAAGCTTACTAACATCGGGCGTATATAACGTATAATCCTTAATACCAGCTAACCGCAATGTATTCTCTAAGAACTTAGTACTGCCTACGTATACACTGGCGAAGTGCCTAAACATATCCGGCGACTGCTGTTGCATTTGCCCGGCCTGCGGACTAAGTACCATTTGCGCTAACGGCGCTGTTTGTTGCGCCCACTGTGCATATAATCCAGTAGCCATCTGCAAGGCCTGTAGTTGCGCACCTTCTTGGCTTTCTATAGCGCCGATGATTACTTGAAACGGAAAGCCATCTAAGTAATTATAAGTAGCCAGAATACTATCAAGCATGGTAACTTCATCCATCGTTAGCCTGTTAAGGCGTCGCTCTCTTGCTATAACCCTATCCCGGTTAGCCTTTAATTGAGCAAATAGCAATAAACCTACTCTTATAAAGCAATCATTAAGGCCATCGACTATCGTTCCGAATAAGCCCTTACTCTGATTTAATCTCATTTGCTGGCCTCTATACGTATCTCTCTGCCCAAGGTTCGGGTCGCTAAAGCCACGCTTTACTTCACTCATTGAAGTAGCTTGACTGGTAGTATGCCATACGCTCTGTTCTTCGTTCATAGTACTTGGATATATTTCCCCGAACTGGATAGGCTTAATACTACCCATCTGGTCTACTACCCAACCCTTGCCCGGATATATGTCATCATCATTAGCCATAGCTACGCTTCGCTGTATTTCAAACATACGCATATTTACTATCTTCATATTATCAAGTCTTAAGTTATGCAGGCTTTCAACTTCATCTTGCGCCGCCTCGCAAATTTGCCCGGTGCCTTTACCTCTAAGGTTAAAACTATCCTTATTATAAAAGCCCATAGCATATAGGCGCATGCCAAAATCATTAACGCTTCTATTTACAACGGTTCCATCTTCATGGATAGTCCAGCAATAATCCTCGTTAAAGCCATCCTTATCATTATCGCAATAAAAACAAACATCGTAAAAGCAATAAGCATCCCGATATTCTATATTAGGATTATCCTGACTATAATCATTAACGGTAGCCTTAACATTTTCCATAGCCAGTAGATCATCGACATTTTCCCATTCATTACTGGCCTTCTTAGCCATTAATTCATGCCTGCTAATTATAAACTTCCTTGCTATTAATGGCATTTCTTCGAAGCTTTCCCAGCCCTTTGGATATAGTAAATTACCACTCTTAATGCAATCTATAATCGGGCCATCATGCAAGGTAATCTGCTTTAACTGATTATTTTTATCCTTTACATTATAACTATTAACATAATAATTAACGCATAGGCTGGCCCGGCCAAGTAAGGCTACTTCATTAGCGAAAGTTCTTAATGTTTTCTTAAGCGCTAAATCATTATCGCTCCTGCTTAATATGCCAAAATACTTAGTAAGCAACCTTCCATGATTAGCCTGCATATCATCATTGTCAGAAAACGGCTTGAAAGTGAAAAATGGGTCTACTGAAAAATAATTAAATATTTCAGCGGCCATCGTTTGATGATGAATAAGCGCTAATGGCGGCGTTAAGTTCGCACTATTCGGCATTGGATAATTCTTCGTTTCGTTCATCGGCTGACCATCGGCCTGTCTGCGCCACTTAGCCTCTTTCATTAGCCCGGCTTCATTATCCATTTCTATCTGCTTAATAACAAGCATCAGTTCGGCTGCTTTCTCTTTAATAGATTCATCCGTCCAGTTATCAGCATAACCATTTATAATGGATTCCTCTGATTCGCTGTCAAGTAAATCGTCCTCTAATTCTATATTCATATCATCGTTGATAATCATAAAACACTCCTTCTTGGTTTAATAACCAGCCCTATTCTCTATCTTATCATACTTTCTGATTATTCGTCTAACTTCAAGCTCTTGCTTTCGTTCATCACTTGCTGGCGCCTTTAAATAATCAATGGCCTTAGCCGATTCATCTAAAACATCAAGCGCTGGACTTGGGAATGACATTTGTTCTTCTATAAATTCAATACCAGACTTATCGGTAACATATATGCTGCCCTGACTTAAGGCCACGCTAAGCACGCTTCTTATCCTAACTACTTTATCGCCCTTGGCATTGCACTCTATAGGACTAATATAGGTTTCTCGCCTATGTTGTTCTTCTACTATCAGGTCGAATATGCCACGTTGCATAGCATTTGCTTCTAATAAGGTAGTCTGTATATATCCTTTATATCTATCATGTAGTTTAAAGATAGCATCGAACACTTCAGGCAGTGCTAAATAGCCAACTATCTGATCTATTCTATAACGCCTGCTATAGCTATCAATGGCCCATATACCTATACTGGTTCGGCTGGTATGCACGCTTCTACGTTTATCGCTACCAGCCCAATCTACTGACATTATTACGTTACAGCGGCTTAGCTTAACTGGCCTATCTATAGGACTTATAGCTTGCAAGCCATCATCATCAGCTATGCTTTCATGTATTCTATGAATAACATAATCTTCTTCTATAGATTGCAAGTAACAGTGCTTAACAGGCAACTTAGCAAGTTCATTATTGATAGATATATCGGCATTATTAGCATACTGTAAAGCGGCAACAATAGGCTTTTCCCTCATTAACTTGGCAAAGCGTTCTTCGTCCATAACAAAGGGATTACTGGCAGTACCATTTTCCACTACATGCCTATAATAGATAACCCAACTGCCTTTCGGATTAGGCTTGAAATTCGGCAAGCCCTGCGGATAACCTAACAATAAACGGCAATTGTCCCAAATTTCCTGATAAACGTCACCCCGGCCGAATCGTGTCGCAGCGCCCAGTACTCGGCTTTTAATGGGGCTTATAAGCAGGGCCGTTAAGTTAGTGTCCATCCAGCTTCGCACGGCCTTCATGCGCTGATTAGGATTAAATTCAGCGTCTACTTCGTCTAAGCCTATTATATCATCTATATCAAGCAGGTCATGATGGTCGCCTTCGCTGGCCCCGGTAGCGCCACCTGCCTTTAATGATGGTTCGCTATAAAGCCTACTGGCATGAGGCATAACCATTTCATTACCGTTCCAGCGGCGATTACTATTACTCGGAACGGCTTCTGGATAACATCGAGCGAAAAATTCATTACTATCGAATATACGCTGCACGCTATGTTTAAAGCCATGCGCTCTGTCTACTACGGCATTAATGATTCTAATGCGCAGGTTGGCATTTCTTAATAGTTCCCAAGCATTGCCGCCGATGGTCATGATAGTGGTTTTAGCAAAGCCCCGGGGCAGAAAGGCCATAGCTCTTGCTCCGTCTGCCATGCAATGTTCACTTTGCCGGAAATTGCATAAGTCAAGATGAACCCCGGCATTTAGAAAGTTAAACGGGCCGCTACTGCCTGCGATGTATTTAAGGAAAAACCATAGATTAACAAAGCCTGCTTGCCTTATAAAGTCAATAGTAGACTTCGCATTAACGTCTAATGTTTTACTGGATAGCTGGGTAAGAATTTCTTTCATTACTTTATCCCGGTCATTGGGATTATTAAATAAAGGGGCCTTACTATGCGGCAGTATAGATAACATTATTTGTTATCCTTAATAATGGCATAGCTGATGCCTTGATGGCTTATATCTATAAGGCTAAGCCATCCTATTGCGGTGAATTGTTTAATTGATTCAGGGAAGCTTAATATGGGTTTAATGGTAAAGATAGGTAAATTAACTTTAATCATGGTTATTGTTACCAGTATTCAGGCTGTTAAGCCTTTCTATTTCGAAATCTATATATTGCCGGGCTTTTAATAAGTCCTCTATTTCAGTATCTTTGTCTTTAAGGCCAGAGCGCCATATATATTTAATGACATTGCCTAAGTTAAAGTTAAACCACTTAGCTACGTCAATACATTCAATGCCGGGAACCCTGCTTATATAATGCTTAGGGCTTTTAACTGTATCATTGATATTAGGTTCTATGTTTGCCATAACGAGTTTTCGTTCCTTTCGTGCTTTCTATGATTTTAATAGAAGAAGCATCGAGCTTGCTTGGTTGATTAATGCTTTCTTGATTATTAGAAACTGGTAAGCTGTCAGGCAGGCTTGATAGTAAAGCATCATCAGAAGATACTTTCATGTTTTCTGCTACGTAAGCGGATAAATCGCTTGGGTCTATAAGGTTCATGGCTTGATCTTCGGCTTGCTTGATAGAAGCTTGATTGCTGCTATCTTGATTATTGCCAAGGTAAAAGCCTAAACTGGCAAGGCCTGCTACGGCCGCTGCTAATGCTGCAGGCGATAGGGATTTATTTAAATCAGTCTGATTAGAAGAATCAGCTTCTACATAGCGCTGATTAAGGGAAAGAATTTCCTTAGCGGCGGTTAACTGGATTTTTTCATCACGAGATTGCAGTAAGTCGCCCATGGTAAGGGCAGCCGCTTCTTCTAAGTTAGTTATTAAGGCTTTTCCTTTACGCTGGTTAGCTGTACTGCTAACAGCAGCAGCTATAAGCTTATCGTGCATAATTTATAATATAATAATTTTGGAATGATTGCAACATGGTTATAGTAAAAAATATAAAAAATTTTTTAGGGTAGTATATCACCATAATCGCCAAGCCAATCCCATTTTGTTTATATAAATTTATCTATATAAAGATATCTGTAAATAATTATCTATATAAATAGCTTGATATGGCCTTTAAATAGTTTTGGGACAATTATAATATGTCGTTATACGCACGTATTGGAACGATTATGTTGCTATATAGGCATAAAAGAAGGTTGAGTATATACCACTTGATACTTATTACTTATCCTATATAAACTTAGCCATTTAACCGGCTTACTTTCATTCACATAACCTATCAATCTACTTCTTTATATATTTTATATATTATTATATATAACCAAATATAGATAAAAAAATATCG
>ERZ724522.1289-NODE-1289-length-13775-cov-6.512172_pt1 | contig 13775 bp, 24 predicted proteins | sample MGYA00376055_ERZ724522 | MGnify/ENA primary metagenome ERZ724522 (study PRJEB28724, sample SAMN07190884) | wastewater metagenome | isolation source: effluent of sewage treatment plant in Hong Hong | place: Hong Kong | collected 2016-03-17 ... | reverse complement strand
GTTCGAATTACCCGTATGGCAAGTTGCCAGGAAGGACCCGCGACGCTGAGAGCCGAGAGCCATCATTGCCGAGGCCTCGCGGTCGCCAGCGCATCGAGCAGCGACACGCGGAACTCCGACGGGAAGACACGCGCCACCGTTTGATCGGCGACGAACTTGAAGTCGTAGATCGCGCTGAAGCGCACGCCGGGCACGAAGATCAGGACCGGCTTCACGGCGCTGCCATGCGCGAGGTTGAACCGCTGCCAGACTCCGAGAGGCGCCTTGCCGCCACCTGGCCGGCCCACGAAGAACGCGTAGCCCACCTTCGACTTCGTTCCACGGGCGAGCCGCTGCTTGCGCTTGTCGGTGATGTTGGCCCGGTAGCCCGCCTCGGGGAACGCTTTGAAGTACGACAGGATCTGCACGATCAGCCCGCGATCGACGTTGCCGTAGCTGTCGAGCTTCGCGGCCTCACCAGGCACCACGTAGTAGCCCGGCGGCAACGCGCCCACGGATTGCAGCGCTTTCTCCATGCGCTTCATGCCGCGTCCGCCACCGCGGATCTGAGGCAGCAGGTACTTGTCGGCGGGCGTGCCCTTGCTGGTGTCGCTCTTCAGCCAGACGTTCGCCGAGAGCGTGGCCTTGGTCGCCGACCTCACGAACAGCGAATCGAGCGTGTAGGGCGTGGGCCGATCGAACACGTCACCCATCTCGTGCACTTCGGCACTCTTCACCAGCTGCGCCGTGCGGGTCAGCGCACGGGCGGTGGCGAAAGGGATCTGCTGCCGCTGGATGTCGTCGAGGAGACGCACCGTGTCGGCAACGCTGTCCTGCACGCTGATCGCAAAAGCCATGCGCAGGAGAATGCCAAACAAAAATCAAAAATCTGTGGCGCTTTTACTCCCCCCTGTTTTCGCTTCTATCGCCCCTAGCTTGGGGCGTATTTACGCCTGCGCGAGATCGACTTCGACGTGCCAGCGGTTGTCGGTCCAGACGTAGTGCGGTGGCTTGGCGAATTTCGCGGCGTAGACCGCGCCGTTGCCCTGCCATTCGATGTTGAAGCGCGTGGTGCGATTGACCGAGTAGAAGGTAAGGAGGAGCGCAAGGTTGGCGCTTGAGAGAGTGTGCACCAGGGTGAGGTCGGAGCTTAGGCTGCCGTACATCGCGCGCTGGCGGAGCGCGCCCGAGACAGCGCGGTCGGTGCGGATGTCGTCGCGCGGAACCAGGCGCGAACCGATGCGCTGGATGAAGTTCGGGTATTGCGAGCCAGGTCCGACGGCAAGCGCGACCGCCTCGGCAGCAACAATGCCTATGGAGGCCGATAGGCCAGATGCCGAAGCAGCGCCCGCCCCCGCGCCGCGAGCGGAGGAGCCGGCGATCGCAAGGCCGATTCCAAGGGCAGCGCCAACAGACGCGGATATTGCCGCACCTGCTGCGATTGCTACGCCCGCGGCGATTGATGCCGAGCGCGCAACAACGGTCGAATCCGCGGTCGCCGTTCCAACATTAGCACCCAGCCCCTCGAGTGAACTCAATGCTCCATCAGCGATTGGCGCGAGACCAAGCATCTTCGTTCTTGAATTACGAGACGCGCACCGCGCCGAATTCCCCGATGGGGGTCGTTGTATTAAACGGATCGAGCCCGATAAAGAATTGGTCCGGCACGTTGGTGCTGAACTGCGTGGCGAGGGTCTCCGTGTACCACTGGATGAAGGTACCCTCCACCCCGCTCATCGAGTAGTAGAAGATCGCGTTGGTGCCGTCGTTCTTCCCCCGGATGAAGATGCGTCGCGACTGCGAAATGTCTGCCGTCTGGATGTCGCCGCGGCTGCGCGTGGTGTTCGCCGTGTACGCGTGCACCTGCATCTGGACGTTTAGGTTTGTTGAGTTGTCCATTAGGCAGCCAGCGAGCATGTAGCCGGTGCTCGCCCGCCGGAAACCGACCAGCATGAAGTTATAGTTTTGGCGCTTCGGCAGCACCAACTCCACCGTCACCGTGTATGGCGTCGACGGCTGCGATTGCCACATTCCGGTGACGTTTGCGCTGATCCCGCCGCTGGCGGTGCCGGTCAGGATCAGCTTTCCGCCAGCGTAGGACCGCGTCTGAGATGCCCCGAAGGTCGTCCACTTGGCGTCGAGCCCGTTCCCGGTTCCCGACATCCCGGAGCTGTCGTCCCATTCCTCGTCTTTCGCGTTCGGCGAGGCAGGGGGCGTCCGAGGATCGCCGCGCAACCAATACGGGAACGCCTGAGCTGGCGCGGTCAGAAAGACATCCTTCGAGCCAGCCGAAAAGTTGACCGCTGACCCGCTGTTGCTCGAGGCAAGCACCCGCGTCCTGGCGAGAGTGGTCCCGCTCGAGGTGTAAGTGCCAATGCCGACCTCCCACTCCGCGCCGCCGACAATCGCGTAGTAGCAGGTATTGCCGTTGCCAACGACCGCGAATGATCGATACCCCGTCGCAGCGCCGGCAAGGGTGATGGTCCCGGTCCCGGTCGTTGTCGTCGTTTCTTTAACGCGGTCGAAGAGATGGGGGCCGCTCATAGTGCGTTCCTCATGAGCAGTTCCGCGTCACGCTCGGTCATGAATCCGCCCGGCACGTTGTCGTTGTAGAAGCCGGCCATCGTTGCGTAGTCCTGGTGATGGCGCGCGTTGAAGAGGCACGGCTCCGCCGAAAAGCGGGCGCGCCAATGGCGTCGAGTGGCCGCCGAGAACGTGAGCAGCGCCCACGTGCGCAGGCGCCACCACTTCATGCGCAGGCGATGCAGCATGGCGCTACGACTCGGTGATCGTGGTACCGGCCGCGCCGCCGGCAAGCGTCTGCACGACGCTCGTGCTGACGACGATGTTCGGCGTGATCGTGCCGCGATACCACAGATCGCCGGCGCCGGAGAGGCTCGATCCGACTCCGAAGTGCGTCAACGTCGGCGTGCCCGACGTTGATGCGGGGAAAACGATGTTCGCCACCGGGTACACGCTGGCGCCGGAGACTGTCCAGCCGCCCGTCGTGCGCGCGACCGCCTGGCGCGCATAGCTGGTGTAGCTCGTCTCGTTGGTGGTCTGATCGCCGCCGGTGCCCGGGTCCGACGTATGCGCACTGACGTAGAGATTCGTCAGCGGCGAGCTGGCGGCGTTATCCGCCACGTTTGCCCAGGCGGTGGCGTTGAACAACAGCTTGAGCAGGTTGTTGGCGAAGGCTGTGGTCTTTGCGGACATGGCGGCTCCAGTGAGGTGGCATCACGGTGCCGCTGTATCGGCCACGTTGTAATCGCGAATGCCATGCGCGCGACCGTAGCAAAGACGTCTGCAAAATCTGTGGCGCTTTTACCCCTTGCTTAGCTCGGCCTTTCGCGCCGGCAACACGAGCGCCTGCTTGCTGACCGGCGTCGGCGTCCCGATCCGATGGCCGTTCTCCTCAGCGTAGAACACCGGATCGCCGCGCATCCCGCGCCTGATCTGCTTATCGATCGTCTCGCGACCGAATGCTGCTCGCAGCTCATCGACCCATGCGGTAATCCCCGGCATCGCAGAGCGCAGCGAACCACTCTCCCCTTTACTCATATCCCTCCCTGTCCAAGGTGTCCTAGGTTCACGCGTGCGCGCGCGCGCGAGAAAGACAGGGGAACAGGGGTGTTCCCCTGTTCCCCCATTCCCCTGTGCAATTTCCGCCTCCTGTCAGGCCCCCGAATCAGCTTGGACAGCTTGGACAGAAGGACGAACCGATCGCATTGCCGCGGCCTTTTCCGGCCGTACCGATCGCTGGCCGCGGTCAGAATGGAATCGGTTCATCATCGTGCGGCTGCGGCGCCGGTGGCGCCGCCTCCACTATGGGACGCGCCCATATCCACGCGCGCGAAGCATCGCTCGCGCGACGCTTGTACCAACCGAGCGAGTGCAGGATCTGCCCGACTCGCTGCGCCTCCGACCCCTGCGGGTTGAGTCTGCTCAGATCGACCTTGATCACGCCCGCAAGCACGTCGCGCACGGTCAGCGTCTCGCGGAATTTCCAGTCGACGTCGTGCAGGAGAACGTCCGAGATCATGTCGTGCCACGGATGGACCATCATCCGGCGGTCCTGCTCGGGCTTGAACAGCTCGACAAGCTCCTCTGGCGTCGGATATGTCGGTGCACCCTGGCGCCAGAGATACAGCGCTTCGGCGAGCAGCTGATCGCGCGCGGCCGCCAACCCGTCGAGATCGATCCGACTGCCTGTCGGCAGCGGCCAGAACCGCGTATTGCCAGTCCAGTCCTTCAGGTACTCGACCGCGTTCGTGCTCGCCGCGAAGACCGTGCTCCGCGGGTGCTTCTCCGGCTGCCGTTCGTACGGCGCGCGAAAGTAGTCCTCGACCGAGCTCACGAACGCTTTAACCGCGGTGGCTTCCGCGCGGGTGAACGACTCCAGCTCCGAGATCTCGTAGAGCAGCACGCCCTGGATCAACTGGTACGAATCCTTGTCCCCGACGCGAAACGGCGTGTCGGCCGACCAGGGCGCGGCGAGGATGCGCAGTGCCGTCGACTTGCCTTTGTCCTGCGGGCCCTCGAGCACCGGCACCGATCGCATGATGCAGCCGGGCATGTACACCCGCCGCACCATGTTTAGCAGGAACAGGCGCGCCACCTTCCGGGTGTACGGCGTGTCGGGCGAGCCGAGAAAGCGCGTCGCCCAGGTATCGATCAACGAGTCCCCGCGAAACTCCAGCGCCTCGAGGTACTCCCTGACGGGGTGAAAGCGAGCGAGCTTCGCCACGTGCTGCACGCCCTGCCGGATGGTGTCGAGGTTGCGCACGAGCAGCTGGTCGCGTTGCGCCGCCGCCCACAGCCCGAACTGGACGTCATCGTCGGCCGACCACTCGACCCCGGCCTGGTGTCCGAGCGGGGACGGCTTGCGCGTCATGATCCGCTTCGAGAACACGTCGGCGCCGAGCACGCCGTTCCACGCCGGATGGTCGCGGAGGATGTAGATCACGTTCTCGCGGCAATCCTTCAACCCCTTGCCCGACCAGATCAGCGCACGCTGCCATTGGTCGTCATCGAGCACTTCCGCGTGAGCGCCCTTTTGCGTGGAAATGCTTTCGGCAATGCACGCCGGATCGCGCTGGCGCGTGCGCATGAAGGTGAGCAGCTCGTCGCGCGTCATGCCGTCGGCGATCGCGTCCGCGACATCCCATCCGCCCGGTTTCTCGCCGGGCGGTGGGATGCGCACGACCTTTACCTTCGCCGGCGGGTCGAGGGCCAGCAACTTTGCAGCAATCCGCTCGGCTGCCTTTACGCCTGGCTGCAGCGGCTCGGACAGCAGCTCGCGCGTGGCCTTGTCGAGCTGCGCATCGCAGTCCGGCCAGATCAGCACCTGCCGACCGGCGAGCGGCGACCAGTCGACCTTGTCGACGGCCTTGGCGCCGCCGGGCCATGACAGCACGCTAAGCGAGGCCTCGGCGCCGCCAAGAGCGTCGTGCGCCGCGTCTGCGCACTTCTCGCCCTCGACGATGAGCACTGGGCGCGCGTCAAGGCGCGGCAATCCGTACATCGGCCTCGGCTCCGGGAACGCGAGCCACCGCCACTCCATCGCGCCCGTCTGCGCGTGCCGCGCGTAGCAGCACGGCAAGATCTCCTTGCCGCCGTCGGAAGTACGGAAACGGTAGACGAGCCCGATGAGCTCACCAGTGCCCGATAGGTAGCGCCAGGTGGCCTCAGGGAAGCGCCGCTTGATGTGCGCCTTCGGAGGTTCCGGCGCGTCCGCAGGCGCGGGTACGATCGGTATCCACTCCGTCCGCGCGCGGCGCTCCGGCGGCGCCGCCTCGGCCGCGCGCTCGACGATTCCCAAGCGTGCGGCGATCGCGCGCGCCGCCTCGGGCTGCGAGACGGCGTTCAGGTAGGCATAGAGCGAGATCGCGTCGCCGCCCTTGTCATCGGTGGCGAAATCGGCCCAGGCCCCGCTGTTGATGTTGACCGAGAACGAGCCCGCACGCGTGTCGCTGCGCGTCGGGTTGAGCGCTTTGTACTCATGGCCCTCGCGGTGGCCACTCGGCAGCCACTCGTGCAGCAGCGTCTCGAGCGAGGCGAGCGCGGCGTCAGCGATGCGGCGGAAATCGAGTGTCGGCCCGGGCATCCGAGCGCTCCCTTATGCGTCGAGCTGTGCGAGTCGACCGGTAATCTGTCGGCGCTTCAGAACGGGAGGCACGTCTTGCGGCCACGCGCCGCACCGCGAACGCCGCGGATCGCGACTCGGAGTACACCAGGTTGCGAACTTCCCGCCTGGCTGCACGCCGGCGAATACGCTGGCGCCACGATCGCGGCGAGCCGCGCACGCTGCAGCTCGCGCTTGAGCCTGCGGTGCTCGTCGGTGCGGCTGAACGTCCCCCGCAAGTCGACGGGGCGCTCTGCGTTCGGAACGAGGCTGTAGAGCTGGCGACAGCGCGGCGCCGGCGGCGTCAACAACAGGTCGCGACGGCGAAGGCCTCGCAGCCCGCCATAGACCTCGTCGGCGACAAACCCTGTCGCCTTCTCGAGCTCGATGCGCGAAACGGGACGGCCAAGCCGCTGGAGCGCATCGAACACGGCGAGCACCAGGCGCATGACGCTACCGCGCGGCCGGGCCGTTCAACGCTTCGCGCGCCAGCGTCTTGTAGGCGCCGAGGACCTCGAGGCGGACGCTCACCTCATCCTTCGGCACCAGCTTCAACCCGAGCGCATCGAGGAACGGCTGCAGCTGGTTCAGGCGCAATCCGGTGTCGCCCGCAACCAGCTTGCTGACCCACGACGCCTCGCGACCGCAGGCGTTGGCGACCTCGTCGTTCTTGACCATCGCAAGGCGTCGCAGGATTTCACCCTCGAAGTTGCGATGGTCTGCGATGCCTTCCGGATACGATGAATCCATGACCTCAGCGCCCCACGAAAGAAGTAACCCCGGGCCCCTCTCGCGAGCCCGGGGCGAAGACCGTCCGGTGATCGCCGCCCAGGAGGACCGGGCGCGGACGGGTCAGACCGAATGCAATACGGAGGCTCCCCCTGCCCGTGGCAGAATCGGCTGTCGGTCCGATGTCCACCACGGGAGGGTTTGCCTTGACGATCGATCCCCGCTTTCTGCCGACGGTGGAGGTTTCCCTCGACAACAGCGCGCTCGACGCGGTGGCCGAGCAGCTGGGGGGCTCAGTCTGGGACTGGATGAAGCGAAGCGACTTCGGAACGGAAGCGCTCGTCATGGCAGAGGTGGGCGACGCCGTTGCGTTGCCCAACCTGCCAGCGCATTTTCGGCTGCGCGTCACGGTGAAGAAGATCATCGTTCCGCGCTCTGGCGACCCGTACATCCGGGTGGAGTTGGCTCGCATCGAATAACCCCGTTCGGGAGGACTCGCACGCGGTCTCCATCGCTCGGGTGCGCCACCAGCACAGTTGCATCGTGCAGCGCCGCGGGAGTCGGACGCAGCTCCAGCGCTCCGTCAGCGCACTTCACCACGACGAACCGATCGGCCGGCAACGCGACGAAGCCGCCGCCCGGCTGGAATTGGACTTGTATGACCGTCCGGGCATCAGGCTCCGCCGAGGCGGCCTGCGCCGCGGCCGCGGCGTCCATCCGCGCTGCGGCGTCCCGGAGAATCTTCCTGATGTCGTCCAGGTCAGCCGGACTGACGCAGCTGCAGCGGCGCCCATCTCGGGTCATGGCCGACACCGCCGCGTTCGCAATGCGTGCCACGAGATCGTCGGCACGAGCGCCGCGACATGCAATGAGCACGCCGCCATCAGCTAGCGGCTGGATCGTGACCCCAGCGAAGCTCACAGCTCACTCCCGCGCAACACCCGGCTCACCGTGCGGGCTTGAACGCCGGCCGCACAGCGGCGATGAACTCAGCCAGGCGAACTGCATCCGCGGCCCCGAGTGCAATCAGCGACCCGCCGGCAGCGATCTCGATCTCCCAGCGCTCGCTCAGCGCGAACCTCGCGGCCGAGCCGACCGCGACCTGCGCTTCGGGCACAGCGGCGGCTGCCTTGCGGCGGGTGTACTTCCGTTTTTCGCGCGGTGCCGGCGCGGCGGTCTTCTTCGGACGAGCCATCGAGTCCTCCGTGGTTGGTGCTTCGAGCGGCACAGTCACCGTGACGAGCACGGGCGCACAGCCGCATGGATCGACGCGCGCGGCGTCGGGTTCGGGATCGAGCGAAGCGGCGGCGGGCGCGGCCATCGTGAGCACCCAGCCGTCCCGCAGACGTTTGCACTCGCCGGCGGCCCGCAGCTGCTGCAGCGCGTCGGCGCACTGCGCGCGATCGAGCTCCGTTATCTCGACCAGCCGATCGAGCGGTTGCTCGAGGTCCGCATCGAGCTTGCTGCGGACGAGCTCGCGTGGTGTCACGCCAGCCTCGCCTTACAAGGGAGAGCGGGCCACCCGCTACGGTGGCTCCTCGCGCGCGGCGTTAACCGGTGTGTGACAGCGCACCCGCAATCACGGGTAGGGGCTTGCCAACCCGTCGCCGGACCTGACCGCGCGGTCGCGCGCCTGCAACTACGCGCGCTGCCGCCCATTGATGGATGCGAGGGCCGGACTCGAACCGGCGACCTGCGGGTTATGGGCCCGCCGCGCTGCCAACTGCGCCACCTCGCGAAAGTCTTCATTCACCGCGCCCCGTCGGTGCGCGGCCGCCGAAGAGTGCCGCCTCCAGCGGATCGCACGCTACCGATGCCAGGACGCCAGCGCCGGCCGTCGCGCGCAGGCGCTTCGGCTGGTCGTCGTGGTCCGCCTTCGCGGCAAGCGTTCGCTCCCGGGCAGCGGCAGCACGTGCAGCGGTCTCTGCGCACTCGCGCGCCTTGCGCAACCCGACCAGACGACGGGCGCGAACATCCTCGCGCGACCAGGCAAGCTTTTGGCCGGCGCGGCGGGCACGGAGCTCGCTCTCAGCCAGCAGAGGTCGCAGCTCGATTTGCAGCAGCTCGATGCGCGCCCGGAGTTCGGCATCGGAAAGCGATGCGGCTTCGGCCGGGGTCATTAATACCCTTTCACGCCGGTTATCTCTCCAAGCTCCACAACTGCCGGAGCGTGGATCGTGATCGACGCGTCTAACCCCGCTGTCGCCGCCCGGGCCGAAGGCCGCGGGGGACGAGCCTCGGAACGACGGATGACCCCCCAATCAACGTCGGGGCGAAGTTGCTCTACCGTGACGATTCCGCCGGTTTCCCGCTCTATCGCGATGCAGTACTCCGCGGGCACTCGGCCGCGCGCCTTCCAATTCGAAATCGCGCTTTGAACGACACCGATGCGAGCGGCCAGCTCGGTGGCGGAACCCACCGTGCGAGCGGCCAGGTCCAACGCGGTCTCTGTGGTCAACGAAGAATCGACGTCAGGCATGGCGCAATTAAACACGATTGTGATATTTCCTGCAACACCATCGTGTTTTCGATCGAGGAGAAACTCACAAACGTGAAATCTCTTGCCGATCGATGCCGCGAAGCCCGCCAACAGAAAGGCTGGACGCAGGAAGAGCTCGCGCACCGCGCAGGCGTTTCTCAATCCACTATCGGCAACATTGAGTCAGGGACGCGGCCGAATCCACGCTCCCTTACAAGAATTGCCGCTGCACTTGGAAAGCGGCCTACATGGATGCTTGACGGGAAAGGACAGGAGGCCGACGCACTCGCAGCCGCGGAGCCGCGAGCCGACTACGACGGAAGGCAGCATGAGTTCGTTCACGTCGATCGCGCCCGAGTAGCGGTTTCTGCGGGCCACGGACATCTTGTTTTCTTCGAAGAGTCAGACGCGTCGCTCGCTTTCCGCTCCGATTTTCTGCGCTCTAGGAACCTCATCGCGAAGGACCTCGTGGTGGTCGATGTCAAGGGCAGCAGCATGGAACCGACCATTACCGACGGCGCCGTTCTGTTGGTGAACCGGGCGGAAAAAGAGATCGTGCCGAACCGCGTGTACGCTTTTCGGCTAGACGGTGAGCTTCTTGTGAAAAGACTACGGCGCCGCGGAGAGATGCTGGTCGCAACGTCCGACAACCCAGCCTACCCAGACGTGACTATCAAAACGGAAACGAGCCCAGACTTCGAGATCATCGGCCGCGCTGTGTGGATGGGAGGGTCGCTATGAAATCACGCGGGACAATTCGTATCATCGTCGTCATCGCGGCAACGACGTGCCTGGAGTTTTTTGGTCTAGGAACGGCAAGGGCGGCGACTGAGGAGAATTGCGTAAAAGGGGTTGATCCAATCGAGTGCATGGTGTCCACAGTCGAGGTATTCCTACCCACTTGCCAAATGGTGGCGAAAGTGCAGTTCGAAGCAGCTGGAGCAGGACTGGAGCCTCAGGTTAGCTATCGAGATTGCATCGTCAAAGCCCGTAAGGCTCTTGAACAAACGTATGCAAATGCTCTCGCTGCGGGGCGACGACGAAAGACCGAGCGCGAAGTGAAAGAGTATTACGCGATGGCAATGGCGGCGTTCTCGGGAATAGAGCCAGCGGCAGACGAGCCGAAGATCACCTACCGGCAACGTCAGGCGTCTACGATGCAGGCCCTTCGCGTCCAAGGGGAGCGCGCCAAACTGAAATAGGCCGCACCCCCAATACCGCGCCGCCCGGGAGGCACCCCTCCCCAAACCCGCTTCGGCGGGTTTTTTGTTGCTCAGGCTCCGGAAATATCACAATCGTGTTGACAAGGGATAACACGTTCGTGATAATCCGACCGAGCGCCTAGTGGCGCGCCCGAGCAGGACGCCAGCGACCAGCTCAGCGGTAAGGCCCTCTCCCCAGAGGGCGCGCTGATCACCGCCGGCCAGTAGGACGGGCCGGAAGACCGATCACAGAGCAGTGCCAATCGCAATGCCACCCGGCATCGCAATGGGCATCGCTTTGCCCAGCAACAGGGAGACCCAATGAGCACGACCCCCAAGGCGTTCCAGGTCCTTGCCCAAAGCATCGCGGTGAACCTGCTCACAGAACTCGCTTCGGTCGCCTCTCGCGCAGCTGCGGAGGCCGGCGACGAAACGATCATCGAGCAGCGCTCGATCGAGCTGCTCGAGCTCGCCAACACCGCCGCCAATGCGCTGCAGACGCTCGAATCGACGCGCCGCTTTCTGGCGAACGTCCCCGTCGAGCGCCGCGGCGCGCTGCCCCTCACCACCCATTGACGGAGTCCGCCATGGCTTGCAACCCGCTCGACACGCTCCCCGGGTGCCCTCACGGGGTTTGTCAGAACACCACTTGCAGGGCCCGAGTGCCGTACGCGCGCGAATCACTCGTCTTCGGCTGCTCCTGCCGCGCCGCCATCGCGAAGGGCGTTCTGCCGGCGTTCGACTCGCACCGCGACTCGATCGAAGATCGCGAGCGCAATGGCGGGCGTGGCCATGTCCTCGAAGACTGTGCGGGCCGCGTCCCAACACAGGTCGAGCGTGTCGACCACCCAGACGGACTCTTCGCGCACATCGCTCGGAATGGATTTACGAATGTCGAGAGCGCGGTCGAACGGATTGTCCGCTTTCATTCCCATGACAAGTCCCTCGTGACGGTGGCCGGCCATGCTAGCACCGACGAGGCAGCCGCGGCGGGAGGGCACCATGCCTGATTCACCCGCGGCGACGGCGATGTCGCTCTTCGCAAGCGCCCTCGCCGAGCAGCACGAGAAGAACGCGGCCGCCCTGGCGGCGATCCACAACCGCCGCGCCGACATCGAGGAGCTGGAGCGCTTCACGCGCGCTCTCGGCACCCGAGGCCTGCGGGTGCTGCCGCGCGTGGCTGCGTTCAGCATTGGCGCGTCGGTTTCATTACGTCTGCAAATCTGCGTCACGGCCACGATGGCGGAGCTCGGCCAAGTGCTCGAGTGGCTGACGGCGGCCGACATCGCACCGGCGCGACGCGACGATCGCGACGTCGGCTCGATCCGCGCGTACAGCCTCAAGCTGCGCGCGCTCGACATCGACATGTCGGTGCGGATCACCACCACGCCGGCGAGCGCGGCGCTGACGGCAGCGAGGTCCGCGTGAAGCCCGCGGATCGCGTCCCGGCCAGGCCGCCGCGCTTCGACGAGCTGTGGGTCGCCGGCGCGCTGCCGGGAACCTTCGTGCAAGTCACGCGCGGCGCCGGTTACCGCGCCTTCCTGAGCACGATGGAGGCCTCGGGCAAGTGCGTCATCCTCGCCGCCATCGGCTTCGCGTCCAGCCTCACGCTGCACGTCGAGCTCGATGGCTCGGCCAGCATCCAGATCGGCGCGAGCAGCATCGAGCTCGCCGGCATCGCCGACGCCGAGCGGCTGTCGCAGGCCTTCGGCGTCGCGATCACGCGCGCGCCTCAGCCGGCCGAGGCTGCAGCGTGAGCGCGCAGCTCACGCTCCTGGACGCCGACGCTGCCGTGCGCCCGCCACCGAGCCTCGACCTGCCACTGGACACGCCGGCGCGCGACGATCTCGTCGAGGCCTTGCAGCGCGACCTCGTCGCAGCACTCCAGGCGGCGGGCCTCGCCGCGCGGCTGCACATCGACGAGCCGGCCGGCGACCGCGCCATCTTCGTCAAGTTCGGCCGCGACCACGTCGACCGCGATCGCGCCCTGCTTGACAACGTGCTCGCGCGCGCCGGCTGGACGCCGGATCACCGCACGAGCCGGGAGATGCGGGCGCTCGTCCACGTGCTGCACCTGCGCCATCGCGACGGTGCACGCATCGCCCTGATCGTCAGCACGGCGCATTCCGCGCCGACCACGAAGGGGACGCCGCGATGATCGCTCGTCTGTACCGCCTCGTGGCCCGCTGGCATCACCGCGGGCACATCGCCGACATCGACTGGCAGCTGCGCGTGCACCGCGCACACCTGGCCGGGCTGCCGGCCGAGATCGAGCGCCTCGAGCAGCTGCAGCGCGCGCACCGCGGGCGCCTGGCGACCCTGCAGGAGAAGCGCTCGCCCGTGAACTACCGGCTCGCCGGCCTCGCCAGGAAACCGCGATGAAGCGCGCGCCACGTTTCGCTCCGTTGCCGCCTGTGCCCGAGCCGCCGGCGGTGCCGATCAAGCCGTTCGAGGTCGGCGACCGCGTGACGCTGTGGGGCGTGCCCGGCGTCATCGAGGCGATCGCCTACTCGCACGCCACCGAGAAGCGCGTGATCACCGTCGTGCTCGACACGCGCATCAGCATGCGCGTCGCGCCGAGCGACATCGTTCCGGCGTAACTGCCAGTCCCCTCTGGAGATCTTCGTGAACCCAAGTCCGAACGTCGAACCCGTCCTGCTGACCGGCGAGCCCATGCCGGTCGTGCGTCTGTTTTCCGATCGATCGCTGGCGCTGACGTTCGACGGTCAGGGCATGCACTTCAATCCCCGCCAGGCCGCAGCGCTGATGCTCGCCGTGCTCAACGAGTTCGAGCCCATCGAGTGCGAGGACGTCGTCATCGCCGGCGGCGCCAACGACCACCAGGTTGGCGGCGAGCACTACCGCAACAAATCGATCCAGCCGTGGGACGCGCTCGCGGCTTGGATGACGCTGCAGGAGTACAGCGCCTATTGCCGCGGCACCGCGATCGCCTACCTCGCGCGCTGCAACGACAAAGGCGGGCTCACCGACATCAAGAAGGCTCGGCACTACCTCGACAAGTTGATCGAGGTGATCGAAGCGGCCGAACGCACGACCACCACCACGGAGACCGCATGAACGCACCCGAACCCGCCGCGCCGATCGCCGCGGCCGCGCAGCACCAGTACCTCGCACTGGCGACGATCGCCCGCTCCAAGCTCAACCCGCGGAAGCACTTCGACGACAACGCGCACAACTAGCTCACCGCGAGTGTCCGCAAGCCCGGCGTGCGCCAGCCGATCCCGGTGCGGCCCGCTTCGTC
>ERZ724522.1288-NODE-1288-length-13778-cov-5.267799_pt1 | contig 13778 bp, 28 predicted proteins | sample MGYA00376055_ERZ724522 | MGnify/ENA primary metagenome ERZ724522 (study PRJEB28724, sample SAMN07190884) | wastewater metagenome | isolation source: effluent of sewage treatment plant in Hong Hong | place: Hong Kong | collected 2016-03-17 ... | reverse complement strand
AAGGACAATCCTGCCCTTCAGTCTGTGATGGACCAGCTTGAGACCGACACCCTGCAGTCTCTCACCAGGGACTGGGGCATGCGGCTTCCCGTTCTGCGTCTGGAGAAGCACGACAAGGCCATCTTCAAGCTGGCCGAGTTCATAGAGATGTGGGAGTTTGGCTGGGAGGAGGTCCTTCGGGGCAACCGCTTCGCCGAGAGGGTGCGAGATCGCTGCGAGACGGTGGCTGTCAGCATGATCAGAGAGATGCACGATGGCCTCGACACGAGTGGTCGAGAGACCGCAGACAGAGCTACCGACTACATGAGAAAGAGGAGAGACCTGTGGGCGTGACCAAGACTGAGGATCTTCTGGAGGTGCGGAAGAGCACGCACGGTGAGTACAGCGAGCACGCTCGCTGCACCCAGCGCATCATGCGGGCGCTGATGGCGGAGAGAAACTGGCCGAATCTGTCGAACATCCAGCTGGAGTCGCTGCACATGTTCGCCCACAAGATGGGCCGAATCGTGACGGGCGACCCGAACGTGCATGACCACTGGGACGACATCGCCGGGTACGCCGTTCTTGTGTCCCAGCGTCTTCCTCTCCCTGCACCGACCAGGGTGGTAAGCATCGCCAAGAGCGACGAGAGGAAGACGCAGTGGGGCGGCGGGCAGGATCGCCCGTGCGACACGGAGGATGGGGCCTGATGCACATCTACATTCCGTCGGCCTTTCGGCCTGACTATCGACTGGGTCGCGGAGTGCTCGCGCAGCTGCCTGAGGACATCGTCCCCCGGCTCGTCGTGCCGAGGGACGAGTTCGTCGACTACCACTGCATCGTCCGCGATCTCGGCCTTCGGGCAAAGATCATACCGCACACGGAGGTCGGCCTGCCCATGACCAAGAGGTGGATCGCTGAGTATGCTCTGGCGCAGGGCGAGCGGTCCTTCTGCATGATGGACGACGACATCTGGCTGCTCGTCCGGCGCGCCGAGGACACCTGGCGGCTGAGGAACGCAGAGCACGACGACATCCGCCAGATGGTCGAGTGGATGTCTCGAAAGATCGACGAGGTGGAGTATGCCAGCATCTCGCTCCGCGAGGGCAACAACCACCATGGAATCGGCACTGTGGACGATCTCGTTGCGCCATACGGCCGATCGTGTCGAGTCCACTGCTACAGGACGGCGGAGTTCCTCAAACTGGAGCATGGCAGATGCGAGCTCCACGAGGACTTCGACTGCAACCTGCAGATACTGGAGTCTGGCGGGACGATGGCGATATCCGGCTGGTTCGCTCAGGGGCAGCGGATGATGAACGAGCCGGGCGGCTGCGCAACCTACAGGACGCACGAGCGCCAGGAGGCCAGCGCCAGGAAGCTGGCGGAGCTACACCCTGGCATCGTCTCTCTGCGAACGACCAGGAACAAGACGGACGCTGAGGGAATGGGCACCCGCGTGGAGCCGACCATCCAGTGGAAGCTGGCGTGGGAGCGAGGCCAGCGTCTCAGGAGCGCAGCGTGAGGCAGCTGCCGCTCTTCGAGCCTCCGTCTGAGTGGAGGCCTCCGACGTCTCTGCCGGACGTGCCCTCGGGCGTCGTCCTGGCAGTGGACCAGGAGTGCCGAGACCGGGGGCTGGAGAACGACAGAGGGGCAGGCTGGGCAACTCGCAACGGCCACATCGCCGGCATCTCGGTTGCGTGGCGACAGCGCGGCGAGATGCGCTCATACTACATACCCATCCGCCATCCCGAGACAGAGTGCTTCGACCCAGAGCGGACTCTCGACTGGCTGGACAGCGCCATGCGCCGAGCCGAGCGGGTGGTGTTCTTCTCGCGGACGTTCGACGAGGGGTGGCTGAACGCAGAGGGTATCACTGTTCCGGAGAGTGCCGACGACGCCTACGTCATGGCCGTCATGCTGGACGAGAACCAGCCGTCCTACAGCCTGGACGCGTGCTGCAAGAGGGCGGGCGTGCCCGGCAAGGACGAGAGGGCTCTCCGAGAGGCGGCAGCTGCGTTCGGCCTCGATCCCAAGAGGGACCTCTGGCGAATGCCGGCGCGGTACGTCGGCCCATACGCCGAGCAGGATGCCGTCGCCACTCTTCTGCTGAGCGAGGCTCTGGCACCACAGATAGACGCTGAGGGTCTCCGGGAGGCATACCGTCTGGAGATCGATCTCATACCCATGATGATCGAGATGCGCCGACGGGGCATCCGCATCGACGAGGCGGAGGCGCACAGTGTCCAGTCGCGCCTTCGCCAGATGAGAGCGCAGGTTCTCGACGAGCTCCGCGAGAAGATCGGCTGGCGGCGAGAGCTCACCATGGGCGACATGCTGTCTCCGCTGTCCCTCGAGAGGATCTTCGACGGCGAGGGTGTTCCGTACCCCCGGACTCCCAAGACTCGGCGAGGCAGCTTCAAGGCTGACTGGATGGAGGCGTCGGACCACTGGCTCCCCAGGATGGTCACGCAGGCTCGGAAGATCAACGACCTGTCCGAGAAGTTCATCGGGAACTACCTGCTCGGGTCGGTGGACCGGGGGAGGGTCCACGCTGAGATACACCAGCTGAGGGACGATGATGGCGGCACAAGATCGTACAGACTGTCCTATGCCAACCCACCCCTCCAGCAGATGCCGGCCAGATCGAAGCTTGCCCCGCTCGTTCGAGGCATATTCCTCCCAGAGCCACACTGCCTCTGGGGTGCACCTGACTTTAGTCAGCAGGAGCCGCGTCTCGCAGTCCACTTTGCCTCCGTCTGCGGAATTGAGAGCGCAGAGGACGCAGTCAGATACTACTGCGACGACCCCGGTGCCGACTTCCACACCATGGTCGCTGAGCTCACCGGGCTGACCCGCAAGCAGGCCAAGATCATCAATCTTGGGCTCATGTACGGCATGGGTCTGGCGAAGCTGGCAGCGTCTCTCGGCGTCTCACTCGAGTCGGCGAAGGAGATAGTTGGCCAGTACAATCTGCGGATGCCGTTCGTCCGCAAGCTGGCAGACTTCTGCGCGGGCCGCGCATCCTCGCGAGGATTCATCAAGCTGCTGGACGGTGCCCGGTGCCGGTTCGACCTGTGGGAGCTTGGCTGGCGCGGCGACGACGCCTACGTCGCGCCTATGTCCCGCGAGAAGGCTGCTGCAGCCTATCCGGGGCAGCGGATAAGGCGGGCACACACCCACAAGGCGATGAATCGACTGGTGCAGGGGTCGGCAGCACGGCAGACCAAGATGGCCATGCGCGAGTGCTGGAGGGTCGGCCTCGTCCCGCTGCTGCAGATGCACGACGAGCTCTGCTTCTCGTTCGAGAGCGATGCTGACGGACGTCGGGCGCAGGACATCATGGAGAACGTGGTCAAGCTGCGGATACCGATGAAGGTGGATCTGCAGTACGGGCACACATGGGGACAGGCCTCCGAGGAGATGGACAAGGGCGTCGTGCCCCCGACATTCGACGAGCTGATGCGCTACGGACGCGGCATGAGCAACACAGAGATAGTGAGCAGGAGAGCAGCATGACCGACATCCCGCAGCCGAAGCCAGTGTTCCGAGAGTTCGACAAGGACAATCTCATCATAGCGCTGGTTCGCCGAATCCTCGGCAAGCACGGCGGCGTGCTGGCGCTGACCAACAAGGAGCTGGATGCACAGCAGCAGTACGTCGTGCATCTGTCGGCGACTCCGGAGAGCCTGCGATTCGAGCTGCAGAGGAGGCAGTGATGCTGACCCCCTTCGAGGCATTCATGCTGTTCGCCATCGCCTGCGCTCTCTGGTTCATCTGGGTGGCCATCGCTGTTCTGGCCAACGTGATCGAGCGCACCCGCGCGATCATGGAGGAGTTGCTTCAGCTGCTGCGCGGTCGCGCATGAGAGAGGAGACCGTAGAGCAGATCTTGGACCGCATACACAGGGAAGTATCCCCGTCAATGGGGATGCTGTGTGTGGCCCTGGAGAGAAGGAGGGTCAGAGCGTCCCAGCTGAGAAGCTGGGCGCACGACCTCACGAGAGGAGCTAACGACCTGCTCAAGCTAGCAGAGAGGCTCGAGGACAGAGATGCAGTACATCGTAGTGGACACGGAGACAACCGGACTCTCCCCCGACACAGACAGACTGGTGGAGTTGGCAGGAGTGGCGAGGGTGCAGGATGAGATTCTGTGGTGGGAGTCACTGTGCCGGCCCGGCATACCGATTCCGCCAGAGGCCATGGCGGCACACCACATCACGGAGCAGATGGTGGCCAGCGCCCCTCCCCCAGAGGAGGCGCTGAGCAGAATGATGCAGTACATGGGCGGAGAGAGCATGGTGTGGGTGGCGCACAATGCCGCGTTCGATCGAGGATTCCTGGCGAGGCTCGCTCCGTCTCTGGAGCCAGCCAGCCGCTGGATCTGCACATACCGCTGCGCCCTGCACCTGTGGCCGGAGGCTCCCGGCCACTCCAACCAGGTTCTGAGATACTGGCTCGGCCTCTCCCCGGATGTGCCGGATGGCCTCTATCCCCACAGAGCGCTGTACGACGCCATCGTGACAGAGGCAATCCTGCGACTGATGCTGCAGCGGTGGAAGCTGGAGGATCTGGTGAAGATGTCGCAGCAGCCTGCAGTTCTCACGAAGGTTCGGTTCGGCAAGTATCGCGGCTACAGGTGGGCAGACGTTCCGCGCGATTATCTGTCCTGGTGCATGAAGCAGAGTGACATGGACGACGATGTGCGACATACTGCATCGCACTATCTCAGCGGAGGCGTGAGGCTCGTTTAGCTCCCGGCGTTTAGCGGCGTTCTAGAGGGGGCTAGGCGGGCGCTAGCGGTTTAAGCTACTAGGGTAGCGGGCCGGGGTAGCGCGGCCTCTGGAGGGCCGTTTACGGGCTGTACAGGGGCTATCGGAAACTAGGGGTACGGGCGGGCGGCGCGGGGCCGCTCGCCGGTATAGCAAGAGGAGACTGAGAGTGGCATTCAAGATACAGAAGAACGTACCGATGCCGGACGGAGTTCGGTCAGGGGTCGCTGGACAGATGGGCGACGAGGCGCTGGCGATCATGTCGCTGGAGGAGGAGGGAGACTCGTTCTTTGTCCCCACCCCGAACGTCGACGAGCGACCGCGCATCCAGAAGCGGCTGGTCACCAAGTCGTGCCAGATGCGCAACCACGGTCACATAGAGTTCTTCATCGTCACGCGCCGCACGCGCGAGTTCGACGAGGATCTCGGCAGGGAGGTGGACGGTGTCCGCGTGTGGCGCCGAGCCACGAACATCGAGCCGATGGACGGGGACGAGGAGGCTGGCGGTGGGAACTAGATCGATAGTGTGCTCCGGGGAGAGCATGGTGGACCAGGTCGTGGACATGGTTCGCCGACTCGGGGCCGAGAAGATCACCATTGAGCGCGGCGAGAGATGGCCATGGGAGCCTGACCATGTCGTCACCGTCGAGGGGCCATCCATTCCGCACAGGGACGGTGCCTCTCGTGTCCTGGTCCACCAGAGTGTTGAGCAGAACAACCAGATGGAGGTCACCTCTCTGACCGTCAGGTGGGAGTGGGATGACCGATGATCGACGGGGGGCTGTGGGGTGTCATCTCGGAGAGGATGAGAGCGATCCACTGGCAGCGCATCGAGACAGGCGGCACGGGCCGGGGGATTCCCGACGTGAACGGCTGTCTCGGCGGCGTGGAGGTGTGGCTGGAGCTCAAGTGGACCGACGCATGGTCAGTCGGCATCCGGCCAGAGCAGATAGGGTGGGCTGAGAGGCGTCTGCGGGCAGGAGGCAGGGTCTTCCTGGCGACGCGGCGAAGGACGGAGGGTGGTCCCAGAAAGGGAGCTGCCGTCGACGAGCTCTGGATTCACCACGGGCGGGACATCAGGCACGTCGCCGACGCTGGGCTTCGAGATGGACCCCCGCCTCTGCTGGTGAGCGGCGGAGGTCCGAGCAGCTGGCCGTGGCCAGCTGTGGAGAGGCTGCTGTTCGGCTAGCGCGGGAAGCGAAGCTCCACGATCTGATCGTTGGCAGCTGCCAGCTGCTTCGTCAGCACCTCGACTGCCGCCTCGAGACGCTCGATCTCCTCCTCATGAATACGGCAGCTGCGACGATAGCTGTCGCAGCTAGCCTCGGCTCCTCCCTTGCGAGCCAGAGCATCCTCGAGATCGCCCTTCAGCTTGGAGATCTGAGCTTGCTGGAGCTCTGTGCTCCGGCGTAGCTGCCGGATGAGCTCGTCGTCCTGTCTGCTTCTTGCCATGTGTGTCCCCCTCAGGGCTGTGGCTTCGTGGTGACTAGTCGTCGCTGTCGGGAAGCAGGTGCATGAGCTCCTGCTCCACGGCAGCCAGAACAACGGTGATCACCACCATCACCGCGATCCTGAACAGAGGGTGTCTTGCTACATCTCTCACTGTGCACCCATGAGTTGCTGGACACGAGAGCGCATCCAGCCTGCGGCTCGGTCACCCAGAAGGTGGCCGAGGACAGCTGCGGTGGCCAGCATGAGCGCGAGCACATGCGGCCGAAGAAGAATGATGACGGTCATAGCGGCTCCTGCACTGCTCGATACAGCCGAAGAAGAGTGACGACTGTCATGGTAGGTCCAGTCTGATGAAGCCTCGGTCGGCATCGTAGGCGATGTCGGACCGCCAGCCGCCCAGGGCGATGTACTCGCTGACCGACATGCCCGTCCGGTAGAGAGCGAAGCGCTCTCTGGACGCACCGGACTTGGGGTTCCTCTCAGCGAGAAGGGTGATGATTCGAGGATCGCGCCGCCGCTGGTACTGGATGCGGTTCACGATCGCCTTAGGCGGAGCAACTGCACCGACCGGCTGGCCGCGCCGCCGCCCGACGGGTAGCGGTAGCGGACGTCCTGCAATATCCGTCAGCGGGACCGAGGTCTCGCCGCGAGCGCACAGATACACTGGCTGCTGCAGCAGCGCATCGAGAATGTCGCACCAGACGGTCTCGGTGCAGCTGGCTATCGTCATGACCACCTCAGCATGGCTGAGATGCTGGACACTCCTGGCGAGCATCTCCCCGGACACGTTGCCGGGGGTGGGAGGTTCTGCAACCAGACCCTGGCTGTGCAGACGCCTCCAGAGAATCGCAGACTGCGCCGGTGTGAGATTACCGTACAGCTCTGCGTGGCGGTGAATCATTCGGGACTCCTCCTTCCATCGACCCAGTCAGACTCATACAGACGCCAGCGAATGGCCTCCCTGCGCTCCTCAGCAGTAACTGACGCAAGAAACGGAGCGTAGTCATGCTTGAGCAGAGGATGGGCAAGTCGCCGACGGTACTCTACTGGAATGTGTACGAAGTTCTCGCGGAGAGCGCGATACAGGTCGCTGACGCCCATGAGGGACAGAACGGGTTGCCCCATCTCACTGAGAATCAGAGACCACATGTAGTGGTACATCTGTGACTCTAGCCAGCTCCACTGCGGATATCGAGGGTCGCCTCTCGCGTAGGAGTTCTCAGTGAGGCCACTCACCCACCCAGGTGCTGGAGTCTTCCTCGTGCGATGTCGACGAGGGGATGTGTCCGGAGGAGGGCGCTTGGCAAGTCGCCACTCCTCCTGCGTGAGGATGCGGTGCTCAGTCATCCTCGAGGATGCTCAGAAGGTCCCGAGCCTCCTTGTTCGTCTTGGCGAGCTTGCGCGCAATCTCCACGGAGAGCTCGCTCTTGACGAGCTCGTCCAGGCGAGCTCGCGCCTCTCTCTTGGCACGGACCTTGTCTGCACGTGCACGGTTTGCCGCCATGCGCTTCCTGACCGTGCCAGCTGGGATGAGATACAGATACTGCTTGGTGGCTCGCGTCTGTGCGGAAGACTCAGCGCCAGCCCAGACAACTCGGCCGATCCTGAGATCAGTGATGGCCTCCATGTCCAGAATCTGGACATCGGCGTAGACAGCCACCAGATCCCCGACCCTGGGGCTGTCCCCTGACGGAGTGAGGTAGCTGTACTCCTTCGATGCAGTACCCCGGAAGACGACGTGGACGACTCGAGGCATCACGCGGCCTCCTCAGCACTGACCTCGTCAGACTCCAGACCGACGACGGCGGCGACGATGGTGTCGTCCGGCTTCCCGTCCAGCTGGATGTAGCCCTTGCCGATGTCCCAGTGCAGGGTCGACATAGCCAGGCGGCGGCTGTAGCCGCGCTTCTCCATCTCGGCGATGAAGTCCTCGCCTGTCACGACGCCGGGGGCTGAGTAGAGCTCGAAGGTGAGCCACGACCGGCTGCTCGGGCGCTTGGGATTGCCGTCGCACATGATGTGGATCATGTCGCCGAGAGGGAGGCTGGAGGTGCTTGCGCGCTTGGCCTCGGAGGGGGCGGCGACGATCTCCCTCGGGCGCTCGGTGCGCCAGCGAGGCTGTCCGTCATCCACGAGAAGCTCGGCGTAGCCGTGCATCTTCTCGAGCTCCTCGCGGACCTTGGCCAGCCTCCTGTCGGCAGCGGCGTGGTCGCGGAACTTCTTGACGAACATCTCCTCCCCGTATCCGAGGAGGGCCTGTCCGTGGTTGTGCGCAGCTACCTTCTGCGCAGGCGTGAGGGTGTCTAGGGACTCGATGTCCATGTCTGGTCTCCTGGCGGTCGCTCGTGTGTGACGAGAGTGTCACGCGCGCTATTATACGCGCACGGGCGGGGAAGTAAAGCCCCGCCCGCGCTGAAGGTCGCTACTCAGCGGCAGCGGCCATCGGCTCCTCGCCCGGCTTGGAGCCAGGCTCGCCGAGAGTGATGAACTCGCGGTCGCCGTCCCACTGCACGTCGCCCTTGGTGCCGCCAGCCTTGTAGAACTCGCTGACGGTCATGCCGACCTTGTAGAGAGCATAGCGCCCAAACGCCTTGGAGTCGGGCTTCTTCGGGTTCGGCTTGACCGAGAGAATGACACGGTCGTCAGAGACCGTGACCTTCGTCGTGGCGCCGCCCTTGGCCCGAGGCTCCTTCGACGACTTGTCGCGCTTGGTGCGCGGCGGAGCAGTCGGAGCCTTCGAGACCTCCTTGGCCATGAGAACCTCCATGATGGAGGGATCCTCGTGCGCGGAGACCGGGAGGACGACGTCCACCAGATCCATGTCGGCGCAGGCAGCGGCCAGCGACGCGACAGTCACCGGCTCCTCGCCGATCGTCACGAGGTTCTCGGCGGAGAGCGCCCTGGCCAAGATCTGCAGCTGCTCGTCGGACAGCTTCGCGAACAGCTCGTTGTAGTTCGGCTTGTCAGCCATGGTTGTCTTCCTCTTTCTAGCGAGTGGGCGAGATTGCCCATGGTCCCTGGTACCATGCTGCGCAGCTAGGGACGATGTCACTGCGCACACCCCATTCGGGGATGTTCTACTGCCAGCCCTGGTCGGTGACCATGCCGTATGTCAGATCCCTCTTCGAGCCAGCCAGCGCGGCGCAGTCATCCTCGAGCGACAGAAGATGCTCGACGATGTCGTCGCACGGATGGTAGTACTGGTGCACGATGACGGTTCGGCTCCTGGGAGCCATGCCGGTCACCCGCCAGCGCAGACCGGGGATCGTCCACCCCGGTATCCCGGTACCGATCCTGGACGCTCTGGCTGCCGCGATGGTCAGAGGCGTGGCCACATCCGAGGTTGCCTCGGCGATGCCGCGCTCGCCCATGGGAATGCCCGATGTGTGCATGGCTCCGCCGAACGCAACGTTCACACTGACGAAGCTGCCGTACGACGCAACGCGGATGTCGTGGTCGTCGTACCTGCCGGTCCAGACAGCGCGCTGGTTGCGCTTCGGCTTCCTGGTCTGCTCCAGACCGTAGAGCTTGCACATCTGCTCAATAGCTGCAGTCTCTGAGGGATCAAGCATCACAGCTCCTCCAGCATGATCATCTGCACATGGCTCCACTGGACGTACATCTGCGTGCCGCCAGCCTCGCGCAGAAGCAGCCACGACGAGTTGTAGGCCACCACGTCCAGCCTCTCTGCTATGGATGTGTGGTGAGTGACCAGACGGCTGACGCAGTATGGCGTGCGCCGCTCGTCCATGTCGGACATGCGACTTCTGGGATCCGCTCTGAGTGGGTGCTTCACTGTGCTGCCTCCTCCTGGCGGGTGGGGTGGTAGATGGACGGAAAGGTGCACTCGGACAGTGCCTCGATGGCCACCTTCCAGTGACCGATGGCCTCGTCCACGTCCGGGCGTCCTGCATAGCCGGACCGCTCTGCTGTGCGGACCATGGCCTCGAGGATCACGATCAGCTGGTCGCGCTGGTCAGCCCGGCTGCGCCCGCGCTGCCGCCCCGTAACCGTCTCGTCGTACGCCACAGGCTGCTCGCGAATCGACACAGGAGGAGAGCGCAGATGGATGAGCTCCATGACGTCCAGAGACCGCCGGAGGACCTGCACTCTGGCCATGCCGTTCAGCCGAGCGTCGCCTCGCTTGGCGACTCTGGCCACCTCAGCCATCAGCCGCTGAAGGTCCAGCCAGACGATGGAGTGCGCCTCGCGCAGAGTGCACGTGCGTCGGAAGATGGGCATCACAGCTCTCCGTTCATCGCTGCCGTGAGCAGCCGCGCGAGCACATGCTCCGGGCTGTCGTCGACGGCTGCGCACATGCGCGGAAGGCCGACGCTGAAGCCGTTCGCCCAGTGCTCGAACAGAGATCTTGGGCGGAAGCCCATCCTGTCGATCAGCGACTCGATCTCGGCTGCCTGGTGCTCGGTGAGCGGAGGGAACAGACACGGAGTCTCGATCGTCGCGCCGGTGTCCTCGATCGCGGCCTGCAGTACCTCGAAGAGGAGCGGGTGCGACTGGCGGCTGATCGACGTGAGGGTCACCGTGAGAGGAACGTGCACGTCGGGGATGAGAAAGTTCATGCGTCAGACTCCTGGCGGCCCTAGTAGTAGGCCGGTTATACCCTATCAAGGCGCGGATGCGCTAGCCCTATTTTTGCACAGCGGACGGATCCTCGTCGGAGATGACGATGGCCCCCGGAGCACTGCGCTCGACAGTGTCGGCGTTGTCGACACTGCCAGCGAAGCGGAAGCCCCACTTGACCGGAATGCGCCAGCCAGGCTGCGGCCGCTGCCAGGTCTTCGTGCGACCGTTGCGCCGAAGACGCCAGTATCGACCAGGAAGAACCTGGTACCAGAGCTTGCCGGCATCGAGCGCTGCCTCGATCTCGGCGAGCGATGGCTGGGTGTCAGCAGTCGTCATCGTATCCATGTCGGTCCTCCTCGTCTATGGCCTCGTATATGGCCATCTCCACGTCGGTGCTGTGGCAGATGGCGTCCTCCAGCCACGGCGGCAGCTGAAGGCTGGGGTCGTAGTTGTCGCTGACCACGGCATCCGGGGGAACGACACGGCTCAGCGACACACGCTCGACATCCCACTCCGGAGCCTCCGGCGGATCGCCGGGATAGCTGAGACTCGGCGCCACCCCCGGATGCCCTCGGTAGGTGACTCTGTACTCGATGTCGGCCTCGACTGGAACGTCGAGAATGGAGAACCTGTGGGTGATGCTGGGCATCAGGGATTCTCCCTCATCTCTGCGTCAAGACTGGCGCGCTCGCGCTCGATGCCCTCCAGGCCACCTCGGCGCTGCCACTTCTCGACAGCCTCGGGCGACCCCCAGCATCCGCGAGGTGCCTGGTTGTACAGGAAGCTGGCCCACACCGTCATGAAGGCCTGGTTCATCTCGTCGGCTCGGCTGTATGCCTGCACGAGCCTGTTGGAGAACACCTCGGTCAGGAAGTTGCCGACCTGGCCTCCTCGCTCGATGTAGCGGCGCGTCCCCTCCTGCATGTGGTCGGGCAGGGCGCTGTAGTCAATCTCTCCGAGGCTAGGCATGCTGGTCTCCTCTCGCCCACTCTGGGCGCTCTCTCCTGGTCCACACTGGCGGGCGGACGTCGCTGGCCCATCGTGCGCACAGATATGCTCTGTAAGACTCAGGGACCGGAAGGTGCGTGAAGTCTAGTCCGCGCGAGAGATTGCGCGCAGAGTTGTGGAACGGCGGTATCTCGCCATCAGACAGCGGCATGTGCACGAGTGCGCGCGTCCAGCACTTCTCGAACGAGAGGTGCGTCTTGCCGAAGCGGTGTCTGTGCTCAAGACCGATGAATGTGAGATAGCGCGTTGCCCATCTCAGGGTCGCGTCGTGCCGCAGCGACAGCACGACAGGATGGCTGGCATGGGTGCTGCGATACGGCATGTCGTGGCCGCGACGGCGAAGCTCAGTACACAGCATCTGGCAGGTCTCGAGCACCATCTTGCGAAGGCGCACGTCGTCCAGATGCTGCGCAGCGAGCAGAGGGTTGACGTCTGTGACGAAGAGGTTCACGACTGGTCCTCGTCCAGATCGACAGCCTGAACCTCGTACTGCTCGTCGTCCAGCTCCCACTCGTCGTCTCCGACGAACTGGAGCGGAGAGACGTCGGGGTCGACGACGATGTCGGTCGCGTACTGCTCCTGATCGTCCTCCGCGATGGAGTCCGGGATACGGAGGCGAACGCGAGCGATCTCTGTCTTGACACGGTGAACCTCGACCGTGTACCACTTTCCTGGACTTGTCATGGCAGCTCTCCGAGAAACACGCGGATGTGGGAGCGGGCATCCTCTGGCAGAGGCCTGCCGCCGCACAGAGTATCATACACATTGTTCCAGTACGCGAATCCCTGCGGGGAGTACTCCCACATGAACGCGGACATCAGCTTGTCCGACATCAGCTCGCTGGGAGCTTCATCCAGAAGATATCGGCAGGCCTCTGCCGAGACTGACCTTGTGAACTCCGGTGTCATGTGCACCTCCTATCTGTGCTGGCTGACATGGTAGACACTGGGCGAGCAGTCGGGATGGTACACACCCCGGTATCCTGCTCGCTCGACTGCGCGCTGCCAGGCATACCTGGCAGGCTCCGAGATGCACGCTCTCATGAGCGGAGAGAGCAGGCGCTGCTCGTCCGGGGGACCGAGGAGAGCGTTCGACGTCCGCCTGAACTCGATGGTGGCGCGGATCCAGGCAAGCTGGGCGCCATGGGGACCGGGGGGACGCATCACCTGGCCCCGTAGCTGTTCTTCGCATAGCGGCGGACGAGTCTGTCCTCGATGAGCCCAGTCAGCACACCGCTGACGCTGCTCTGCTTGGCGCGGATGGCGCCAGCAATCTCGAGAGTCGACCAGCGCTGGTGGTGATTGTCGCGGAGGAACCGCAGCGTGCACTCGCGGATGGTACCGTCGACCATCCGCGGAGCTGGCTGGTCGGGATCATCGGGCAGATGCTCGATGCTGAGAGCGACGACGGGACCGAGTCCCACTATCACCTGGTCGAGCTTCTCCCTGTCGCAGACGAGCGATATTCTGTACATCATTGCTGCCTCCTGGCGGCTGGGCCGGGCGCTTCCCGGCGTACTAGTAAGCCTATACTACGAAAGGGCGGATGCGCTAGCCCCCTAGCGGGAGCCGACCCAGGCATGGAGGATCACAGCCACCATGCCAGCGATGTACAGACCGGCACCGACGATGCCGATCCAGAGAATGTCGTCAGAGCTGCGCATCGGCGTCCTCAGAGAGACGAGGAAGTCGATCTCTCGCTGAGCAGCATCGCGAAACTCACTGTGAGCACGATCCTGGCTAGACATCCTGTGTATCACAGCTGTGTCCCAGCGACCGAGAGCATAGCCCGCAGCCGTGTAGGGTGTGTCCCTGCACCCAGTCTGCTCCGTTCTCATCGCGACGGGACATCCGCAGCAGGCTGAGGCCCAGAACATCTCGCACAGGGCACACTGGGTCGGACCGAGGGAGACGTCGCCCGGATGACTCGCGTCCCTCACCCGCTCCCAGTGAGCGATGCTGCGCTCGAGGGCGGCTGCGACATC
>ERZ724522.1287-NODE-1287-length-13782-cov-4.832447_pt1 | contig 13782 bp, 22 predicted proteins | sample MGYA00376055_ERZ724522 | MGnify/ENA primary metagenome ERZ724522 (study PRJEB28724, sample SAMN07190884) | wastewater metagenome | isolation source: effluent of sewage treatment plant in Hong Hong | place: Hong Kong | collected 2016-03-17 ... | reverse complement strand
GAACTCGACCCCGGATACTACGCCACCGCAAAGGCGCGAATTGATTCAGCGAACGCTAGCCTATCCCACGGGGAGGGCGGAAAAAAATCATGAATACTGAACCAACTACCGCCGGGACTCTGTTGAGTCCACCGCCTTGTTCGGCATCTTCCGTCCACTTCTCTAGTGCGTCCGATGATTGGCCGACTCCGCAAGACTTCTTCGACCGGATGAACTCCCTGCATGGCCCGCTGGAACTCGACGTGTGCGCCTCTCCGACGAACGCCAAATGCCCGCGCTACTACACCCGCGACGATGACGGGCTGGCGCAACCGTGGGACGGCAAATGCTGGATGAACCCGCCCTATGGTCGGACAATCGGCCAGTGGATGAAGAAAGCCTATGAGGAAAGCCAGCGCGGAGCGCTGGTGGTCTGCCTTGTCCCTGCGCGGACGGATACGGCATGGTGGCACGACTACGCGACCAAGGGCCAAGTGACGTTCATCCGTGGACGGCTCAAATTCGGGGGGCATCGGAACTCGGCACCGTTCCCCAGCGCGACCGTGGTATTTCTGCCGAACGCATAAGGTCATGGACACGGCACCCTCAACGCTAGAACTCGCCCTGGAATGAACGTGGTTGGAGTCCTTCATAATTTATGAAATATCTATCTATTGCTATTGGGTGTGCCTTGACTGCCGCATTATTAAATGATTTGCATCCTATGCTTGCAACACAAGTAGTATTAGGTATTTCTTCTATTATATTTTGTATTATTTCTCTTGCAACTGCACAATAAAAACTTATGAAAATTGACGAAATTTGGACGGAAAAATACCGTCCGCAAAAATTAGAGGATATTATCCTATCAGAAGAAAATAGAACATATTTCTCTTCATTGACCCGGATTAATAATAATTATCTTTTTCTCGGTCATTCAGGAACAGGTAAAAATACACTTGCATATTATTTGCGAGATAAATTTGCACCCAATTCAACGTTGTATATCAATGCAAGTTCTGAATCTGGTATTGATGTTGTTCGTAATAAAATTACGGATTTCATTTCAACCACGTCCTTTGATGGGTCTGATAAACTGGTAATCTTATCTGAATTTGATGGATTTTCTGTCGCTGGTCAACAAGCATTGAGAGAAATTATGGAACAATATCTAAATTCTGTTCATTTTATTATTTCAGGAAACTATAGAAATAAAATTATTAATGAGATTCATTCTCGTTGTCAGACATTTGATTTTTCTCTGAGTGCCAAAGATATTTCTAAGCGAATTGTTCATATCCTCAAAGAGGAGAAAATCAGTAATTGGGAAGAACATAAGAAAGAAATTGGTGGTATTATTAAGCGATATTATCCTGATGTTCGTAAGACCATCAATGAGCTTCAAAAATCTTGTATTACTGGTCTATTTGTGGTTCCTAAGACAGATGATAATAAATTTGCAGAAAAAGTATGGGCAATGATTAAGTCAAAGACTAATGCATTTGAAATCCGTAAGTTTGTAATTGACAATGATCAGGAATTTGATAATGATTATCATCAGCTAATGCGAAAACTATTTGACTTTGCAGTCCAGGATGCTAATCTAGGGGCCAGTTTACTGATCTCTGATCACATGGCTAAACACAGTCAAGTAATGGACGTAGAAGTAAACTTTAGCGGACTGATCTTCAACCTAACAAAACTGAAATAATATGACATTTAATTTTCACACTGGAATACCAGAACTTTTTATTCCATTTCAAAGGTATCTTCCGAAAGAGGCAACACATTTGAAAGTAACCAGAGAATTTGTTGGATATGAACAATGGATCAAAACAGAGTCCATGGTAGATGAAAACGGCGAAGAAGTGCTGATCCCTCAAAACGATAAACTGGATGAGCTTGCTAAACTTTGGGACCAGTTCGGATTGATCTCAACATTCAGAGATTGGCTTCAATATATTCCAGGTGAAATCTTATTCCAGAATATGCAATCTGATACTGTTACTGAACAAGTGTTTTTTGGTATTAAAATTGACTGATATGAGTGAATATATTACGATCAACAATCCAATTGTTTTGCACAAACTTGCGAATAAATGTGGGGAAATTGTTCGTGCTATTGAACAAGCACGGGAAAACAAAAAACAAGAATTTGTTCCGTTTAATTGGAAAAAAATATTTCAGGAGAATTATTTCCAAAAATTATTCTCTTATTCACCTAATGAGAAACAGAAATGGGATTCCGAATGTGAATTTTTACATTTAAACCAATATAATAAATGTTCTGCCATGGTATTACAATTACAATATAAAAAATCAATAAAGATTAAAAAATCGGATGCAAAATACTATGAATTGGAGGAAATACTTAATAATTTTTAATTTATGATACTAGTAATTTTTATATTAATCGTAATCGGTCTAATGTGGCTGGCATATAATAAAGAAGTTTTTTATGGTATTGATGATGTTATTTTTGCGGGTTTTTTTAGTAGCCTTGTGCTAGCCTCTATTTTTGGTTTTATGTGTTCGACCACGAATAAAGTGGAGATTGACCGGCAGGATGTTACATATGAAATTTATTCATTAAAATTGAATGACAATACATCTGGAAGTTTTGTATTGGGCTCTGGTTATATTTCAACCGATCCTGAATATATTTGTTATTATAAAGATGATGCAGGGTTTTATAAACTGGGCAGATATTCTACAAATTATACTAGATTGATGGAATGTGATAAATCTGATGGATTTCATCCACATGCACGCTATCAGATTGTCACCTCCAGATTGCCCTATTGGTTGAGTCCTATCGGATCAGCCGAATGGCAGACATCAACCGATTTATATGTTCCAAAGGGAACGATTATTGAAGAATATAAAGGTAATTGATTTCTGTGATATGATTCATCGCTTGGTCCGTCGTTGAATTACCTAGTCACCAAATGAACAGGATTCCAAATCTTGTTTAAGTTAACGGACCGCCAAATTTTGGAAAGAAATGTGATGTAGATTAAGTATAGTATCAGCCATGAAACAACTTCTCATTTTCTTGCTGCTGGTGTGTTCTACAATTAGTTTGTTCGCAACTAATGACCTGGATAAAGAATTGTATTCATATTATGAGAAGAATGGAATTCGAGTAGAAAATAAATCTGTTGATGATTATACAATGGTCAGGAGATTGTATTTGGATTTGGCAGGAAGAATACCTACCTTGACTGAGATAAAGGGGTTTGTTCAAGATAAATCGGTTGATAAGAAACAGAGCCTTGTTGAAAAAATATTATATAGTGAAGATTATGTGAATAATTATTATAATTTTTGGGCAGATATACTAAGAATCCGGCCTGATAGATTGGCAGATGATCTGCAATTAAAATCATATGGTTATATGGAACTTGTTAGAGATTTCATTCGTAGTGATGAACCTTATGATGTTTTTGTTCAAAAACTTTTGACTTCCCAAGGTCGAATAATGGATAATCCATACGGTTTATATATGTTGAGGGACGCGAATATAGATGATACTCTTGGATATACTATATCAACCTTTTTAGGTAAAGACATACAATGTGCAGCGTGCCATGATTCGCCCTTCACTGATGATTCGCAGTTAGATTTCTATCAACTGAAAGCATTTTTTAACAATGATAATAGGGAAAACAGAAAAGATTATGGTCAGGTAATTAAAAAAGTTGATGATGACATTAAAAAGATTACAGGTAAAGACCGCATAGATAATAATGTTCGCCAGTTATTAGGGTTGAATTTACTCAATATCAAAGATAATCCTGGTAAACAAGTTAAAATGCCATTTGATTATAGATATTCAAATGCAAAACCAAATGAAATAGTTGTGGCAGCAACGTTTGATAAAAAATATACCAACATTACTGAGAATAAGAGAGCTGTTTTTGCCAAATGGATTATTCAGAACGACCGATTTTCCACAAATTTAGTAAATCGAATGTGGGAAAACATAGTGGGAATGCCTCTCTATGAAAATATGGGTGCATGGGAAGAAAACAGTAAGACAAAATCAGTAGCCCAATTTTTATCAAAATATTTTATCGAAAATAATTATTCAGTAAAGGCATTAATAAAACAAATAGTCTTATCCGATTTTTATTCTAGACCAATACAGGATGTTTATGGTTTAAAATCGCTGACTATAAAACGGCTTAGTGCAGAACAAATATGGGATTCACTCTTAACTCTGATTATTCAGGATGTTAATTATTCGCGGATATCGTTTGATGAATATTCCAAATTGATCAAAATTGATTGGGACACTATTTCGGGCGAAAGTTTACTTAAACAGGTCGAAAGTATTCGTGAATGGGAAAAATCGATCAATAAGAATTTTCTTAGATATAAGAATATAGATTTAGCTCGTTCATGCTTCATCATGAACCGTAATAGTTTTGTGGAAATCTTACAAAAAGAATTTGGTGCAAGTGACCGACTCCTTTTGGATACCAGTAATAACAAAGGCAGCATAAGTCAACTACTGCTTTTGATGAATTCAAATTTGATAGATGTTATCACAGATAAAAAAAGTCAGTTAATGACCGACTTTGAACATGATCAGAAGAATAAAAATAGTATTTTTACTGCCATTATGGGCCGTCCATATAGATTGGATGAAACAAATTTAATCAATAGCACAAAAGTAGAAGATCTTATTTGGGTATTGATTAATACCCGAGAAGTTATGTTTAGGAGATAAATTTATGAACCTCAAAATGAATGATGAAATTAGCCGTCGCCAGTTTATTGAAAAACTAGCATATTCCACATTAGGAGTCACTGCATTGACCCATAATGCAGATGCCCTAGAAACCGCATTACCGACCTTTGGTAAGGCTCGTAGACTTATTGTAGTGACTATTAATGGGGGTCTATCACATACTGCTAGTTTTGACCCAAAAGACCATCCGAACGTCAATGGTGGTATTGGCAAGATCAGAACTTCAGGTGATTTTGAGTTGTCCGAATTTTTCCCCGAACTATCTAAGCATGGAAACCATTTTTCGGTCATCCGAAATATGAGCACTAAGTCGGGTGCCCATTCATCTGCGAGCAAAATCATGAGAACTAGCTATGCACCAAACGGTCATACTATTCATCCATCGGTATCGAATATAATATATTTTCTAAAAGGTAAACAACATGGTTCAATACCAGATTCTATTTCCATTTCTCCCAACAGTGATCATCCATTAGGTGGCTATCTTCCCAAGCAATATTCACCAGTAGTCATAGTCAATCCCTTAGAAGGTCTTCGTTTTTCCAAAGCTAGTGTAGAGGCCGCGACCTTCAGTAACAGATTAAAAATCTTAGAAGCATTCAATAAACCGTTTGAAAAATCAAGTGCAATCAAAGATGTTACTGATTATCATACCATTTATGAAGAGACCTTGAAATTGATGAATTCTAAAGATTTGGAATTGTTTGATTTGTCTAAAGAGACTGAACAAACAAAAGATCGTTATGGCAAAAACCAATTAGGTTATGGATGCCTTTTAGCTAAAAGATTGGTTAGTAAAAATGTTCGTGCAGTAGAAGTGAGCACTACTTTTGGTGTGGATTTTCATAATGATCTCCAGAAAAGTATGGAAACTCGTATGCCAGAAATCGACAAAGCTCTTGCAGCATTATTTGATGATCTTACTAAAGATGGTTTACTCAAAGATACTCTTGTAGTAGTCAATACTGAATTTGGTAGAACCTCGGTTTATGCCAAAGAAGGTATTAAAGAGAGTGATAATCCAGACGATTATATACCGTTCAATGTGAACCAAGGCAGGGACCACCAAGCTTCAAGTTTCTCTGTTCTCATAGGCGGTTGCTGCAAAACGGGATTAGCAATAGGAAATACTGGAATTTTAGGAAATAAAATTCAAGGAGATTCTTATCAACCAGGAAATTTAAATGCTACTGTTGGTCATTATTTTGGTATTAAACCTGATTTTATTTTTAATAGTCCCGAAGGAAGACCGTTTACCATTGGAAATCACTCAAATGTTATAAAAGAATTAATTTAGTGTAGTGGTAGAAGGATTCGAACCTTCATCGCTGACTCGACTCACACATAGATTCTAGAATTTGTGTTACGTCCACATGCCGCTATTCCATTAAGCGCATACCACCATTTATATATTATCACCTTTTAGGTGTTTGTCAATTAAATTTCTTCATATTTTGATTTCCATTGGCTATCAAAATGAATTAACAGTTTACGTGCATCGTCCATGGTGTTGAATATATGTTCCTCATACATGTCTAGGAAATCTGAGGCTTGTTCAGGACAGGATGCATAAAGTGTTTCTAACCATTTACCAGACTGATGAAATGTCAACATCTCATCTTCTGAACTCACACAGCGGATATTGTTGTCCCGTGGTTTATTAATTTCTTCCCGTTCTTTAATCATGTTCATCAACATTTCGCATACTTGCCATAAATCATGTTCAGAGTCTTTTAATTGGCCAATTAATTCCTTATTGTTGGGTTCGCAGATTTCAACTGTTGAGATCGCAGTATGGGTATCTACGCGGTCAAGCAATAGATAATGTAGTGCGGTTTTTAGAGCATTAAGCGATGGAATCATTTTTGTTTCTTTGTATATTTTCGTTTTTTCTTGATCGGCAAATAAATTCGTTCATTAAATGAGATTTTTAGATAGTGAAAGGGAAACGAAACCATACCATCAATTTCAGTCCATTCATACCGAATTTTCATTTCTTCTATTTGATCTGCCTGATATTGGAGATAGCCATCTGGTTTTTTATTCATCATTTTGGCAGTGACAGTTTCCATATTCGTGTGTATTCATACCACAATGTTTACAATATCCCATTGAAATATCTGTAAAGAATTCTGATCTTTGTTCGGGTTCTAGAACTTTTAGTAATGCATGTGATGTAAGAATAAGATAATCTTGGATTTTATGTTGAAATTCTAAATCTTTAAATGTATTATTCATAAATTATTATTCTAATGCATATTTTATGGAGCATATTTTATGGAAAATACCAATGATATGATACCCATTATACATGCGACATATTTGAATGGTGGATATGTTAGTTGTGTTGCCAGTATAAGCCAGCCAATTGCAATAAGTTTTTCTTGATTTGATAATGACATATAATTAGTTTTCTAAAACATATTTGGTTAGCTCATATTTCTGACGAAGGTTTCCCTGTCCAAGGTCTGAAAGATTATGCTTGAGGTCTGACAACTTAACAATCGTAGCCCATACATCGGATTTAATACCCAATACATAATCAACATAGTTGAATGGCTCACCTTTTCGGGGTTTAGTTAGAAGCTGAACAACCTCAATAATATCAGATGCATCTGCATCATAATCATTCAGAGTATCAGGTAATTTATCTGATAGACCTTTATACAAGTCTTCATATGTGATAAAGTCTGGATTATCTTCAGGTAGGTCATGGAGGGCAGCACAAGACAAAATATACCACACCTGGGTAACATGTCCATAATCCCCGCATAATTCCCAAGAGTTTTCAATAACCGCATCAATATGAGTCATATAAGGTTTACCATCTTTCCTCTTCTGATCTTTATGACCTTCTGATGCTAGGTCATATGCATAGCGGAAATATTCAGGTCCAGTTTCGTATAGTTCTTTGATTTTCATTTTATGTATGTGCATTAAATCCGTTTTTACCAATATAGCCGGAAATTTGGTTTTGTCCATGTCTATTAATTCTGACAGGTCCGCAATTATTTCCGTTACCTCCAATAGTAGATGACTTTTGTTTCCAAACATCTGAACCAATAGGGGCAAGTTCGATTTTGTGCCAGCCTTTTACATTAGGATCGCGGGATTTCATATAATTTTCACATTTCCTTTTTTCATCAATCATGATGACCTTCATTTTGGATTTGGATTTCCCGTAAAGTAGTTGATATAGTTGCATCTTATAGTTTGGCTAGGATTTGCTTATACATTAGTCTACAATGCGAAAACTGCAAGTTATTTCTCAAATGATCCAAAGATTTCTGGTAACTTCCCCATTGAATGATTTCAACATTATCAAAGAACCGGACTCCCCAATCTCGCATATCGGCCTTTGACGGTTGATATACATCAATAGTCGGAATATCCAATTTTTCTGCATCTTTTATAAAACTTCCATAATCTTCAACGGTATAATTATTTCCTGCGAATCGAATCACGGTCCCCAATGGTAGAACAGACCAGTTGGCAGCAATAGTATGTCCTTCCTCAACAGGTTTACCAATAGCAGTCTTTCTACCAAATGCTTTATGATCTCTCTCTGAACATGTATATGCGGTTGTCCTGATTTTAATTGTTTTATTAGGGATTTTCACATCTACTTTTTTCCCTAGAGAAACAACAGTATTATTCTTCTGAAAAATAGGTTGACCCTTTTTAATAGATTCGCACGAGCACAGAGTTAGTGCTATTAAAAATAGTGTTAAATTTCGCATCTTCTAACTTAACCCAAGATGGTTAGAAAGTCAAGTTCGAATTTATTTCCAAAATAACAATTTTTTCCACCAAGGAGTTTTTTGAATGACCACTGGTTGACCAACAGATTGAAGTGTCTGGAATATTTTCTTTGGAGATATAATACCCCAGCCAAATTCCTGATCAAATCCCTCGGCTCCCACATCTTTACAATTCTTTAAGATTGTGTCTTTTACTGATTGTGCAGTATAAGGAATTTTATTTTTCTTGAGATATGAAATATATAGTGCAATCACGCCTGAAACTACTCCTGCACTCATTGAAGTTCCACTAAGCACGGCAAACTGATTATTCAGGTATGTGGATAGTATTTGATCGCCAGGGGCAGCAAGATCAATTTCTGGCCCAATACAAGAGAATAAGGATTTACTAGTGATAGTTGTAGGAGAATAAGAGCCTACGGCAATGCATTGATCATAAACAGCCGGATATAAAATGGATTTATCCTTTTTCTCACCATTATTACCCGCACTGGCAACCATAATAATACCTTGTGCATCCAATTTTTTAATAACTTCCAGTGCTTCTGGCATAGGATTCTTACCACCCAATGACATATTGATAATATCTGGTTTTAATCCCAGACAATATTTTAATCCTTCGGTAATACTGGTTTCCGTAGAAAATCCATTATTAGACAAAACTTTTATGTTTACTATTTTAGATTGTGGTGCGACACCTACAACCCCCAGAGAATTATCCAAGGACGAGCAGATTCCCGTAATATGGGTGGCATGGCCGATAGTATCGTCCCATTCATTAGCAATGAAAGAACGACATTTATCTAGTAGAATATTTGGATTTACATCATCATTATTAGGAATTCCAGAATCTAGAATTGCGACCACTACGGATTCCCCCTGAGTTTTTTTCCACACTTCAGGAATATCTAGATCTGTAATTCCCCAATTTGCGACCTGTGAAAGAGTCTCGATATCACCGATCTGGTGAATTACATAAGGAGGGAGTTGGCAATTATCTTCTAATTTGGATACCATGATGTATGGTATTTATGAGAAGAATATAATCAGCAATTTTCTAATTCACCGGTCTCTGCAAATTTGGTCAAAATAGGAAGAAGTGCCTTTACATCAGATTGAGACAAATGCAAACGACTATTCCAAATAATATCTTGATATCCAAATTTATCTTTTATTGATTGTTCCGAAATATCATGCCATCTGGTATAGTCTGGATTAAAACCGCTCATACCTAATTCATTTGGACCAAACCAAATGTAGGATTCTTCTCTAGCAGCAGAAGAAATTTGGATACTGGCTTCTACATCATAAGAATCCTTGAATTCGAGCCTTCCGAATCCCCTTGCTGTTGGTGATGAACTAATTTCCATATTCTAATAATTACAATTTAGTTCTATTTTTCTCCACCACCGTTCAAGTTCCATATTATAAGTGGTGGCAGATGATAAATTTCCTCGATCTGCGTCTGACTCCTCTACATATAATTCTGGATATTTCAGAAGAAATTCTTTGGTATATCTTTGAGCTGTTTCGGTGATGGTTGTTGCTATATCATTCATAGTAGATGCTACCTGTGTCAATTAGAATTTTCAATCATTTGTTTTGTCAATAGATAACCAACGCAATCAATTTTATTGTCGTCTTTTTGACTAAAAGATTCTCTTGCAAGCTTTAATCCTGCCATCATGAGTGCAACTTTCTCTGGAGAAATATCATCAATTCTCAATAATGCTCCCCACATACGACCAATATCAGTGAAATTGTCTTTGGGGTGGCCATAACTTGCTTGTCGAGGTCCATTAACCAATCTATTGGCTTCTTTTAGAATATCAGTCTTATATGGTTTCAGTCGTTGATCAAGAATCACCATTTTCAATTCTCGGGCAATATCGTATTCTAATCGGGCACCTGCTGATTCTTCCCAACCATCCAACATTATGATCGTATTGCATTTCAATAACATTTCCAGTGCTCTAGTCAAATACCATTCTCTTGAATTAGTCCTATTGTTTGGATCAAGATTATGTTCTTGATCAATTCGTGCAGGATTGAAAATAATAACGGGTCGTGTTTGCACATATGGCCAGTTTTTTCGAATATAATCCTCCATTTCAAAAAATGCTGGATAGTTAAATTCCGGCATATTTGTCATTTTTCCACTGATGTAGATCGTATTTTTCATATATTATTGTGGAAGTCCCTCATGTTTAGATTTGTTAACCAATTTTGTTGATTCTTCATCTACAACCTTGAGAAATTTTTGATCGTCAACAAAATCCATCAGATGTTTTGCATTTTCTATTTTTTTTTGTTAAATGTGCATTAAAAAGCTCTGTTGCTTGATCATCTGTGACATTAGGATCAATACCAGAAACTACATCTGGAATCGGGTCATAAACAACAGCATTAGATGATTGTTTTAGAATTTCATTGATGGATTTCTTAGTCAAATCGTTCATCCACGCATTTTTAACCTTTGAAAAATTTCTAATTTTAGAAACATAATCTGCTGCTTGCTGTTCTTTGTATTTTGAAATAATTCGGTCTTTTACCATCGAATGTTTGGTCCGAATTCGATCACCGTATTCATTAGTTTGCCAAATAGAAGGAATCCATGCGGTGTTAAAGTTTTGGAAATATGTTCGCAAGGATCTAATAGCTTTCTTTTGCATATCCTTTTTATTCTGCTCCTGTTGACGGGCAATACTTTTAAGAATAAAATATTCTTCTAGGCGTTCAATGAAATTAGGTGTATTACTACAACAAGGTTCTTCATCCTTTCTAATAAAATTCACGAACCGGTCCAGAGGCAAATCTGAACATGGATATGGAATTGCATCGGATTCTACGGGTGTTTCTTGGTATGTGTCGGTTTCTTGTGTCATATTGATTTTAATTATACTATGGTCAATCCCTTTGTCAATAGCGTATTGTAACAATTTATGATTGTCGATTCTAATTCTACTGGTTTATAGAATTTCAGTAGTTTACCAATACTCGCAATATTATTCACATGCTTCTGATCAAAATCCAGAACAATATTTTCATCTGGATAATGTGGGTCAAGGGTTTTTGCTGCCGGAAGTTCCAGCAAATTTCGGGCAATATATAACATACTGGTAGAGTCCTCCGATACGATATTGAAAATACCCTGCTGCTTTTCTTTTACCAGGATTTCAGTCGCACTAACCAAATCAGGGAGATATGTCACATCGGTCGATAAATGGAAAAATTTACGGAATTTAGTTAATTTGACTAAAAGATTTCTGGTGTTTAGCTGATCATCAAAAGGCAGTCTAATACGCAGAATCAAATCCTGTGCATTACAAACTCGTTCACTAGCAAATTTAGAGAATCTATAATCAGTATTAAGGTCCAAATCTCTACGAGTTTCAACATTAATATCAACATCGTGCAAATTCCCATAAAGATCAGTAGTCGAGATATGAACGAATTTCTTTTTTGTATATTCACAATATTCAGATAGGTGTTTTACAAACTCAACATTTGTTCTCCACAGTTCTCCAAAATTGGCCGGATCTTCTGTCCAATTGGTATCGGCCTTTGCCACACAGTTGACGATATTATCGAACGGAATCAGATGTGGAATAAGGGTCTCAAAATTATGACCATTATAATAGAATTCTGAATTGGGTAGTGCCCAATATCCCCGTTTTTGATATGCAGAGGACACATATCCGTTCCCTAAAATAATGGTGTTTTGTGGATTCATTTATTAGATTTATTTGAGAACAGCATAAGATCAACCAAATTCAGCAAAATATGGGCAAATAAACCACATAATTTCCAGTATCCATATAGAAAACAACTGATAAAGATAATATTACCAATCATAGTTTATACAGGTTGTAGTTCTTTTACTTTTGGTTTATGGGGTTTAGAAGGCATTTTGACAGGTGTCACCGGATTCTTAATATTTGCCTTTGCTTTTTCTTTTGGAGTCTCTGGAAGCTCGGCAAAACGGTCCGCACGGAATCCCAATTCAATCCCAGTGATCTCATGTTTTGGATTTTTCAATTCCTCGACAAGAATATGCATTGTTCTTGAACCCGTAAATTGTAGTGGATTATTACCCGCCACATTTTTAACCGGTGTTTCACCAATAACACCCGGTTGAATTTCTCGCAATGTATAGATCTTGCCCTTGACAGGGAATTCGTTCATAACTGCCCTTGCCCATGCAGGCCATTCATCATCTTTAATACAAATTAGTTTCATAATTATTATGCCAAGTTGGTTTTTGCTTCCCGAATTTTAGCACGAATAGTGGATCGAATATCTTCTCTAAGTTCTTTGTTTGACATGATTGATTTAATATCATTCGCAACCTCGGTCGCCATGGAATTCAGGATATTGTCCGCAATCTTTTGTTCAACATCAGATTTGACGATATTCATCACATTATCCATATCAACTTTGGAATACATGTTTCTGAGCCACGTAGAATCCACATTAATTTGTGAATTATAATCCAGTTTTAACCAATTACCTTTACGAATAAAGTCAATTACTGTGTGTTGGACAGATTGTTGTAGTTGTTCTTCAAATGTTAGATTTTCTTTCATGGATCAGTATATACTATTGTCGTTATTTGTCAAGTTCGTTTTTGATTAAATCGTGCTTTTCTTCTTTCTAATTCTGTATAGCGTCTCTGGAGTTCAATATCCTGAAGAACAACCGCAATACCTAAGAAGCCCGAAATAGGAATTAACATGAATAACCATAGATACGGTAATGATTCACATGCAATTTTAGCATCTTCTTCATCCGTAGCCAGACCAATGGCAATCCATAATGAAATCTTTTTATTAAAGTTTCGGAATTTGTTATAAAAATTTTTCATATTTTATGCTTCACAACTTGTGCAAGTCATAATTGATCTTGATAGTGCTTGTGCGGGCGATGCACCACGTTGATAATAAAAGCCTTTAACTTTCATTCTCCATCCTTCAATATATAATTCACTAACTTCTTTTGGTTTGATTTCCAGCGGAACCATAACATTGAGTGATTGCCCTTGATCAATACGTTTTTGTCTTTGTGCGGCTTGGATCACAATTTCTTTTTGACTGATTTCGCCAAATGTCTTGTAAATAGCTTTTTCTTCTTTAGATAAGAATTCTAGATGCTGGACTGATCCGCCATGAAGTAGGATTGATTTCCATGTTTCTTTGTCATTCTTATCTTTTTCTTTGAGTAATTTTTTGAGATACGGATTTTTATATGTGAACGAACATTTTGCTAATTTATTTACAAAATAGTTAG
>ERZ724522.1286-NODE-1286-length-13785-cov-7.789294_pt1 | contig 13785 bp, 14 predicted proteins | sample MGYA00376055_ERZ724522 | MGnify/ENA primary metagenome ERZ724522 (study PRJEB28724, sample SAMN07190884) | wastewater metagenome | isolation source: effluent of sewage treatment plant in Hong Hong | place: Hong Kong | collected 2016-03-17 ... | reverse complement strand
CCTTGATAATACTCCTAAAAAGGGTAAAATCAAGGCATATTTATTATTACAAGCAAAAAAATGAAAAAAACAGCAATTATTGCATCTATTCTATCTCTATTTGCCTTCGTTGGTGCTGCAAACGCTCAAACGCCTACAAAGCTGACACCTAGACAAAAGATTGCAGCTATGAGACTAGCGAAGATGAAGAAAAAGCCTGTGGTTATAGCTACTGGATCGGTAAATAGCGGGAATGCTGCGACTGGTGCATCTACATCATGCCCATACAGTATCATGGAAATAAAGCTATCGTGATTTAACGATACTCCAAAAGAAAATTATATCTACATTAGAGATATGCTGTCGAGCATAGAGTCAACATTAATAAAAATGGATATGTATCCTGTAGAGTGTTGACAAGTGCGTAGTGACACAGCAAAGGTATACGCTGCGAACAAACAGAATCTAACCAAAATAATGAACGACAATGCAATTGCATGGAATGACAATATTTTCGATTCTATAGATAGCTTGCAACTATGAATCGATGCTATTCTATTTGACTACAATAACATATATAACAACTGGGGGCAATGCTTGATAGAAAACGTGAACTGACAATCCCTATACTGATATAAATATAAGAAGAAAGACTGTGGTAATTCGCCAGATGATGTAATGGAGCAGAAGAAGGTCCAGATTTATGAGATGAAGAAGCAACTTATACATTATTAACATATCAATAAAATACATAAAGCTCACCAACTCGGTGGGCTTTTTTTATTTCTGACTGGTGATAATTGCTGTAGCATATAGCTATGACACGAACACCTAGGGATGATTTAGCTGTCGATCACTACACTGTACTTTCCGCAGACCATGCAGACGGTAGTGCCATATTTATTGCTGACGAGAGTGGCAATACTATTTTGGTATTGTCAGACGAATGAGTTGCAGAAAACGACACGACATGGACCCCTAGGGCATAATTTATATTCCACACTATTACCATGGATCAGAAAAAGTTCCCTATTGAGTTTGTAGAAAAAACAACTCCTGTAAATAACGACCTACTATTGATCGCAGATTCTGCCGATAGTAATAAGGTCAAAAAGATCAAATATTCTAACGTCAAAGGAGCAAAGGGAGACCCTATTACATGGAGATGAGCATACAATGGTGCTACTGCTTACGCTGTCAACGATGCTGTATCGTATAATGGCGTTTCATACATCTGTATTCTTGCATCTACAGGGAACCTCCCAACTAATGTGACATATTGGGCTGTCATGGTTCAAGTTTCTTCTGCAACAGATACAGGACAAGGAGCGGTAAGACTTGCAGATGCTGCACAGTCTATTGCTGGTACAGATACAGAGTCAGGTGAACCGCTCGTTCCACAACCTTCTCATGTAAAGGCAGTGAGAGACCTTGTGACTGCTGAGGCACTAAAGATAAAAAGCAAAGAGGATGTAGTATGCGCTACAACTGCGAATATAACACTTTCAGGTGCACAAACAATTGACGGGGTATCTGCGGTTGCGGGGAATAGAGTATTGGTGAAGGACCAGTCAACAGCTAGCCAAAATGGTATATATGTTGTTGCAGCCAGTACGTGGTCAAGAGCAACTGACTTTGATACAAATGTAAACAACGAGGTAGACTTAGGTGCATCGGTTTGGGTAAGCGGCGGTACCGTAAATGGTGGTACACAATGGACACTCACAACAACTTGAGCAATTACTATCAATTCGACATCACTTAGTTTCCAGAAATCATACCCACCAGTTGCTGCAAATACATACACGATAGCATCTTCGACATGGGTTCTTTCTGCAAATACAACAAGAACGACAGTGAGTTTGACACCAGTATTAGTCAAACAATTTACACTGTATTGTAATGGTGGGACTAGAGTCACGCTCGACATGATGACATCGAATGGGGGGTGAAACGCTTCTGCATTTATCTACATCAATGACGTGTTGTCATCTACACAAACGACTAATAGCACCTCGCTGGTCACGAAAACCTATGACTTTTTCTATGTATGATGGGTGAATATAGATGTATATCATCAATCATGGAACGGGTCAGTTACCACAACACTACAAAACTGCAAAGTATGATACACAACTGTTACTTGAGCAGTAGAAGCAGTTAATACTGACTAATTTTATCATAAATAAACCGATGGAAGAAGAGATATTAAACGAAGGAGACATGTCAGACATCTCAGATGAAATAGGTATAGACGAGCTTTTGCCCGTAGAAAGAATTAGAAGATCTAAACAGATCGAAGTTTTGGAATGAGAAGATGGAGACAGTGCATATGATATTGCTGTGGAAAACGGGTTTATAGGGTCTCAGTCGGAGTGGATTGCATCACTGAAGTGAGATAAATGAGACAAATGAGACACGTGAGATAGATGATCTGATGGCAAAGATGGTAAGGACGGAAAAGATGGGAAAGATTGAAAAAATGGTAAAGACGGGAAGGACTGAGAGAATGGCGAAAATGGCGCTGATGGTAAAGATGGTAAAGACTGAAAAGATTGATCACCTGATACAGCAGCAGAAATTGTAAACAAGATAAACGGGGATAAGAAATGACCTAAGATAAATGCCGAGCGCATTGATGGATTGCCTACTGGTGGATGAAGCAGATATGCTATAAACTGAGTACCGCAATGATGAGTAACGGGACAAGTTCTTAAAAAGAAAAGTAATAGCGACTATGATATAGAGCGAGGTACTTGAGGCTGAGGTGGGACATATACAGCTAGTAACTGACTAAACATGTCTGGTACTGACGTGCAGTTATGAGGACTACTACAAAAAGACACATATATATCTTCTTGAGTAGGGAGAGAGGTATATAATATAGATCTGAAGGACGATGTATGAGCTCCTTCTCTCACAACATCGTACAGTATGAAGCCTGAAATATGATTTAGACAATCTCGGCAGGAATCAACAACGGCATGATGATCGCGATGACACCATATAATATGTACAGGTGATAATCTCGGAGAAGCAGGGATATATGGTAACGACGGTTCATGAGACTATAGTTTTTATATCGACTGATATAATCTACGAGCTACTGCATACCCAGACAACAGGATAGATGAAGACACATCTATAAACTACCTATGTACTAACCGTGATGGGAAAATTCTATCAAAAACTATGCCGAGTCTATCTTGATATGTACCATATACAGGGGCAACAGGCACCGTTGATCTATGAAGCAATGCATTTTCTGCTTGATCTGTTACTAGTTCGGCTGTCACGGCATCGAGCGTAAACGCAACATGAATGACAGCGGTCAGCTCGTTGACTGGTACAAATGCTTCTTCTGCTTTTTCTATAACACAGACATGGAACACAACAGGGACACCAACCGTATTTACTCTCAATCTTAACGATACTGCATCTAACTCCAACTCTTTATTAATGGATTTAAGGAAGGGTTGAGTTTCGCAGTTCAAGATAAATAAGTCGTGACAGGTGACTACAAACCAGGTAACTGCTGGAACAATCACCATCGTTTCTAATTCAATATCTCCTAGTGTCAACGGATATATATTGATCCCTTCGACAAGATCATGGCTATTCACTAACTCAGCCGCAACGAATACCTATCTAAAAGTGAATGAGGTATCTTCTACTGCTACTACTGGTACTCAGTCACCAGTGACTGCATCAACTACTTTTGCACCGACATCTGGTACAGCTACTATGGCATCGTTTACGATAGATACTAGTATAAATCAGACATGAGGTGCAAACGGTATTACTCGTTGATTATATGTAAACCCAACATTGACAGCGGCAGCTGACTTCAGAGCTATTGAGGTTGCACTCTGAAATGTAGCGTTGTGGAATGCAAGTTTCGGTGGTGGTAGCAAGGTACTCTCTATAGGTAATGCAACGACAGTCCCAACAACGAATCCAACTGGTGGTGGGATCATGTATGTAGAAGCATGAGCACTCAAGTATAGGGGATCATCTGGTACAGTAACAACAATTGCAGCGGCATAATTTATATCTTTTATAATAACATGATAATCAAGCAAATTTCGAACAATCCAGCAATCAATGCAGACAGGTTTGCAGTGTGTAACCTCACGGTTTCTCCTGACGAAGTTGTTATCTATGGGCACACTGAGTATCGCGATGCGAATGGGGATGTTGTTCTCGATACGCTGAAAAAACAATTCTCATTCAATACGACGGGGAATATGGTAGATATGAACGGAGATCCTGCCGTAATGATCCATACGCCTATTTTGGATGGTGACGGGAATCCTACTGGCGAAACAGACCCCGAGTGGCCAGCTGGGACAGTGCCTGAAGTAGTTTTCTTGCAGAACATACCAGCAAACGCTTTTCCTGATGCTACACTATGGGGTAGGATAGAGAGACTTGTATCAATGCGCATCGATCGTCTCGATCAACAAGGGAAATTTAATTAGTAACGTCTGTTTTCGATGAATAATTGTGGGTTCTCCTGGATGAGCAGGATATGCAAACCACCGTATTGGGCTATGTTCAATGCTGATTGCGAGATACATGATAGGAACTATGAGCAGTGAGGCACGAGAGAGGAAAGGCTGTCTGCTGATCTATGATTTCTATGGAGGATGCTTCAAGACTGCAATCATTTGACAGACTACAATAGGAAACGCAAGGCAGTAAGAATGGCAATCAGATACTATATATTGGTGAGGGCATTTGGTCGAATATCTTTTAACCGTAAATAGCAACACATGGAGATAACAGAAGCAAAAGCGAGAGCATACGATGCCCTGAGAAACAGGGAAATGTGGAATAATGAGGTAATGAGACTTAATCAGATCATCCAAGACCTAGAGCAACAAAACAATTTACCTCCTGAGACACCAGCAGAATAATGACAGATTTAGCTATTAACGACCTAAAATCCCGCATGGATAAAATCGAAGGGAAGGTAGATGATGGGTTCTCTAAGCTGATGCAAAAGTTTGAGGATCTGGAAAATAAATATGTAACTAGACTTGAGTTCAAGGCTGTTGCAAGCGTATTCGGGATTGTCGTTATGGCCATTGGTGTCATTATGACGATTCTAAAATACAAGTAGTCTTTATATTCTACAATATACACATGAAAAACTTTGACTGGAAATCATTTGCATTGCACTGTGGATACATCGCTGCAACAGCAGTAGCTGCACACCTTCTTGCTAACATCGAGGGGATGCGTGGCATCATAGAGCAATATGTGTCACCTACAACGGCAACAATTATCTTGGCTATTGTTGCATCTGCTCTCAAAAAGATAGGAGACACTAGCGGATTTAACGAAACAATCAAACCATAATGAAACGCAAACTCCCAATAATCTATAGAGGGAAGAAACGCTACCCACTAGGGGTGATATTGTTTGTTATAGTTTTACTACGAACAGCAAAGGTATATGGACGATAAAGAGATTATAGGAGGTGCGCTAGAAAGTAATTTTGAGTGTGATTATATGATGGGGGGTGGCTCGGAAAGTATTCCTGCCCCTCTTTTTTCATTCAAAGAACGCAAGGTATCATACAGCCAATCACCTAAAGACCCATGGGGGTGTTGCTGGTATGGTGTTATGACATGCATCGCTAATAACTGGGGTATTGATCGAACGGATGCAGACTTCCAGTATATGAGAGAGACAGCACCATCATATGGACGAACCGACAAAGTAGGGATGTATCTATCCAGGGCAGGTGATATGGTCGTCGACTACTTGAACAATAAACACCCTGACCAGAAACGAGTAAAGATGGCAATATCTATAGGAGACAGTGTCGACTATATGAAGACAGGCTATATGGTGCAGTTTGGAAGTAAGGTAAACACCAAATATAGAAAGGACATAGATGACTGACTGATCTCTGCTCCATGGGGGAAGGACTGATACGGACACTGTAGAAGCCTGGCAGGTCTAACAGCTGAAAAGATAGACTGGACAGCTATCGTTGAGAATTACAACGGTGTGTTCAAATATAACACTATCGACATACGAAATTACAGCGAATTACTAGAAGCAAAACAACTCTATCCACAAGCATTTATTTATTATCCTACAGAACCGATGACAGAGCTAGAAATTCCACCACACATGACAGTAGCACAAGCAGATGCACTGGAGAAAAAATACCCTGATCTATTCACTACCAACTTTTCGGAGTCGGTCAACGCATGGATCATTGCAGCGAACACATGAAAGATGAAATTCTTGTACACGAACTATCTAGGAATGGATGGGGTGATGAAAATGATGAACGATCTAGCATTTTATCGCAACAAATAGTCTCAAAAATGGCAAAAAACAGCCGTATTTGGCTTCGTACTGTGTATAGAATACGAATGAGCTGAAACTATAAATCCGTATGGCAGATTGTGAGACTGCTGTTTCGGTAATACAAAACTCAACACTTTACTTTCTCAATAGACAATATATGGCAATGGATAGAAAGGAATATGCGAAGATTTTGATCGAGAAGGGTGAAACGACAGCATCCATTGTCGAGAAAGTAGGTGAAAAGTTTGAAGAGGGGATAAGCAAGAGAACAGTACAGAGACTTAGGCTCGAATTATCACAAGCAGTAGAAACACCAGCAACGGATAATATCGATAAGAAAACGAGAAGCACTGTTGTAGAAGGGCAGCAAGCAGTCAACTCAACTATTACTGAACTCAACGAGGATATAGAGAACATAACTAAGTATACATTCGCAGACGATCACTACATATTCTACAAGAACGTCAAACACCCAAATACAGGAGAAAAGATCAAAAAGGAGTACAAGCTACCACTAGCATATGTCGATAGTATTTTCAAGGATTATTCCAGACATGGAGGTGATCTATCCCAACAACAGATCTTCGACAAGTACAACCTGAAACCAGAGGTGTGGAATATGCTCAAGTCGAGACTAGGGCTATACAAGGATAGTCACGTATTGTCACCAATGTCACTAGAGAAAGCAGATGAGAAAGGTGAGGCAGACGAGGTGATCTATCATGCAGCGTATACAGCTATCACCGACAAGCACAAGCAGAAGTTTATCAAAACATGTGATACTATCCTGATAGACGAGGGCAAGAAAGCGATCAAGGCACTATCAAGCTGGCAAAACTTCTTCGATGCTATGAAGCACAACATCAACTATAGAGAGCCTATCAAGCCAACAAAAGTACCAAAGATCAAGCAAAACAGCGATATTCTACACCTATTCCTATCAGATATACACAACGGGAAGACCGAGAAACTAGACGGGGTGGCGATCAAAGATAGACTCTATGGGGCGTTGCAATACGCTATCAATCACCCTGCAACTACTATAGATGGGGCATTTCTAGGGGATATGACGGAAACAAGTATGCCAGGAGGGTACCATCTAGGACAAATCGAGGGTATGAGGGGAGTATATGGGTTCGATCTTATCATGGATACAGTCAATCTATTAGAGTGGTTTCTATACGAGTTGTATATGAGTGGGAAGAAAATAACCCGACATATGCAGGGGGGAAACCATGATAAGATAACAAGCAATAGCGACCATGATAGACAACGCACTATCGCACTCATTATCTACGAGATGGTAAGGAGGGGGCTATCACAGTGCAAGATGGATCTGGAAATAATCAGAGACACTGTAGGGTATTGGGAAAGCGATGATTTCAATGTGATTTCTATACATGGAGATCAGGGTATGGATAAAATAGATCCCGAGAAAATGGCATGGAAATATGCAAACAAGAACGGCAAGCATGTATTGTTCGTATCAGGCGATAAGCACCAGACAGGCATGAGAGATGGCAGAGGCACAACACATATCAAGGTACAAGCTATAGCAGGAGAAAACCATTATGATAAAGACAACGCCTATCACGGTGATCCTGGATATGTAGTAGTCACAAAGAACGAGTACAATAAACCAGATATTCTATTCCGTAAAACACAATAGATGTCAAAACTAGTTGTATACCAGACAAAGGACAGTATATGACGAGGCAACAAACCCCGCCGAGAGAAACTAGACGAACGCACCAAGTCCGCTGTATTCCGTGTATTATTTATGGAAGTAGAGCAGAGTATGCTGGATAACCTAGAGGAAGTACATATGGTGAAAGGCGAGGAACAACTGGCACTGATGCTATATGATATACTGGAGAGCAACGTACATACAATGTATTTACAATAAAAAAGCCACCTTTCGGGGTGGTTTTCTTTTACTCTACTATCAGCTCATCTCGCAATAAATACTTCTTTATGCTTTCCAATGATCTACCCTGTATACGCAACTCTCATCTTTTCTCACATGTAACAAGACCACCTCACTCCATACAACTACAATCATACCACCAGTATGATATATGATCGTATATATCAGGGTATAGGATGCGGATAGGGTATAGGCAATCAAACACAGTGATAATAGGCTTGTATGTGTCAGGAGATAGCAACCCTATAACTTCCTCTATCTTTTCCTTGTATATCTCCTCTTGCATCATTTGCAGAAGACATAGCTCTATTTGTCATCGGGTAGGTTTATCCATTTGTTATTATAACATTATATTATAAAGTATTTACTGTGTACTGTTTATAGTAGAGTGTCTACAGTAGAGTTTATAGTAGAGCTATGCTCATTCTGTAGTTGTAGGAAGTAAAGCATTTAGACTAATTGGGTCTTCTCATAGGTTTACAATCCTGATCTGACTATCTGCTTCTATTTCAGCACTGGTGCTTATCAATTCCATCACCTGCATTGTAGAGCTTGCTATAATATAAGTGTCTGTTATGACTGCATTTCATGCGGTCGTTATTGTTGCTCTATATAACATTATTTAGTTGTATTATCAGGTAAAGACTCCTTCTCTTTGAAAACATATCATGTACATCATCGTTATTTCAATTCCTCTATAATAACGCCACCTTGTTCAATAATACCTTTCACTAAATCTCTATGGGCGTTCGATACTCGTATTGAGGATATTTCTTTATCCCCAAGGAGTTTCCCAAATTGTCCCTTCATTCGTTCTCTCGTTAGTTGGGTTTCTGTCATGGTGGAGTGGTTGGTTAGGAGTTAGAAGTCTATCTGAGTCTAGGGTTTTTTATGATTATCGGCTTTTTGTATAGCAACTTCTTACACTGGCTACATGATATAGAAATGTCTCACTCACATTCTTCTACATATGTCTCTTCGTAATATCACTCGCCAACAACACCCTCAGTATATTCAGTAAGCATCTCTCCATCTCGTGGTGCATTGCAGTACGCACATAGCATGTTTGTCTCCATGTCTTCCCTATAGGTTATATATATAAAGGTTACTATAATTTATGTCAAATCACATTTATACCTCAATCATTATTCCGTCACTCTATTTCGTATCTATTACCGCTATCGTCAATTGCTATAAATCATACGTTTGTGGAGTCCCTAGGTACAACAAATAATCAAACGACTTTCCTTAATCAAACAAGTTCTTTTTGTACTGTTATTACTCATTCGACAAGTGTAAATATTCATTGCTCATTCAGTTTCCTGACTGCGTTTATTACAGTCTGGTGGTGCATACGGAGCTTTGTAGCTATTTTCCTATATGTCGGCATTTGTCTTCCGTTGTTGCTCACAATATACTCTAATACTTTCTCTGACGGTGTTTTTATCTCTCTCATCGTGTATTACTATAATGGGGTAAAGGGCTACTTCTTATCTGCTCGTTCATAATGGTCATCTACTTTAACAACCTTTCAACCTGCGTTCATCATTATCCCGTCATCTGTATAGAGTCTAGCGTATAGTCAGCCATCCATTCAGGCATACGATAGCAGTCATACATACTCTACTCATTCTATGCAGTAAGTACATTTCACTTTGTCTCACCTCTGTAATTCCCGTATTCACATTGGTTCTGTCATAGTCGTATGGTAAGGGGATAAATGGCTACTCGTACGGCACTGTTCATACGCCTATATTCTTTCATTTTGCATTCTTGATCGCCTGTTCTGGTGTTGGGTTTGCAAACACACAATTCGCAGATTTCGTTCATACTACTTTATATCCAGTGACATCTGTAAACTCCACATTTGCTACTCATCGTGATGATCATGGGCTTGGTGTTACCTTCATCTTTTCTAGGTACTCTCAAGAAACAGCATAGTACCCTTGTTCCTCTCAGACGATCACTCAAGATATGTTTCACCCTACTCATACGTCATATGTGCAGAATACGTTGTTGCCAATATCATGCGATATTTCTTTCTTGCTTCCACACCCTGCAAGCAATACGCTAGAGCAGGCAATGAGGATAAGGATAGGTTTTTTTATGAGGTTATTTATCATCTGGTATAACTAGATTTACAATTGTAAATAATACTATAGAAAACATGGCAGCACATACAAAACCCAGTAGTATCGCCGATGGTCTAACTCGCCAGCCATCTAACTGCATTATATATGCTGTTGTATATATAGCTGATACAAAGATAATTGTCGACAGAGTGACACGTATATATTTATTCATGCATGTACTATTATATGATAAAGGTGTGTATGCTACTCGTCACTTTCTTCTTGTCTCATCGATATCCTTGCCTCAATATCTTTTTGCTTTCTCGCCTCTTCTTGGTTCTCCTGCTCAGCTATCCATCGTGGCTTTTCTGATATTTTTATATCTTGCATAATATGTTATGTAAATGATAAAGGTGTGTATGCTATATCCTATGAGATATGTTGTATATAAAATAGTGTTGTATGTGTTATCCCAATGGGCAGATGGTCAGAGGAGATGGAGTCGAACCACCAATTATCCTGCTTTTACCACATTATGGCAACAAGGCTCTATTTGTGTTAGGTATAGTACCATTCCGCCCTGCGGCGTTCCCACATTACCATAGATTTACTGTTCACCTTGTATCCTCCGTCTATCTGCTCATTGGTTTGTTGTATGTGTTATTCCTCTAGAAGATTGTTCATTCTTAAGAACCATTCCGTATAGAAGATTGCATCATCTTTTGTAAACTTCTTAGGTGTAGGTACTCAATATTTAGAGAGGATTGTTGTGATTTTTTTTGTGTTCTTTTTATCCAACGTATCTGCATTACAGCTTCAAAATAGGTTTATCATTATTTCTTTTGTTACCCCATCTACATCCAATGGCACGAGTTCTACCTTGTTTGGTTCTTGCTCTACTCATTGGTGCTTTTTTACAACATCCATGATCTGATCTACTTCTGCATCCCTGAAAGCTAGTCACTTGAGAGCATCACGGAGTGTTTTAAATTCTTGTTCTACCATTTCGTTGCTTTCAACAATATGGTCTTGACTGTTTAGGTAGTCTATGATCTCGTTGATTTTTTCCTTAACTTCTTTAGGAGAGCATCATTGCCTAACTCACATATAATATCATAATTCTCTAGTATCGAGTTTCTCTATAGCCATATCTAGTATAGGGTGTTTAATAAGGTAAAAGACTTGCTCAGTATGACATTGCACATATATTGATTGCCATCATAAATATATTTACAAATGATACTCAATGCAGACACGCATCACTGCTAGAAACATATAGTCAGTATACTCCAATAATTAAAATGAATAGTCACATATCTAGTATAGGGTGTTAATGGGGTAAATTATAGGCTTGCAAGTAATTCTTCCTTTGATTGGTATAGCTCGCATTCTTTGATGCTATGGTATCACTCATATCATCACATGTATTCAGCAGCCAGACCGTAATATATTATTGTTTCTTTTTTCTCGCTGCTTCTATGTATTTCATCTACGGCACTCCGAGTAGCTTTATTGTCTTTCATATACCATAATATCTGTCAAAGATTGTATTTATTCATTACCATCCTAGTACATTACTCAATAAAAATACAAATCCTGTTCTGCTCTCGTTCTTTTCTTTAATCATGGGAACTTTGCCACAATACCTGCTGATCTATTGAAGTCTCATTTCTCCACCGTCTTCCCGACTCTCAAATAACAAGAATTACAGTTATAGAATAGACTCACCAGTGCGGCATGTTGGTAGGGGAGTAGTCATGGATAATCTCTCACCACTCTTTCTACTCTCCATGCAGCTGCATCTTTGAACCTTTTGATAGCCTCCGACTCCGTAATACATTCTCATGCGTAGCTTTTTGTACCGTATCAGATAGATCGTCTTGTATGATCTTTATACGCACATAAATGTAGTCTTCATTCTCGCTTTGGGATGAATGCTCACACAATATCGTAGACATCTCACTTTACTATATCAGCGCGTGGTGTCACCTTGCTTTTCTCTTCATGTTTCGTAGTAATAGCGTTGACTATCTTTCCATTTTGCTTGGTCGCTTGTGGGAGGGTAGTTTTTGTATTTTGAACACTATCAGTTTTCTGCTCGATAGCATTCGCCTTTGTGGAGTAGCTAGTCCCTACTTGCTCAATTTTGAACCCGTTGCGAGTAATTGTTGTAATTGCATACTCTTTCTTTCAAGTTCGGAGATTTTATCAGCTCCACCTTTCGACTCAAACTCCTTCTTAAGCTGTTCTAGTGTCTTGTGTTCTGCTCTGATAGCTTCGAGCTGCCCAGGGATTGTCTGCTGTTTCAATTGCGCAATAGTAGAAGAGTATTGTGCGTGTACCATATACAAGCCACCTCCCACGAGGATAGTTAGAATAATAGTTGCAAAGATGATTGTTTTTTTCATGTGTTTGGTATAGAATATAAATTATTTAATGTTTATAACTTCGTTATAGGTGTTATATTTTCCTGTACTGGTCATGATAACGGTCATAGAATTGGAAATGGCGATGCTTTCTTGCTGCTTTTACCATTTGATACTTCTATCATTTTTTCTGTCCCATCTTTGAAAACTAGACATAATGTCGGTGTCGCCCAGGAAGACGAGTATATTCATGCTATCAATATATTGTCGTACTGTCTTAGGTCTTCATCCATGAGACTTGCTCCGTTCTGTCTTTTAGTATCATACTCTTCATACAGTGCATCAGCATTATCTGGCAGTTCTTTTTTGTATTCACCATCTTCCCATATATTGACAGCAGTCCACGCCCAGTCTTCATGCATTCCTAATGATGCAAGTGACAGATTATCTTTATTCGTTTCTATAATCTCTTTTGCTTTTGAAAAGCTGTATGTTTTCATGTGTTTGGTATAAATAGTAAATAATTACTGTATAGTAGCCTTATATGTCTTCCCATCGATAACGACGTCGACCTCCTTTCCTGTCATGCTTGGAGTGTTCAGCTCTTTATCGACATCGATTCCTGAAATGTCTTTGAATATCTCGTTATTCCAATTCGGGATATTGTATACTTTCCTCCTGTCGCTATCTGGCGCTGCATCCCAAGATTTTCTCCATTCTTTGTGCATTGCCTCTTTTGCTTTCTCTTTGTTGTATGTTCTTGCTATATGCTTTTTGAGATATCCTCATGCTATGTTATGGAGTGGGTTTGCAAGATTCTCTTCGCCTGTCATCCTGCTTGACTCAATCCATTCAGTAGGCATATAGTCGAACCTGAAGAAGTCAGGGAAGATACTATCATCGAAGTCATCCCACGCAATGCCTGTGTCTTTGTTGAATATGCGCACAGTTGGTTGATTAGAGTTGAGGTATCCAGAGTTTCGGTCTCCAGAGTTTCGGTATCCAGAGTTTCGGTATCCAGAGTTTCGGTATCCAGAGTTGCGGTATCCAGAGTTTCGGTCTCCAGAGTTGCGGTCTCCAGAGTTGCGGTCTCCAGAGTTGCGGTCTCCAG
>ERZ724522.1285-NODE-1285-length-13804-cov-6.358353_pt1 | contig 13804 bp, 18 predicted proteins | sample MGYA00376055_ERZ724522 | MGnify/ENA primary metagenome ERZ724522 (study PRJEB28724, sample SAMN07190884) | wastewater metagenome | isolation source: effluent of sewage treatment plant in Hong Hong | place: Hong Kong | collected 2016-03-17 ... | reverse complement strand
TGCCCATGAGCGTGATGCCCTCGCGGGAGCACCCCGCCGAGTCGACGATGCTCAGCGTGCTGAACTTGTAGACGCCATCGGGGAAGAACACGATGTCGCCGCCGCAGGCCGCATCGATCGCCGCCTGCAGTGTCGTCGTGTCGTCGGTCGTGCCGTCGCCCGTGGCGCCATAGGATTTCACGTTGTAGACGTGATTACCCTTGTCGAGGAACGTCCCCGCCGGGAACGTCTGCGCCGCCGAGTAGGTGAGTGTCAGGTCGCTGAACGCCCCGTAGGTGTCCAGCTTGTCCAGCCACCCCTGGATCGCCGTGTCCCAGTTCAGGTCGCCCCGCTGCGGCCGGGACAGCCCCGTGCGCGGCAACGTGGTTGCCCCCCACGCGACTGTCACAACCACCGCGAGGAGGCCCAGCCCCCATCGCAGTCGTCGCATGTCACCTCACTCGCTTGGACTACCGAACGGCGTGTCTCCGAACGGCCCGATGCCGAAGCCGCTACTGTACCCGTCCTGCCCCTGATCGCTCACCGGCTGCGGGCTCACGTCCCCGCCTTCCATCGGCGTCCGCACCAGCGCCCGGAGGTCTGCCGGGTCCATCTGGTCGGCACACTTCGCGTCCACCAGCTTGCGTGTCTTGTAGTGGCGGACGGCGTGCGAGCGGGGGATCTCGAAGCCGCAGATGCTGCATTCGATCCAGGGCTCGTGGTAGACCCGCCGTCGCACGCCTGCACCCTATCAGATCTCGAGGCTCAAAGCCCCGCGGTCAGATCCGCCGCCAGCGCGTCGATGTCGTCCGCCAACTGCGCGTCCTGCCGCGCTCGCGCCGTCACCAGCTGCTCGCGCGCCATCTCCCGGTCCGCCTTGGCCTTGACGACCCACTGGCGCAGCAGCGCCTTGCGGTCGGTGTTGGGCAGCGTCAGCAGGTCGATGATCCACAGCGGGTTCGCCGTCTGCCGCTCGATCTGCCGCTCCGCGCCTTGCCCATCGACATGCGTCACGGGCTCCTTGGCGTAGGCTTGGAGCTGCTGAAGCAGGGCGATCTTGGTCGCGTCGGTCATGCCACCTCCTATATGACGTTGCTGCCGCCGCTCGCCGTCGTCGGCGTGCCGGCGCCAATCTGAATCCAGTCGCCAATGGTGGACGAGTAGACGAGCATCACGGAGTCGCGCGTGCCCAGCGTGATGGAGGAGGTGACGAGCCGCAGACCGCTGCTCGCATACGTCCCCTGATCGCGAATCACCACGTCGTTCCCGCTGCCGTTGTAGACGATGAGCAGCTGACCATCCTGTCCGTTGGCGATATGCGGCGTACTCGTGAGCGTCGCGGAGCCGCCGGACGTGTTGTTGAGCCGGATCAGCGTGGCCGAGCTGGCGATGGTGCTGCTCGCGGCAGAGATCGTACTGACCGCTTCCGTCAGGACCGTCGTGGACGCATTGCGGACGCCGATGTTCGTCGTCGCCCCCGACAGCGCCGCCACGTCGAACCCGACCTGCGTTGTCAGCGTCTCCGTGCCCGCGCCCGACAGGGACGCATCGCGGAAGTAGTACCCCCGCCGCGTCGTGACCGTCGCCGCCCCGGTGGCGTTGTCGGTCGTGATCGTAAACGCCGCGTCGTGCTGGAAGTAGTCCGTGATGGTGATCACGGACCCGGCTCCCGTGCTCGTGACGCGGGGCCGCGAGCGGTACGAGAAGGCTTCCGTCAGCGGGGTCGTGGCGCTCGAGGTGGACGAGTAGAACGTCACGAAGTCGTCGAAGCTGATGCAGCCCGGCGGGGCGGTGCCCGTGCTGGTCGCCCGCAAGCTCGCGGCGTTCTGGAACACGATGGTGTTGCTGATCGACGTGCCCGTGGTGTGGCTCGTCGTCGGCGCGTACCGCACGCCCTGGAACAGATGCCCAACGAGGTTGTTGACCGTGATCGTCGGCGTCAGATCCAGCGCGTACAGGGTCGTCGTGGACGCCGCCGTGTACGTGTTGTCGAAGACGAGTAACCCCTCCGGCACGCTGCTCGTGCCGCCCGCGTAGTCCACATGCAGCTTGACCCGCTCGTGGGTGCGGATGCGTCCCGTGTTCGACGCGGACAGCGCCTCGTCGTTGGCGTACAGGTCGAGGTTGTCGGTGTTCGCCGGACCGCCGTAGATCAGCGGGCAGGTAATGTTGGTCGTGAACGTGGGAGACGTGCCGAACACCAGCGCGCCGCTGCCCGTCTCGCCCGTCACCGCCGACGCAAGGTTGGCACTCGACGGCGTGGCGAGGAACGTGGCGACGCCGGAGCCCAGCCCCGACACGCCCGTGCTGATCGGCAAGCCGGTGCAGTTGGTGAGCGTCCCCGAGGTCGGGGTGCCCAGCAGCGGGGTCACGAGCGTCGGCGAGGTGTCGAGAACGATCTTCCCGCTACCCGTCGTCCCGTTGCTCAAGTCCGACGCGGCCACGCTGCCGAAGTCCAGCGTGGGGTTGCCCGATACGCCGTTGCCGTTCGTGACCGTCAGCTTCGCCGAACCGACCGCGATGCTCCGCTGCGTCCACGTGTCCGTGGTCGTCCGCACCGCGAGGCCGGTGGAGCTCAAGCCCTCCAGCGCTGCAAGGTCGTTGGCGAGGACCAGCGTGATGTCGCCTGCGACGCCCGCCGGGTTGGTGACGGTGATGCCCGCCGCCGGGGCGGCCACCTGCCGCTGTGCCCACGTGTCGGTCGTCGTGCGGCAGGCGATGCCCGTGCTGCTCAGCCCCTCCAGGGCACTCAGGTCGTTGGTGAGCGCCAGCGTCGGATTCCCCGCCGCGCCCGTGCCGTTGCTGATCGTGATGCCGGCAGCCGGCGCCGTCAGCGTGCGCGCGGCGAACGCGCCCGCGCCCGTGCGGGACAGCATGCCCGCCGTGGACGCGAGGTCCCGGATGGCGATGAGGTCTGCGTCCGCGATGGTCGGGTTCGGGTAGTTGCCGGTGAGGTCACCACCCGCCGCGCCCCCCGGCGCGACGCCACTGATCGTGGTCGCCGTGACGCCGGTCAGCCGCCCGTAGGCATCGACGGTGAGGGCAGGGACCTGCGTGGCGCTGCCGTAGCTGCCCGCCACCACCGCCGTCGTGGCGAGCGCCAGCGTCGCGTCGCCGCCCGCGCCGCCGTCGGACAGCGTGATTTGCCCCGCCGTCCCCTGGAGCCGCCGCTCGTCCGTGAGCGCCCCCGACAGCGCCATGACCACGAACGGCTCCGCGACCGACGCCCCGCCGGCACTCAGCCCGTTCACCTCCGTGGCCATGGCATCGAGCCGGCGCTGCACGTCCTCGACGAGGCGTCGCGCCCACTCGGTCACCTGCCCGTCCTCGATGAGGCGCGGCAGGGGCTGTTGGGTCGGCAGGCTCACTTCTGGAAGGCCACCCGCTCCGCGTGCCCGTCACGCTTGAGCCACCGCTTGCAGAGCCACCACACCTCGTCGGGATGCCGCCATAGCGCCGTGTCGTAGGTGCCCGCGTCCAGCATCACGGGGTCAGCCCACGACCGGGAGAGCTCCACCTGATGGTCAGGCCACAGGAGGAACGTCTTGCCCCACATGGCCGCGTGCAGCATGCCCATGCCGCTGCTGAAGCCCACGTAGTGTTTGACGTGCTTCAGCACCTCGACCATGGCCCCCATCGACGTCTTGCCGACGAGGCACGGGTAGCCGTCCTCCTCTGCGATCCGCGCTGTCAGGTCGTCCCAGAAGCCACCCAGCAGCAGGATCGTGCCACCGAGCTCCGCATGTAGGCGCTTCAGGAACGGCGACCACTCCGCGTAGCCCCACGTCTTCCATGCCTCAGATCCGCGGTAGGACGCCGCGGAGATGGCGGTGAGCGGACGCGGATACGACGCCACCAGCTTGGCAGCGCGCTCCTGGTCCTCCACCGACGTGAACATCGGGAGGTGGTAGTCGGTGGGGAGGTCGGGCAGCCAGTCCGCGAGCGGGCGCCCAGCCTCGAGGTGCTGGTTCGGCTCGATCAGCAGCTGCCCCCACTGCTGCGACGCGAGATCACCCCAGCGCGTGTGGCTGCCGATCCCCTGCGCCGCCTCGAACGTCACGATGTCGGTGTAGGAGAACTGCCCGTAGTCCACCGACGCCACCACGTCCGGCCCCAGCAGCTCGAACCACGGCTTCGTGCGGTACGGCCAGCCGTCCGCGATGCGGTAGTGCAGGGGACCCGCGTGGCGCAGCTTCCCGAGTGCCCACAGGCAATCCCCGACTCCGGACGGCAACCCGACCGTCAGCACGTCGCTCATGCCACCACCTGATCCTTCACGGCGATGAGCAGGCCGTGCATCCACGGCAGCCGCATCGCGGTCCACCCCTCGGTCGGGAACGTCTCGGCGGCCCACGTCGCGGGATCGTGGCTCGCCGTGTCGTGGACGAGCAGCACGCCGCCACGCCGCACAACCGGCGCCCAGATCGCCCACTCCCGCCGGAGGCCCTCCAGCGAATGATCCGCGTCCGCGAACACGAGGTCCACGGGCGGGCCGTCCCACCACACGGCGTCGCTGTTGGCGGTGCGGAACGTCACCACGTCGGAGAAGCCGGCCGCCTCCACGTTGGCACGGGCGGTAGACACCCCGCCTTCGCGGTCGTTGTCCACGGTCCAGACGTGCCCGCCCGTGAGGCGCGCGATGCTGGCGAGCACGCAAGTCGTGCGTCCGTGGAACGTCCCCAGTTCGACCATGCGCCGCGCGCCCATGGCCCCGGCGATGGCGCCGACGATCACGTCGTAGAACGGCGTGCTCTGCGTCATACCGCCGCCTGCCCGCCCAGCGACTCGAAGATCGTCGCCAGCTTCGGCGCCCACGTCATCTTCGCTTCCGCCTGCCGCTTGCCGCTCTCCTCCGCCGTCATGCCGGTGGCGTTGGCGAATTGGCCCACCCACTCCTCCGTCTCGCCCTCGTGCCAGGACTGCGCGCCGAGATGCACGAAGCCGCGGCCGGGGTAGCAGGCGTTCACCCACCGCCCCGACGTCCAGACCTTGTGGTTGTACACGTCGTCGTGCGCCCAGTACTCCGGCGCGAAGCCGCCCAGATCCCCGTAGGCGGGACGGTACATGAGCATGCAGGCGCCGAACGGGTTGGTGTACAGCGCGGGCGTCTTGCGGAAGCCCGGCGGCGGCGCAAACGCTTCGAAGCGCCACGGCTGCTGGAGGCATTGCGCCCACGAGTCGAAGCCGTACTCCTTGTGCTCGTGGTACGTCTCGAACCGCGGCGCCGCGAGGGCCGCCAGCGGGACGCCGTGCTGCTGGAGCGTGATGCCCCAGCGCAGCATGTCCGCGCACGTCTCGGGGAAGAGCCACACATCGTCGCAGAGGAACAGCGTCCACGTCCAGTTGGTCGCCCGCATGCAGGCAATCGCGTTGCCCGCACGCCCCGCCCACGGCGTCGCGTGGTGGAACGCCGCGCCGTGCGCCTCGGCCACCGCCCGGTCGCCAGTCACGTCACACGCCGCGATGGCGTCGCTGCACACCGTCACCGGCACGTTGCCGGGGATCGAGGACAAGCAGACCGACAGACGCCCGTTGGCGTAGCCGCGGTGGGACATGATCACCACGCCGAACGACTGGTCCCGCATGATCGGGGCCAGCTCGTCCGGCGGACGGCGGCGCGGGAGATCCTCGCGCACGCCCGGCGTCGCCGCGATCTCCATCTTCGGCTGCCGGATCTGCACGTAGGTCGGGGCACCCTCGCGCTCCCACGGGTACACGGTGCTCATCGCTTCCATCCCAGCACGGCGCAGCCGAAGAAGTGGCCAAAGTGGTTGGGCGGGCAGGTGAGCCCGTCGCCGTACTCGGGCATCTCGCGCAGCACCTGCCAGCGCGGATCCGCCGCCATGGCCGCGAAGGCGCCGTCGCGCACGCTCACGCGATCCCAGTCGTCGAGCACGACCACGGCCTCGTCCGCCAGCCGCGGCGTCACCGCATGTAGGAAGTCGCCGGTCGCGTCCGCGCTGTGGTCCGCGTCGTAGAAGCAGCAGCCCACCGGCTTGGTGAGGTCCGGCAGCACCGTCTCCCAGCCTGCCGCGTGGAACTCCACGTTGAGCGGCATGCCGGCGACCACCGACTGGTACTTGGCGCCCGGGTCGCAGGCGACGAGGTGCTTCGTGTCGTTGCCGTGCGCCGCCGACTCCAGCGTCCGCCCCTCCAGACTGCCCACCTCGAGGTACAGCTCGTCCGCCGGCATCGCCGCGACCAGCCCGTTCAGCAGGTGTTCCGTGCGCGTCGCCGAGAAGCCGCGCCGCAACGACAACGCCGGCAGCCAGAGTTGCGTCTGGCGCCGGACGGCCTCCACGGTCGCGTGAGCATCGCTCCATCGCATCGTGTGGATCACTCCTCCGCCGACATCGCGGCGTGGGTTGGGGGCGGGGGCGCCCGAAAGCGCCCCCGCCCGCGGTCAGGACTACTGCGCGCCGACCTTCTTCGAGGTCGCGTTGCCGGCCACCGTGTTGGGTGCCGTGAATCCCGCGCGCGTGCCGATGATCAGCTCGCCGCTGGTGTTCACCCACACCGCGTACTCGGTGCCGGCCGAGTCGAGCAGCACGATCCCGGAGGCCGTGCCGCTGGGCGTGTTGATGGCGACCGTCGCCGGGCCGTTGCCCGCCCGGCTGTTGCCGAAGGTCGTCTCGTTGGCCGTGCGCCCCGTGTAGGCCATGGTCAGACTCCGACCATGCCGTACGTCCCGCGCCAGTCGCCGTAGCCGACCGAGAAGCGCTGGAACGCCTTGGCCTTCATGTCCCCCGTGTCGAAGTCGTCGCCGTACTCGAACTCCAGGTCCGTGCGGACGATGAAGTTCAGGTCGTGGTCGGACTTGTCCGCGAGCACGAACGACGAGTCGTCGTCCGTGAGGTAGTGGTTCACCTTCAGCGAGAGGCGATCCTCCCGCGTCGGGTTGATCTCGTTCGTGGCCGTGTACGGCTTGTACTCGGACCCGAGCAGCTCCCGCGCCACCATGATCAACTGCGGCGGGATGAGGAGCGTCGTCGGCATCACCACGATGGGAATGCCGTTCTCGTCCACGAGGGTCTGGAAGGAGATGATGGCCGCCTCCAGCGACGCCTGGGAGAGATCCGCCGAGGCGCGATTGGAGAAGGTCCCACCCCCGAGCAGCGTGTGGGCGGTGTTGAACAGCGTCTGCGTCGTGCCCGACTTCGGAAAGCCGTCCGCCGTCGTGAAGCCGTTGTTGAAGACGTTGGCGGCACGGACCTCGCGCACGTTGCGCGCGCCCTTGCCGAGCTCCTTCGCCATCTTCTTGGCCTTGGTGACGCCGTACAGATCGTCGTCCATCATCTCCCGCGTGACGCGGAAGCCGTGGGCGAAGGCCGTGTGGGTGTAGCGCTTCAGCTCCCCCTGCGTGGGCGTCGAGTACGTGACCGACGTGCCCTCGGCCTTCTCGGGCATGGAGCCCAGACCGACGAACTCGAGGTCCTCCTCGTAGTTCCGCTTGGAGGTGCCGACGTTGAAGATGTCCGTGTACTCCGCCGGGCGCTCGTTGTAGCTCTGGAACAGGACGTTCCGGAGCCCGGGAGCGATCAGCTTGGAGCCGGTTCCGGTGTTGAATGCCATGGCTCAGCTCCTGGGGATCAGCTCGTGGAACCGAGCTGGAAGTAGGGGCTCTTGAAGGAGAAGTGGACGCGCCCGGTGGTGTCGCCCACGGTATCGCGGGTATCGAGGTCCACGATCTGCACGCGGGTATTGGTGCCCGTCTGCGCCGTGTCCACGAGCCACACGCTGCCGTCGTCGTAGAGGCCCGCCCCCATGCCGCGGAGCGTGACCGCCGTCGTCTGCGTCGAGCCGGCGCCGACGTTGCCCACGAAGATCGTGTCGCGGTCGGCGAGCCAGACCTTGATGGTGTACTGCCCCGCCGTGCCGGACGTGGCATCCTCGGCCGCGACGCCGACGATGGCCGTCGGGTTGGCCGAGCCGCACACCTGCACGTAGCCGGCGGAGAGCTGCACGATCTCGCCGGTCTTGAACGTCTGCGTGGCGCCGAGCGGGAGGACCAGTGTGCGCGGGGAGTTCCCGCTCACGGTCCGCACCGGCTCGATGCGACGCTTGGAAATCGTCGCCATGTGTTACTCCTTGCGCCGCTTACGCCCGGCATCTGCGATGTCGGCCTGCATGCGCTCCGTCACGCCGCGGGTGCGACGCTCCGTGAGCTCCTGCTGGGCCTTTCGCCGGGCGGTGACGCGCTCCTCGGGGCACTCCATGAGCATGAGGTCCCCGCGCTTGATGGTGGAATCGAGCTGGCTCGCGTGGGCACCCGTCAGGCGCGGATCATTGCCCGCCTCGGCGCTCTCCGGTGTGCGATCCACCGGCACGTACCCCTGCTCGCGACGCCGGGCCATGTGGCCCTCCGCGTCGTACCCCTTGGTCCGCACCCAGCGGCGCACGAATCCGGCCCGCTCCGGCACCCGCAGCGGATCAGCTGCGCGCTTGTCGCGCTCGTCCTTGACGAACTCGATGGTCATCAGCCCACCCCCTGCAATGCCGCGTCGTGCTTCATGTAGTCCTCGAGACTCATCCCGAACGCCTCGGCCATCTTCTTCTGCTCCGGCGTCGCGACCGCGGGACCCTTCGGGCCGATCCGACCCGAGGAGGCCCCCTCGCTCGCCGTCTCCCGCTCGCGCGCGAGACGCTTCTCCGCCCGCTTGATGGCAAGGTCATCGAACTTGCCGCTCATCACGAGGCGCACCTTCAGCGCGTCCACCCACGTCTTGGGGTTCGCGTGCCGATCCAGCGGGACGTCGGCCATGAAGGCTTCGACGTCCCCGATGTTGTCCTTCCACTCGTCGCCCCAGCCCTCCGACGCCGCGACGCGCGCGGCCTCGGCCTTGGCCAGCTCGGAGGCGTGGCGGTACTGCTCGCGCATGAGCGGCCCCAGCCGCTCCTTCAGCATCGCGTCCAGCGCCGACTCGGGGTCGGACTGGATCTGCTCCGCGAGCGCCGCCTTGCGGTCGGCCGGATCCACGTCGGGCTCCGCCGTCGCCTGCGCCTGCAACTGCCCGACGAGGTGCGCGACGTAGCGCTTGACCGCTTCCGCGCTCTCCTGCGTCTGGCTCAGCTGCGCCTTGAGGGTGGCGATCTCCGTCGCCGCATCGGGCGTCGGGGTCGTCGGGGTGGCGGCCGTCCCGGAAGTGGCCTCCGGGGAAGCCGCTTCCGGCGCGGTCGCCGGGGTGTCAGTCGTGTCGGCCATCGGCCGCCTCCTTCATGTACTGGTGCAGTTCCATCGGGATCCCGAGGACGTCCTCCAGTACGGTGATTGCTGCACGCGCCTTCACGGTGTCATCCCAGCTGTCCGCCGCCTGGAGGAGGGAATGCTTCTCCGCCAGCTGGTCCAGCAGCCAGGCCCGCAGCAGGCGCCAGCTGCTCAGCGCCGACATCTCCTGCGCCGCCGCCGCCAGGTCCTCCAGCGCCCATCCCGTCCATGGGTGCTCCGGCTCCGAATCCACCCACGTCAGGCGGTAGGGCATTCAGATCCTCCAGCGCGGCCATCGCCGGCGCGAGGTTGTCGGGGTCCTTCTGGTCGAAGGCGTGCATCACGCGCTGCATCAGCTCCGTGCGTGCCGTGGACACCTTCATCGCCATCTCTTTGAGCCCGCCCGGCATCTGCGGGTCCGTGACGATCTGCGCGTAGCTGAGCAGCTCCTGCCCGTACTGCTGCTGGAGCTGCATCAGCGCGATCAGGCCCTGCTTCTCGACCTCGCGGTTGATCGTCGCCGTCGAGGCCGTGAGCTCCACGCCCAGCCGGCGCTCGATCCACTCGCTCGGCAGGTCCAGTGTCGCCTCGGTGAGGAGCCCGTCCTCGCCCTGCACGAAATACGCGATGCCCTTCGGGCGGAACTGCTGGTTCAGCTGGAGCACGGTCTTGCCGCACTCGCTGAGCGCGTTCCGCATGTCGCGCACGTTGAGATCGAAGCGCCGGTTGCCTTCCTGGATGAGCGCCAAGGTGCCCGTCGCCGTCGCCCGCGACCCCAGCACGCTCGACTCGCGGCCCAGCTGCGGATCGCTCACGCCGGAGCGGCGCTCCGCGAACGACATCACGCTGACCTCGAGCGCCCGCATGGACGAGTACGTGTCGCCCAGCTGGAACGCCTTGAGGTCGTTGTTCGGGTCGCCCACCGTCAGCACGCGCCCCGGCCAGATCCGCGTGTTCGGGCGGATCGCGCCGCGCTTGCCGAGGAAGAAGCGCGTGTTGGCGAGCGTCGCGTTGTCCACCTGCTGACAGTGGATCGTGGACATCTCGTCTTGCAGCTGGCTCAGCATCTGCGCGATGCCCAGCCCTTCGCTGCGCCCCTCGCGCTCGATGAACGTGCCCTTCAGGAACGGACGGAACCCGTAGAAGTGCGGGTTGTAGATCGCCCGGAGGATTGTGCGCGTCGGGCGGTGGAACGTGATCACGACCGGGATGGGCTTCGGGTCCTTCCCGATGGGCAGGTCGCCCCACACCTCGTAGATCGTGTTCAGCTTCTCGCGTCCGACCGAGCCCGTCTCGCTGACTTCGAGGTTTTCGCGCGCCTGGTGCGCGTCTTCCTTCTGGTCGAGGATCTGTTCCAGTTCCGTATCGGTGACTGGATAGACCTTCTGCGCGACCTTCCAGCGGAGCGCGCCGTCGGTGAGCCGCACGCGATGCGCGATCCACTCGGCACACCGCTCGTCCGCGATGCCGGCCTGACTCACGATGTCCTGCGCCAGCACGTGATCCACGACGGCGCGGCGCTGCGTGATGTCCTCGCGCGCCACCTCGCCGTTCGGGAGCGGCTTGAAGTACGGGCGGGTGTCGATATCCCATCTGGGTTTCAACCAGCCCCAGCCGTATTTGACGACCTCGATGGTCCACGACTTGACCGGCTTGTAGAGGTCGAACTCGACGCGCCGGCTCCAGTCGAGGAAGTCCTCCGTCGGCTTCGCGAGGTCGCGGAAGTCGCGGTGGAGAGGGCGCACCGTCCAGAACGGCTCGACCGAGAAGATCGTGTTCACGATGCGAGCGACGATGCTGTCCACCGTCGTCCCGATCAGCGGCAGGACGACGTTGCACGCGCCGTCCCACGGGAACGTTTTCTTCGCCTGCTTCGGCTGCGCGAGGTACAACTGGTCCCACGCCGCGAGCCGCTCTTCCTTGTCGGCGTGCGCCCGGAGCGCCTCGTCGAGTTCGCTCTCCAGCAGGTCGGCCAGCTTCTTGGCGTCGGCCTCGCTGAGCGGAATCCGCGCCCCCGGCGTCATCCGTCAGCCCTGCTCATGCACCACACCACAGGATAAGCGTACCTGATTTGACCGGGCACGTCATCCCTGGGGCAGGAACTGCCGGTAGTCCGTGCCCTGGATGTCGATCTGCTGCGGCTGGGCGTCTTGCCCGACCATCATGGGTGTCTGCCGCTGCGTCCGCGCCTGTCGCTGCTGCGTGATCGCCTGCGCCACCGCGGCACCGAGCGACGCCAGCGCGGCGTAGTAGTCCATGCCGTTCGCCCCCGACATGGCCGCGTCCGGTGGGGGCGGCACCGCGCCCTGCTGGGGACTGCCGTAGTCGAGCGCCACGTTCGTCCGCATGGCGTCGTACCCGCTCGGCGCCGGGCCGGTGAGGGAGAAGCGGTCCGCCGGGTTGGGCGGGTTGCCCGTCAGGCTGAACAGCGTCGGATCGATCGGCATCGTCAGTACCCCGTCGTCGCGTTGGCGCCCGCCATCGCGCGCGCATGACCCCAGTCTTCGGCCACGTCGTCGGACTCGGCGTCCTCGAGCGGCAGCTCCCACATGACCGGCCCGTAGGCCCACGCATCCAGCACGTCGACCGTGCTGCCCATCGGGAACGTCCGGTACTCGTCGAGGAAGTCCCGGTGCTCCCGACTCACGCTCACCTCGCCGCGCTCGAGATACGGCTGCACCGCCCGGATGCGCGCCTCTTTCGACTTCCGCGTGTCGGGACGCAGCTCCACGATGTTGAGCCAGCGGTCCCGGCGCCGCGCCTCCTCTTCGAGGAAGTGCTTGATGGCGCGCTGGTAGGCGACCGACTCGACGCCCACCGCCTGACAGCCCCAGCGGGCGTAGAGCGTGAAGATGGCGTCGAACATCTCGCTCGGCTGGCAGCGCTTCGCCCACACGTCCAGCAGGAACTTCCGCCCGTCGGGCGCCACGCCATCCACCACGATGGCCGTCCGCGCCGCGGTCCGCGCCTCGCTGATGGCGGGGTCCACGCGCATGACGACCCGGAGCTTTTCCAGCGGGATCGCCGGCCCGCCGTCGGGCTGCACCACATCGTACTCGACCCGATGCCAGCGCAGCCACGACTCGCGGAAGCTCCCCGCGTCGGGATCGACCGGGTTGTTCTCGTACAGGGCCGAGAAGAGGAACGTCCCGTACTTGGACCGCAGGCGGACGATCTCCTCCTCCGGCAACTGCTCGGGGAAGTAGAGCGACCCGTCGGCGTTGTAGACGCCGCGCTGGAAGACCCGCACGCCCTCTTCGTGCTTGAGAATCCAATCGTAGGGGTCGTGGAAGTGCCACCGCGTGCCGATGGTCTGGATGATCCCCTCGCGCGGGCTCACGAGGAGCGACTCCTCGGTCTTGTAGAACTCCAGCGCGCGGGCGAGCTCGGCGGGCGACTCCGCCGTGTTCTGGTCCACGAGGTCGTCGTTCTTGATCACGTCGTAGTGGCGGCTCACGACCGTGCTCTGCACGCCGATCGCCTCCACCGTCGCCTCCGGCCAGTCCCGGTCGCGGCGCACGCACATCTCCGTCTTGTTCCAGCGCGTCGTCTTCGCGAAGTCGGGGAGCAGCTCGGGGAAGAGCCACCGCAACGTCTCGTTCCGCTCGAACTGCGCCTTCACCACCGACAGGATGTTGCAGGCGTTGTCCTGGGAGATGCTGACCAGCAGGATCCGCACGTCCGGCTTGGTGAGGATCAGCCGCACGATGTCCGTGATCGTGCCGATGGTGCTCTTGAACGTGGACCGCGGCGCGAGAACCAACGCCCGCCGCGGCGTTCCGTCCATGAAGTCGCACAGCTGGTGGTGCGTCGTCGGACTCAGCTTGTCGAAGCCGAGCACCTTGGCGAGGAAGTAGGTGCGGGTGCGGCACAGCGCCCGCAGCTCCTGCCGGACCTCCTCCTCGCTGGCCGCCACCGCACCGGCAGCCTAGCAGAAGCCGGGCTACTTCTGAACCGGCTCCGCAGTAGCGGCGCTACGCTTCCCGTACTGCCGGGCGTAGCCGCCCTTCGCCCGCTCTTCCCGCGTCATGGTCGCCGCCCGCACCTTGCCGAGCAGCTTCGCCGGCTGGATGGGCTGCCCGCAGTGGGGACAGGGGACGATCAGACTCATGGCCACCGCACCGTCGCGAAGGCCCGCCCGAGCTCGCCGCCGCGGCCACGGACCGGCGCTCCCGGCATCGGCTCCGTCGGCTCGATCTCCTCCAGCAGCCGCCATGCGTACACCCACCAGCCGCGCTCCCGTGGGGGCAGGGACAGGCGCCCGGGACGCGCCACCGTTTCGACCTGCTCCGTGAGATTCACCGCGCCGCCTCCCGCGCATACGCCGCGCCCCGCGCCAGCAGATCGTCCGTCGGCGTCTTCGGCTCCACGCTCGCGAGATACAGCCGCATCCCGTGCTCCACCACCTCCAGCACCTGCCGCCCGCTCCGCTGCGCCTCCGCCTTGATGCGCGCATGCGTGGCACGGGACATCTGGATGGTCGTCCAGGAGCGGCGGATCTCAGACATGGCTGGTAGCGGTGGCTGGGGAATTTCTGCTGCGCATTGCGGGGGACCTATGCGTTTGCGCGGACGCACGCCGTGCGGGGGGGTGATGGGGTCCCGGAGCCTCGGCCCACCC
>ERZ724522.1283-NODE-1283-length-13808-cov-5.767323_pt1 | contig 13808 bp, 29 predicted proteins | sample MGYA00376055_ERZ724522 | MGnify/ENA primary metagenome ERZ724522 (study PRJEB28724, sample SAMN07190884) | wastewater metagenome | isolation source: effluent of sewage treatment plant in Hong Hong | place: Hong Kong | collected 2016-03-17 ... | reverse complement strand
GGAAACTTAATTTATACGGTGACTATATGATGAATAAATGCGAACACTGTCCGGTAAAATGTGGTGATTGTGTAGCACAGAAGAAAAACCATCCGGCGTATTGTAATAAAGCTAATCCTAATCATCAGCAATACAGCCAAAAATATATTGATTTAATCCTACATTTAAGCTGCGGCGATCATTATCCGAGCGGTACTTACGTTATCGTATCAAAGCACGAAGAGGAACAAAAAGAATATCCTAGCGTTGCTCAGCAGGCGAAAAACTTCTTTAGCTCTATGACCAATTTTATCAAGAGCGGCATGGAAACCGTTGGCGATGACGAATATCAAAGAAGACTGGATATATGTAACGGGTGCGAATGGTTCGATCATGAGGCGGGAAGATGTAAGCAATGTGGGTGTTTTATGAGGATAAAGGCTAAACTGGCGTCAGAAAAGTGCCCTATCGATAAATGGGAAAAACCTCCGGAACCAATTAAGGAACCGGAGGCTATCTTTGTTCATACCGAGATTGTTAATGGTGGCTGTGGATGTAGCGATCAAAAATAAGTTTCGTCTAAATAGTCATCTTCGCAGCACGTACAGCTATCACTATATTCGCCACAGCCGTAACAATAATCGCTATAGTTAAAATCATCATCTACGTCGGCTTCATCATTTTTGACGCTTTCATCTTTGCCATAAACACCGGAAAACTTATCATAGTTAAGTTCTTCCCGCTTTATTTCTCTGACGACTTCATAAGTGAGAACTCTAATCTTTTCTGCGGCAACGTCTTGCGGAACAGAAACAACATCTGCCGGATCTACCAGGACTTCAATATATCGAGCGCCTAAGCCAACATATTGCGGACCAAAATCTAGAACATACTTTGCTGAACCGACGTGATATCCGAGACTACAATCTTTTGATTTGTCGTCATCGACTTCGTTTCGTGGGAATGGCGGTACTTTAACCCCAGGAGTATTATCAATCTTTTTAGTATAATTATCCTTGAAGTCTCTAGTAACAACCTTATAAGCCATGAAACGACCATCGGGAGCAATGGGGTTTTTGTGCTCATCGATGAATGGGAATAGGTTTTCCACGCACCAGTATGAAGGGTTTTTCTTCAGCTTTTCCCAGAACTTTACCAGCCTGGACGGGTTTTCGTTTTTCTTTGCGAATTCCTTAATCCTGTTAGCAATCGATGTAACAACCGGTTTGCCATTCACATATACAAGGCCGTCTTTAACTTCAAAACCAAACTCTTTGAAAGATCCTTCCACGAGTTTCTTTTCCCTATTGAAAAGTTCTGCAATTCCATTCAGGTTGAAAACCTTCCATAGCCTGACATATTCGTCAAACTGCGGATCTCCACTACAGAAAGATTGTGACCTTTCTCCCTCGATAATTGTAATATTATTGTTTGTGTAAATAACTTCGACGCTCATTGTGTTTCTCCATCAATTAACTGGATATACTTCTTAACGTGACTTTTTACGTCGTCATAATAATGGTCGCTGATGTATTTAAGAAGAGGATATTTTTTCCACAGTTCTTTGCTTACATCAATTTGTTTTTTCGGTTGAACAAGCCCGATTGAAATAGCTTCCTTTAAAACGATCGCTTCTTCTTCCTTGAGTTTGACTTCCTTTTCCTTAAGGACTAAACGTGCCATCCGGTTTGCATTTTTAACGTTTGTATTATAAAACGTATCTTCAATAGCATCGGCATTGATTGATTGTACGGATTTGTCGATATATTCTTTTGGACTAAACCAATTCGGCAACGCCCTGACTTTATCCAGAACTCTCTTATTAATCTTACAATATTGAATGTCTTTCAGTTTAGACAAAGACTTAAACGCATCAACCTCGTAAGCGTTAGTGCAGTATATATAATTACTACCAGTAAGAGGGGTCTGAATTCTTGTGCCGTCTACCGTAGAAACAGTAATATGGTTCTTCTTATATTTTGTCTTTGTTCCGCCAGATCCAGACATGTAAACTTTAATATCTTTCAGGTTTTTAGCATGCTTGATAATATCGATTACAATCGGATGATATACACATGTTTTGTCAGACTCTTTAATAATGAGAAGAGTTTTACTTGGATGATTTAAATATATCTTCTTAATTTTTTGCGTATAATATCCGGTATAAATCTTATTAAATTCGGCATCCGGCATGTAGTAAAAGATAGAGTTTTCCAGCGGTTGCTGGATTAGATTTTCGCGACCAAACCGATTCTTGATTCTAAATCTATGATTAGCGTGTCTTATTACATTAAAATTGAAACTAGTAGGATATATAAAATCCCCATACACAGGATGATTTGCAATACAAACATCTTTGTTTTTACCAAAATTATTTGCATAAGCAGTAAATATACCAGAGCACAAATCTCGAATTTTGATAGGATCGGTCTCTTGCTGAATTTTTTTCTCTTCAATCTCCAGAAATTGCTGCCAGTATTTCTCCGCTCTTTCAATGAAGATCTTTTTGAATTCTTCTGTTTCCTTGATTTGCTCTCTGGACGGAGAAAACCTTAGTTCGTCCTTTTTAATCTTGATGATCAAATTCTTGGGAATATTATGATCATAACGGTACGGCATCCAACCGTCGTACAATATATTATACTGTGACTGTACCTTACTTGTTAGCCATTCGTCAGTTTCCGCCGTAATTTCGGACCTCTTGACCATCTCATTATTCGGCAGGTAAACCGTAGGCTGCGGGTCCATGAAGTTAATATATCTACGGATAGCCGTTTTTATTTCATACGCCTTGGCCTTCGGGATGGGAACCCTAATCTTCGTGCCTGTCGGATCGTCGGTTTCCATTTGGGATACTAATTTAATCTCCCCGGAGCCCGACACGTCCTTATAAATAATCCAGATGTACTTTGTATTAAGTTCATTTTCAGGATTCTGGAATACGGTTTCAGCAATGAATTGGTCCGCAACGGCAAACGGGGATTTAAATCCAAACCCGTACATACCAATTTCTTCGTTGGTTTCCCTCTTGTCGGATTTTCCGTATACGCCGACAACATTCTCCATCTTGAATTCGGAAATGCCCTCGCCCTGATCCTGAACGATAAACTCATTATCATTGAGAATAATAGTTAACGCCGAATGATCTTTTCCCGCTCTAGTATTTGCATCTACCGCGTTTGAAATAACTTCCCTAACCATACTGTCGCAGGGATAGGAATAGAGATTTTGGCTAAGTGCTGCGAATAGGTGTCGATCCGCCTCGAACTTGAATTTTATTGTTTTAGAATCTTTTAGATTCGTCTCTACGAAGTTGTCTGTCTTCTCTGGTATCATTATTTCCTCTATAAACGTGTAAACGAAAAATCCGCCGCTGCACTTGAGAATGCGAACGGCGGTCGAAGGATTTGATTTAGCGTCGTCGCTACTTAATCAAGAAATGGTGAGTGACCAACGATCCTTGAAATAGGCCAAACTTCTGGCAACCATGAACATGGCATGCCTACGAACATTATACGGAACAGAAATATCACCAACAAGTCGATCAACCGGAGTCAGACGATTAACAGCAACAAGAATACCGAAATCCCTTTCGTACTTATCCTTTTTATTAGCCAAAGACCAGCCAACATAAAGCTTGCCATTAACAACCTGAGAAATAACAACCCCAACCGGCTTTCCGCGATAACCAGAAAGCTGATCTTCCAGACTTCGCTCACGAATATACTTGACAGAAAACTCATTGTTCTTGAAAAGACTCTTTACGGCATTACGCCGGATTCCCTTGGCTTCGCGGCTCGTAATCAGATTACCATTACTATCAAGAACAGGGACCGTCAAAGAAAAAGACTGCATTTTATCCTCTTTAAATAGAGACAGCAAAAAATTTATTACCTACGTTACTAACAGACCACTTAGACCTATCTTTCAAGGTTTGTAGCACATTTTGTACAAACGCATAATGCTGCGGAGAATTTCCCTTAGCGATTAGCTTTGGCTTTCCGTCGTTATCAAACTCGTAGACGGAAATATTTTTACCACGCCCTGGAACTACGTTGATTTCGATTTTCATAGCTATTTACCGTAAATGCCTTTATATCTAGTGGTGGAGTATAAACATATTCATTTGACCCAGCCTTTTCCACAAAGAAGTCGATCAAAACCTTGTGGGTTTCTTTGTTAAAGACTGTAGCGCGGAAACAGTTGGGTTTATTGGGCAAAACCTTCACGATATACTGATTGTTATTCTTTCCGTTGAGATACTCCAGAATTTCGGTAATCGACTTCCTAATTTCCCCAATCTCGCTCAAATCCGGCTCTGGCTCAACATTAACTGGCTCTCGCTTACGAGTAGGCTTAACTACCTTTCGACGCCTTGGATTAGAATCGTCATACAAATCAATAGCAAAAATCCCCGGCATCTTAATAATCCTCCTGAAAAATTTCATCAAACGTTTCGTCTTCTTCTTCAAATTCAGCTTCATTCTCTAGCTCCTGCTTGTGGATCTCATTCAGGTAATTAAAATCCATATCAACGTCGTACAGCGTTCTTTCCGGAGCATCCACAGCATTAATAACTCGCATCTTACTCGTTTGCTTAGCCATATTAAATATCCTCCAGAAGTTCGTTAAGATTAGCGATATGGTTATTTAGTTGTATAACGCTTATCTCAGTCCAACCGCCTGTAAATTCTACAGTAGACCTTAATTTCTCTAAAAACAATATAAGGTCAAGTATATCAACTTTTCTTTCCCTTACTTTTTGCTCCAGGTTCGATTTCATTTATTTCCGCCTGTGTCTGAAGTAAATAATAAACCGTAAGCATCGCCTTATTTAAAACTTCCGTGGCTTTTTCCAGATTAATATACAGCCTTTCTTCTTCCGCGTGATTTCTTACGAGGATGCCACCAAAGTAATCTTTATGGCTTGCGGCTAATTGGTCTTGAAAACTATCTATCACGTCAGCAAATACAGGATCTAATTCTCTGGATTCTTCGTAATGATTTTCGTAACTAAGTTTCGTTTCCCTCGATTCTAAATCTACCACTTCCGGAGATAACACCAGCTTGGTCATAATCAATCCTCATCTTCCTCATCAACTTCTCCGTAGTAATAATTATTGTTAGTTGGATACTGAACATGATTATTAACAACAATACCCTTTTTGAACAATGTTACTATAATAAGCACAACAAGAGAAGTTAAAATTAATGTTTCGTTTGACATAATACACCCCAGGTTTTGTAAATTAGTCGTTCATCACACAACTAATATACCTACACCGGGGTTAACGGCCAGAGGTAAACGACAGTTTCTCAGCCCTTGGACTAAGATTGATTCGCTTTTTCTGGATCTTCTCACCGTTCTTTGGATAAACCGTTCCGTCTTCGAGAGCATTGTAGTAGTCAACAAACCCACCGAAATCAAGGACGGCATTATCAATCTGGCGATTGGGATTAGAACGCTTGTAAAGATCAGCCTTATTCATCCTTAGTATTCCTTTCGTTAAAAGTATCGTAGTTCACGTCGGTATTATAACATGCCGGGCAGCGGTTGTCAAGCCCCCAATGGTATAAAGTGGGGCCGTTACGGAAGATATCCGGCTGGGTTAGGTGTTACAATCATTCTTAGAGATTACTAGAACAATGAAAATAAAAGCAATGATTAGAATGTGGTAAATTGTCATTACTCGTCAACAAACTCGAAAACAGAATTTTTGTAGGTATCGCCGCGTAGAATAATTTGTGTTTTGTTTTTTAGTGGCAGTCTAATGCTTGTAAAATCACCTGTTTCATTGAACCACAAAGAGGCTGCTTCCGATACGTTCTTTCCTTTCATTTGTTCTTCGTCGGTTTCAATCTCTCTTTTACCAATTCCCGGAATATGTACATAAATTTTAATCATAGTTGAACCTCCTCTTATAAATTTCCGCAGCTTTGCGACCAACTGCCTTTAGCCCATATTACTTGTTTTCCTTTGTATTCTCTAGAGCCCTGATATATCCAGCACGAAAGAAAGTGTACGTCAAATTATAAAATCCGGTATAAGCATAGCCGAGAGAATCTACATACTTCTTAAACTCCGGATCTTTCATTCGTTCCGCAAGGTAATTATCGAAAGCAACGTTGATGAGATTAGTCTTCACTTGATACCAAGAACTTTCTTTTCATAGTCAGTAAGTTTGGCTAAAGCCTTTTTCTTAATTTCTTCGTCGCTATTATCCTTATACTCATCATAATATTTAAACAAAGGGGCGACCCTAACTTCTGCCCATCCACTTTTCAAGCCTTGAGGCTTATCACCCTTGACGCAATAAGGATCGATTTCATTTGCAGCTTTTTCCGCGTCTTCTTTATTTTCAAATGCCGCCTTGAAAACCATAGACCCTAGACCTTCGGCTAGGTCGGAATTAACATAAAGATTATAGATAGTAATCATAGCTTCTCCTCGTATTGTTCCTTAAGTTGTTCAACGTCGTACCAATATTCTTTTTCGCGATTCATACAGCTTTCGCTGCAAAATACCATATCGTTCCAAACGAAACTATCATAATTAAATATTTGTCCACATTTATTGCACGTTTGTTCGTAATACATCGGTTCGACAACTTCATCTTCCATTGTATTAACCTTTACGAAGTAAAGAACCGAACAGCCTCTCTAGGGTAAGTAGCCATCTTACAGTAACTAAATCACATGATTCTGAATTTGAATTCGACTCCAAATCAGATATGTAAAAGAGCGGTGGCGACCCGCTTTGCCTAGGTTTGCCCGCTTCGCAGAATTGATCAGATTCTCCACGGCTTCCGCTATAAAGGATATGACAATCTAATCACATTATAGTTTCAGCGTTCGGCTACAACGTTGTACAATTAATCGGCCACTGGCCCAGCTTCAATATTATCGATTTCCGGATACTTTTCCATAATAACCGTAATAATGTGTGCAATCTCATTGCGATGGAAAAATTCTCGCTCGTTTCTGTTTCTGCTATTATCGTGAAGAAGCGTCATGTTTCGGGTAGGGAAATAGGTCTTATTATCAATCATGAAGTCAAGAGCCCACATTTTGAATCTCCTCAATGTCTGTTTTGTATCCAATTCGTGGTTGTCGTAAACGTGATGCAATATTTCTTGCATCTTTTCGCGTCATTTTTGTTGCTTGTTCTTTTTCTACCACTCTCCACGCCACATCTTTCGAGTAATATCCTCTTTCTTCATAGCCGCTGTCTGATGAATTACATACTCCGTATAATTTAACTACCCAATTTTTCTTCTCGTTCTCTGGCATTGTATCCCACCCTAAACATCCATCCTTCGGGCTTCCGAATGAGAAGCGACCAAACCTGATTTAACTAATGCTTCAACAGGATTCATCGATCTTCCTCCGCATCAAAGATTTCGATCGCCTGATTTTCGCTATCTCTAATAGCGGCAACAATGTCGATAAACAATTCTCCGCTATTAATCATTTCAGCGAGTTGTGACGCCGACATATTTCTAACATCCCTTTCGTTTCCTTCGATATCCGTAGCAGTAGAAACGCTAACTCCAGTCAACCATCCGCTAAAGCAAATCTTGATCTTAGGCATTTCATCCGCCTTTCTTGAGGAAATTCATGATACCCGCCATCTTAGCTTTTCCGCCGTGAGCGAGCACAGCGATATTCTTAGCCTTGATAGAATTACCCTTGCAAAGCCCACAATCAATGCATTGCGTTCCGTGAGTTTGTGCGGGACAAATAACCTCATCCGGCAAAACCTCAGATGCTTCGCGGACAATTCGGAAAGTTCTCCAGCCTTTCTTATTCGCCTCATTCTTATCGGCCACATTACTAACGCTAGCCATGAAATACTTACTGTAGAATTGAGCAAACGGCTTATTCCACTGGTGCGAATATCCGGTCCAATTCTTAATCCGCTTAACCAGATTTCTCACAATTTTGCGTGGAATTAAGGTAGGCTCTCCCCATGCACCGAATCGCACGGACTCATTGGTAAAAGCGTCGTAATCAAGAGTCTCGTAATTTCCGCGATTCATGTTTTTGTAAATCTGAGTCACGGAAAAGCCGATGTTGACGTAGCATCCGCGATTAATCAGCGGGCAATCATTGCATACGGTATGACCAACATTGCCCTCTTTTTCCGCATAATCCTTATTACTCTGGAGCGGATTGGTATCCGTAGGCAAAATCGTCAACTGAATCATTGGGCCAGTTTTCGGATTTTTGCTAGTTCCCTCAAATCCGGTGGCGACAACCGCAAAATTCTCACCATTAAAACGCGATTTGCCCGTATGCAAGATCATTTGTCAGTCCTTTCACCAACAAACATCGATTGAATAAGTGCCCGGCTGAAGGATATCGTTATTCACCATATCCTGAAGCAACAGCCTAGTAATCCAATTCTCAAAATTACCGGCCTTGAAAGAGTTTAGCTTTTTTAGATTGTAATCGCTAATCTCTTCTTTCTTGTTGATAGTGTATTCCTTTACTATATCGTTAGATACTTCTTCGGCACAAACAAATTCATATTGCTTATTGCCATATACATCCTGTATAAACCCTTCCAAATCCCTGTAAGAGACTGAGAACACGGTTTTTTGCTGACATTTAAGAATCATTGTGTTACCTCTTTGAAGGAACAATTGCGTACTGATAATTCCCGGCATTGACAGTTCGCCCCGTAGGACCAATCTTGACAGTATAACCATCAAGACTCTTGGAGGCCACAACAGAATCAACCGCCTGAGAAATTGAAGTAGCCTCGAAAACCTCCACGTTTCCCGTCTCTTGAATTTCCGCATCCGTAACGACGAATTCGTGCGATTCAAACTTAGGCATTGTATTTCCTTTCCGCGTTATTGTTCCCTCTTACGCCTTCATTATAACATATCGGGCAGAGGTTGTCAATCGGAAAATTTATAGATTCAGGGCATTATCTATGTCTTCCGGTTGTACATTATATATCCTAAATATTAATTTACATATACATATTCATATTTATAGTCAACATAGTAATATGAAGACCAAAGACCAACGTGTACAAGTCGAACCTTTCCGGTATAGGTGAATTTAGCCCATCCAGACGTAGTATTAACCATAACCCACCAATTTAACTGGCACCCGTCATAAATATAATTTTGTAGATTCCACAAATACAGAACGGAGGGTCTGGTCGAATCTTCGGCAACGCTATTGGTATAAGTTGTACCCATCCCATCATTTGCGGTTACACAAATAATAGATCCAGGTGCTCCCGGCGGCGTCAACCTAACCAATGCTGTAGAATAACCACTTCCGCCGCTTTGGGCCATAGCCGAAACGCTGAACAATGCCAAACACGCGATAGTCATAAAAAACTTCTTCATTTCATTTTCCTTTGTAATAAATTTTCACCAATTGTTGTCTGCTAGATCTACAAGTTCCGGGTAAATTTGATAAAGTTTAATACGAACGTCATTGATTTCTTTAATATGATCTCGATCCCATTCCCCTCTGTCATTAATTCTTTCTCTGACGGCCTTACTAAATTCATCAATTCCTTCCATGATTTTCCGCAGAGGATCTTCGATAGATTGTTCTTGTGGTCTGTAGCTCATGATTAATTCCTATCTAGTATTTCTTTGATTTTCTTTGCTAGATCGTATCCGCCCATATAATATACTTCATCAAATATCCAAGCGGATTCGTATTGTATTTGATATGCTTTATCGTCCGGATACTCTTCCAGAAGCTTTTTAATTCCTTCTAGTTTCATATCCTTGGTAACAATATCTCCGCAGCAAAACGGGCAAAAATCTGGATCGTCCTGATGAATCTCTGAATATTTCCACTCACAGTCTCCACAAATACTATGGCCGCATTTCTTACAATGATGATATTCTCCGGCGTCACAATAAACTTCATCGCATGCGGGACAATTATTGAATTCAACTCCCATATGGCACCACCCCATAAGATGCACCACGTTTTTGGAAAGTCCAATTTCCCTCAAATGTAGGACCGGCTTTAATATCTCCACCGGTAAACAACTTCTCAAACGTGGTATATGTCATAATGTAAATTCTGCCGTCAGTTTGTGACTGCAACTCGATTCTATAAGAAGAGTTATACCTAATAGTCTTCATATAAGTTAGCGTATCGTGAAAGACGTAATTAGGTCTCCATAGAACATTGTCTTTATAGTAATGCGTTGCAGCATAATGAGAATGCACCATTTCGCCAGTTTCTTTATTGAATGGGATATCAATATTTTTCATTGTTTCTCCGAAACTTCGTATTCGTAATATTGTTTGCAATAAGATTTGTCCCTTAGATTAGACTCCAAGTAAATCTTTAAAGCGTTTTTCAGGGAGTCGTGATAAAATGGCGGAATTTGTCCAGTTTTTTCAACAACCTTTTTATCTTTCACTCGCTCCAAACAGAAATAATGTTCGGCAATGTATGATGGGTTTAGCTGATCTTTTTTAATAAAAGATTCGATAGATAGCCAAAGCTGCACATCATTTTGTTTTGTCGGTTTTCTTTCCGCCCAACAACGATCAGACTCCCACTCGCCATTGATTCTACCAAGATACAAGAACTCATTTCCGCTTGCAGTCTTATAAATAGTAAATGCTTCCAAATTATTTCGTGTCAGTTTCGGCATCTTCTTGGACTGCATATTGTTAAGAATATCTTTATGCATTTCCGAGCCAACACGAATTAGTTTAAACTGAGAACCAACGGTAGCCCATATAAAGTCCCCATTAAGAATACCTCCGGGAGAAATGCCTACATTTAGAATAGTATCCAGTAAAACATCTTCCCGTAAATCAACCGTATATCCTTCCGGAGTAACCATTTTATATGCACGACCGCCTTCATCGCGATATTCAAGATTATAAATGCGATAGCCGGTTTGCGGATTATTCATTTTTGACTGTAAGCTAGTTGGTAACGCCGTATCGTTACGATACCATTCCGATTTGTTTTTTTGCCATTGTTTGGCCGTTTCATTAGTATTTGGTTTATCCGCATCACACGGAAAAGCAATAGGATTAGTATCGCCCACAAGATAATAATTAATACGCGAAGGAATATTACCTGTAATCATTGAAATCTCCTCTCCACATATTTAACTAAAGCGTCCCACACTTCCTTAGACAGCAAAAGAAGCGGAGCATCGGCATCATAAATATCCGTATCAATCCAGATCCCTTTTTCTTCCGCGATATTTCCGTCTTCTAGATTAACTTCTCCGACGCGAATTCTCGTTTCTCTATCATTGTCTTCGTAGTTGATTGCGAAGGAAAAGCCGTTATCATCGTATTTCATCGTTCGTGCTCGATTTGTTTGATTTCTGCGACTATCTTATCAAACTCTTCTTCCGTAATAGAATTCGTATATTTATGGATTTTAATCTCTTTTAGAGACAAGTCGCCGCTATCGTCATGCGGCCAAACAATATAAATATATGGGCCGGGCTTGAATACGCGGATATCCATACCCAATTCTTCCCTAAGACGTTTTTGAATAGATCGCGACGTTTTAATCCTCATAGCTGACTCCCAAATAAAACCGCGTTCTTGAATTCCGTCAGGTTTTCATACTTAACGAGTTTACTTTCAACGTCATAGCCGCCACAATCTGGCCCCTTATAAACGCAGAAAACAGATCCATCTTCCATTAAATAACCAGCAAACATATGATTGGTGAAAGATTCTTTAGAGATTTCTTCCAAAATTTTATTACCATCAACAAACGCCCAATTATATCCGCTAGGAGTGTTTGAAGGATCATATTTTTCAATAGATATGAATTCATTATCTTCGCCAATAAGACGAGTAAAAAAATTTACAACATTTTCTTCGGAAAGATGGTTAGGAGTTGATTGGCGGATATCGTAAGTATCGTAAAGATCCAATGACGATTCGTAAAATCCTGATTCAAGTTTGATCATCTTGGTACTTCTCCGGATAGAGAACCTTTTTGATTCTAGTAGCTAAATCGCGTCGGCCAAAATAAAACGCATCATCGGCATTTCCGCCACAACGGTCATACATACCGCAATCATCATCATCGTCTGAAAAATCAATGTCGCCGTATTGATTAACGATACGTTCAATTCTATGGAGTCTATTATCAGGAGTTTGCTTTAGCCGGATTTCGGCAATAGCCGATTCAATATCCGACAATTGAACAGTAGCAATACCATGTTTGATAATAACCTTTTGCAGCTTGTTTTGATTAACGTATACAACATTTAGATACTTGGAGCCATACCTGCCGTTTGATTGGTAGGTATGTGTCTCAATATTACTGAGATCGAAAATAACCTTATCAACTTGACTAGCTCTTGTGAGACTCATTGTTTGCCTTTGGAATAGGGCCTTTTCCTTCAATCCACTGCTCTAATTCTTCGACGGTAAACCAACCATGATTATTAAAACTCTGATCGGACGGATTAAGCCAGTAGATCAATTTGTACTTAGATTCGTGTTTTTCATTATCAAATATCCATCGCGGGCATAGGGCATAATAAGGTTTGCCGCCCCAACGGGATTTAAGATTATCGTCAATTTTCTTCTCGATACCAATCTTTTCGTGTTCAATATAAAGATTTGCGGTATCAGAATCGTGCGATTCCCACTGCTTAACGATATTTTCAGGCAAAGCGTTAGCAATGGCAACACAAAGACCACCATTATTAAATGGACCGGTGCCACCAACAAAAACACAAACATTGTTTTCGTGGATAGCACGCATAATCTTACGTAGATTGCGAACGTGCTTAATTCCCTTAACGCGAACACCAAAAGAATTTCCACACCATGCTGATTTAACTTCTCTGTCATCCCATTTGAAATTCAACTCTTGCGGCAGATTATTGAAAATATTTTTTTCAAAATCCTCTTTGGAAAACCCATAACCCCGCCAACCAACAGTCATAACTGCTTCAATAAGTTTGCCTTTCCGTTCGTTGTAAATAAAATCCTGCGGAACCTTTGTTGCCTTTCTCCGCATAATACCAAATGGAGGCTGAGTAATTAGATGCTTATTAATTCCAAAAGACCATTGAAGCGATTCAATACCCCATTCATGTTCTGCACAATAATCTGCGGGCAAAAACATACCGATCAAATTTTGATGATCGTCAAGAACCCAACCGTTATTATGTTCCTCGCGATAATATCCGCTTCTCACGTTAAACAAAAAAAAATAGAATCATAAGTTTCATAGTAGTGATCAATAGCTGTTCGTTATATGTTTTACATATATCGTCTAATCTATTAACGTGTTTATCAAAAACTTTGATTAGATTTTTTTGATTATTAGCGATCTTGATACTTTCGCATAGTTCGCAGTTGCAATTTTCCTTATGGTTTGCGCTGTCCCGAGACTTGATTGTTTCGAGGTTTTTGATAATCCTGTCGATTTTACTCACATTATTCTCCTAAGTCGTTTCATAGTAACGCGTTATGTATGCATTTTACCATACGGCACATACCACGTCAACTGCAATTATTTTGGAATTATTGAATTAAAGCTGACTTGCGGTTCGCACGATATTTTGCAGTAAATAGTTTAATTCCTGCTTATCCTGGAATTCAATGATAATCACAGCGTTGCTTGTTTTATTTGCAGATAATACTACTTTAATAGCATTTTCAGCCTGGCTGTTACACACACCTAAAACATCGTATTTTTCACCGTTTATTTTCATTAGTTTGGTATCCAATCTCCATCGGTTTTTCTATCCCAATCGCCCTTAACCAAAACGCTCTTTCTATGTTTTTCGGCTTCTAGCGCCGAAATCGGCCAGAATTGGTTAATACCAAAACACACCT
>ERZ724522.1282-NODE-1282-length-13812-cov-10.175038_pt1 | contig 13812 bp, 39 predicted proteins | sample MGYA00376055_ERZ724522 | MGnify/ENA primary metagenome ERZ724522 (study PRJEB28724, sample SAMN07190884) | wastewater metagenome | isolation source: effluent of sewage treatment plant in Hong Hong | place: Hong Kong | collected 2016-03-17 ... | reverse complement strand
TTCGAGCACCCCCGCTCCCGCTGGATTGGTCAGATTCGTGCCGAAGCCACCACGTTCTGGAACATCGCCTTTGACAGCAACAACGACCAATACACCCGCTTTGGTGCGCTGGCTTCGTTCGAGTGGCTGTGGAATTGGGCCAACCCTTTCATGCGCTCAGGTGCCCTGACCAGCGACGCTCTGTCCCTCGTCATGCAGAAGCACATCGGAGCCAAGACCCGCACCAGCTTTTATCATCAGGACTGTGAGGCGCTGCTGATGCCGTTTGATGCTTATGTCGAAAAGCGCATCAACGACATGACCAATGGCTTCGTGCCCCGGTTCGATATGAATGTGGCTTGACTTTTCATATAACTCCTTCACGCTAACCATCATGAAACGCCCCAACAACTGGAAGAACAACCAGATTCAGTTTCCTCGCTTCATTGCCGAATTGGAAGCTGCCGGGGGTATTACGCCCGAAATTGCACAAGCCATGTGCGAGTCGATGGACCTGACTCCTGCCGAACTTTACGAAATCGTGGACCGGGCGCAGGCGGAATGGGATAAGATTGTCACCAAACTTTAAAACATACTCAACCTCAACACACTCAATATATGGGCACACGTCATCTTACCATGGTTCAGCTAGGCGGCACTTACCGCATCGCACAGTACGGTCAATGGGATGGTTATCCCGAGGGTCAGGGACAGACCGTGGTGAAATTCCTCAACACCGTCAAGACCAAAAAGGCGCTCGCCGCTTTCGCGGCCAAGGTTGCGGCTCTCAAGACTCTCACAGACGCCGAGGTGGCGACGCGGTGGAAGGAGGTCGGGGCCGATGACTCTGGGATGGTCAGTATGACTATCTCCGACAAGTTCAAGGAGAAGTATCCCCACCTTCAGCGCGATTGTGGCGCGGAGATTCTTCAACTCGTGAATGAGGGCAAGGCCACGGAAGTTTCCCTCGACATTGGTTTCGTAAAGGACAGTTTGTTCTGCGAGTGGGCTTATGTCATCGACCTCGACGCGGGCACCTTCGAGGTGTTCAAGGGCTTCAACACTCATCCCCTCGCCAAGACGGCCCGGTTTTATTCCGATGGGTACAAGAGCGATGAGCGTGCGAAGCGTGACAAGAAATTCGACATCATTCCCGGCGAGTTCTATCACTATTACCCGATTCGCCTCAAGAGGAAGTATTCGCTCAAGGAAATCCCGTCCGTCCAGACCTTCCTGAAGGATATGGGCGTCAAGTCCAAGTAAACTTCCAAAGTCAAATTATTTCCTCCCATGCCCAATTGGTGTGACAACAATCTCGTGGTGACTGGCCCCAAGGTCAGTATCACCGCTTTTCGTAGATGGCTAGGTAAGGATGGTCTCAGGTTGAAAAAGATTGCTCCCATCCCTCGCCCCATGCTGCGGGGCAAAGCGCCCCACCCCAACCCTGAGAGCGAAGAGGCCAAGAAGCTGGTGACAAAATACGGCTTTAACAACTGGTACGATTGGTGCGTGGCCAATTGGGGCACCAAGTGGGACGTGGATGCCAAGCCGAACTATAGTGCTCCAGAAATGGTCACGTTTGATTTCACCAGCGCGTGGTCTCCCCCGGTCCCGGCCATCGAGACGCTTTCGGCGCGATTTCCCCAACTCTCTTTCACACTCAAGTATTGTGAATGCGCGATGGGATTTGCCGGTGAAGCGCACTCCATCTCCGGAGAGTGCGTGGACAATTATTACGAGTATTCCAGCAACCCTGAGCATTATACCGCCATTGCCGAGTTTTTTGGAATCGGCCCGGAGTTTGATGAAGAAGAAGGGGCTTGACATATATAAAAACTCCGTCACGCTAGGAGCATGAACTTCATGCCCGACATCACCCTCACCGCCTATCTCGCCAAGCACGGCAATACCGTCAATGGCAAGAAGCTTCGCCAGCCCGACCTCAACCTCGTCGCCAAGCTTGATGCGATGGGGGTGACGGTTCCCGAGCACGCCGAGACCGTTTACACCGAGAATCCGGTCAGCGGCCACTCCGCCATGCTGAACCCGTTTCTGGCCATGCTGGTCCAGTGGACGTTTCGGGTCTATGCCACCTACGACTTCGACACGGGTGGGATGAACTACAAGGGGACCAAGGTCGCCATCAGCACTTATGACCGGGTGAAGGGGCTGATTCTTTCCCTCGACGGGTCGGTGTACTCCAACTTCATCGACTGATTGAAGTTGACATTTTTCAATCATTAGGTACCCTGCTTGATATATGACACTCGAAGACTACAAGGAAACGCTGGAACTGCACGACTGGTTCTATTACTTTTCCGACGACCATCGAGTGTATGTTGCTGGTGAGCAAGCCAGCAAACAGTTGCTTGCGGTAGCGGAGTGGAACGGTGACGACTTCAAACGGGCCTATAACGAAGCCCACGCCAAGCGGTTCAACACCCCGTCTTTTACCTCTGACAACCGTCCCTACAACCCTCCCTTTTCCCTATGACCATCCTGCCCAACGACATCCCCGACGACGCCGCCCCCCTGAGTGGAGTGGATTACATGCTCGCATCCACCAAGAATTTGCACCAGAACAGCAACGTGTTTGTTACCCTGTTCACTGGTAAGACCCTCGTGGGTCTGTGCCGGTGGGTGGACGGTTATCACGTGACCATCGGCACCAGCGACCCGATTCACTGCAACCTGATTGAGACTGCCCGGGAGGTTTAGGTGCTGGCGGGGTAAATCTTGGTTTACATTTGAAATTCCGAGGTTTACGACTCAACATCCGCAAACGGCCCACTCACGTTATAATTCTCGACTAATTATAGCGCTTGACATTTATAAAAACTAGAGCATCGTAAGCGCCATGAACCACGCCGTTCACGAAACTTTACTCGGATTTGGATTTGTGCTTTGTTCGGCTCTGTCCGTGTCGCTGTTCTTTCATGCCGACCGGCTAAGAATGAATCTTCGGGAGCGCTCGCTGGCCCTGAGACAGTCCGTTCTTTGCGGACTGGCGGCAGCGATTTTTATCGCTCTCGCGTTTTAGGTTGACTTTTTATAAATCTCCCTCACCATAGACGACATGAAGATTCTTGACATCACCCGCAACGACTTCGGGCAGATTATTGCCGAGGTGCTGAACTGTGGCAAGGTCATCAAGGTCGCCGTGACCAACAAGGCGGATTTGCCCAAGGCCATCAACAAGGCGTGCTATTTCACCAACCCTGAGCAGGTTCGGACGGACCTTGCTCTCAACTTCGAGGAGTTTGCCTGACATGAAAGACCCGCTTCGTTATTATCTGGCCGAGGGTTTCATGTGTCTGCATCACACGCTGTCCGAGGCCGATATCCGGTTTTTGTGGGCACGAATGGCAGGGGTCAATCTCGTCAGAGTTGACAACATCGACGGAAGTCAGTCCTTGCTGATTGACGGCGTGCTGTATCCGCTTACTCTCGATTTCGCAATTACCTACAGCACCCCTTGCGAGTCTGATGCTGAGCTGGACGCCACGGTGGCCGCATGGCGGAAAGACTCGCTTGAGCTTCTGCGGACCTCGCGAGCCGAGATTTATCCCGCGCTTGACGAAATTCCTTGAACTATTTTTTCATCACCAATCATGAACATCTATCAAATCCTCATCACGGTTTTTCTCATCATCGGCTTCTTCGCCACCATCTACTGGGACATTGAGGGTCGCGCTGCTCGCGAGCCCGCTGGATTCAAGGGTGTGGTTGTTACCATCATCCTTTACGCCGTGATTTTTCTGCTCTACTACAAGGCGGGACTGTTTTCCACGCTTGCTTTGTAGTTGACATTTTATATCAATCTGTCACGCTCCTTGTGGGTCGGGTGGACCGGTTCCACTGGATGATAGCCCATGGGTTCGACACCCACCTTCCCGCCAATTTCCATGAATACATACCTCCTGTTCTTCGGCCTGTTTTTCCCGCGTATTTCGCTGTTCATCGCGTACCTGTACAATGGCATCCCGCCGAACACGGTGCCGTTCGTTTTTGAGGTTTTCCTCACCATCTTCCTGCCGCGTGCCCTGATGTGTTTTTACATCGTCAGCACGCTGGGCTGGAACAGCGGTTGGCTCATTGCCCACCTCGTTGCGTGGGCCATCGAATGGCTGTTTTTCGGGGTCAAGGTGAGCAAGTCAAAATCAAGTGACTGAGATTCCCCCCAGTGAAATTTGGAAAGCAGGTGCCTGCGTCATTGGGGTGGGTTCGATGATTGTGCTTGCATTTGCGGGAATCATTTATATCGTCATGATTTTAGTTAGCAACAAAAAGAAAAAGCCATGAGCACTATCGTCATTGTCCTCATTTCAGTTCTCGTTGGAGCGTTGGTCGGCAGTGCTCTACTGATTGCGGCGGCAGTTATGCTGGCTGCTCGGGTCGAGCGCGACTTGCGCAAGGAAGGTTTCTACGGGGAGAAGCCATGAAAATTCGCCATCTCAAGTTTCGCAACCTCTTTCCCCGTAAGGTGGTGACGTGGTGGCACATCATGTGGTATCGTTACCACCTGAATCTTGTGGGAATTTATTACGCTCTATACCGTGGAGAGAAAGGCACCACCAAGCGAATCAACGTTCATCACATGGCAGGAGTGCTTTATCACGGTATGAAATATCGTGCCCTCGACCCCAAGGGGCTAAACCAATATTGTCGAGCCGTGGTGAAAAAGACGCTGGGTATTGACCTCCCGGCCAACTTCTGAGTTGACATTTATAAAAACCCCGTCACTGTAAACGGCATGAACCCTTCTCTTGCCTTTGCGAGTCTGACGGTCTTGCTCGAAGCGTTGCATATTTTGCGGATGCATGCAATTTACACCGTCGCGAGCGGCACCCGGTTGGTGTTCGAGAATGAAGCCGACCGTGAGCTTGCTGGCACGATTCTTTACGAATACAACATTCAATTTCGGTGGGCCTGACATGAAAGTTATTCCTCTCCCCAAGACGGAAAATTTTTACGTGTGTCGCGAGTACCAGCGCGACGGCACGCCCGAGGACAAGGTGCTCACCATCCTGTACCGGGGCTATCATTTCGGCCACACGTGGCAACTCGGCAAGAGTTGGCCCAATGCCGGGATGTGGACCTTCAATCGGGGAGTGGTGGCCATTGACAACCACTACTGGCCTCCGGTCTACGACCACGCCACCCTCGAAGATTTGCTCGCCCATTTGGAAGCGACCTTCGTGGAGAAGTGACTTGACTTTTTATAAATCCCTACCAAACTCAGGTCCATGAATCAAGAATCTCCTGTTCTGGAACGCCTCAAGAAGCTCCTGTCTCTGTCCAAGGGTGCGACGGGTGCCGAGGCCGAGACGGCACTGATGATGGCCACGAAGCTTGCCACCAAGCACGAAATCGACATTTCGAGCATCGAGTTTGACCCGGCGACCGAGAAGAAGGAAGCAATGGTCAACGTGACGGTTGGCTGCGGCAATCGCATGTGCGTGGCGCAGAAGTGGATTAGCTGGCTGCTGCAAGACCATTTCAAGGTCAGCCTCGTCTACAGTGGCTCGCGTTGGTCCGGTCGGCGCATGTATTTCCTTGGCCGCAAGAGTGACGTGGAGTTCGCCAAGTACGTGCAGGACTTCCTCAAGGAGCATATGATGCGCAGCTGGCAGTATTATCAGAAGTCGCATGGCGCGAGCACCCGAGACCGGGCCACGTATTTCTCTGGGTTCCATCGCGGCCTGTCGGACAAGCTGGAAACCGCCAAGCGCGAGCAGGAGAAGGAATCTTTCGCGGCGGTGGCTGAGCCGACCCGAGTCGAGGCACAGAATCGTTACACCCTCGCCGTTGTCAGCGAACAGGAGGCTCGCAAGCAGTTTATGGCGAGTGAGTTTGGGCGGCTGGGCAAGGCTCGGTCCACCACGACCCGCATCAATTACAATGCGGAGGCGAACAAGGCCGGGTTCGCGGCAGGGCGGGCGACGAACATTGCGCGGCCTCTTAACTGAGGCTTGACATTTATAATTAAACCGTCATGCTGTCTGTCATGAAATACTTCGTGGCAGACAGCATCGTGCATCGCCATCAAGAGAAGCATTATTCCTGCGGCGCGGCCAGTGTCGCCATGCTGCTGGGGCTGCCGGAGAGCGTGGTTCGTCCGTTGGTGGGTTGCACGTCACGAGGAACACACGGTTTCGACGTGCTTAATTTTCTGAATCGTCACGTGGCTCCCAGTCATATAACGTTCTTGAACAAGGATTACTACGAGGTCATTGACAACCTCATCACCCTGTCGCTCAAGTTTCCCATTTATTGCTCCGGCACTTATTTGTGGAAGAACCCGGGTCGCGGGCGTCCCATCATCCGTCATCACGCCAGCATTATGGCCGATGGCCTGATTTATGACCCGGGCGAGGCTCGGGAAGTGGATGGTGCCAGTTATGAGAACACCTTCAACAAGAAGCTCACGTACAACGACATCATCATCGTGGAAGTCGAGCGTCCGAAATTTCTCAAAAATTTTCAGCGGCATCTACTCTCTGCTTGACTTTTCATAAATCTCAACCTTTAATAAGACCATGAAAAACACTCCTTGGTTTGGCAGCGCGGCGAGAAAAGACTTTGTGAAGAACAGCGAAAATATTCCTGCGTGGAAACGCTTTTTTCTTTGTTTCATCAACTATTCCACGTGGTCCAAGGCCCGGGCCTACAGCACGGTGGCATCTGACTTGATTATGTCTGGTGACCCCCACGGTGATGAGTTTGTTCTTCGCTCCGACAAGCTTTGGGCTAAGGTTTTTGACCTGTCGGAGCCCAAGTAAGACTTGACATTTATAAAAACCCTGTCACTCTTTACATCATGAAATTCACCGCTCTCCGTCTCACCAAGGGTATGTGGAACTTCAACCCGCGCAAGCTCGCGAACGAGACTCGCGATGCTTACTCCGCCAACCGCTTTACATCATGGGAGCGCTGTGCGATGGAACTCGCCAAGCGTGGCTTCAATGTTTTTGAGGCCGAGGCCATTCTGCGCAGCAAGCACACTCGCTGGTGCCGCGATGAATACCACGAGGGCAACGGCCCGGCCACTTCTGGGTGCCTGTCCAAGTATCTCGATGCCCACCAGATTGGTCCGCGTTGCAAGGAAGTCAACGACCTTGTGATGGGCACCTTCGGAGTGAAATACAAGCTGGAACTCAATGAGAAGGGCATCCCCTGCCATCGTGGCACAATGCCGGGCAACTACGACCCCAAAAAAACCATTCTCGTCCCGCTCGGCACCCCGGCCTGCTGCGACCCGACCACGGAAACGTATTGGTGCATGTAAGGCCCGGTTGGGCAACCATTTCCTCCATGAAAACGCCGCTCGCCTGCCGGTGGTTTGGCCACAAAGTCGTGAACGACCCGCACTGTCGAGTGACGCACACTCTGTACAGTCAGAATGGCATCACGCAGGTGGCCAATCTGTTCGCCTATTGTGAGCGGTGCGGGAGAGACTTTAATTTCGGGACTGTGGACCTGCGGGTGCGGGATTTTGGCACTCACGGCCCCAATGAAGTAAACTAAACTCTCTCAACATGAAACTGTTACTCATTCTCGTTGTGTTGGTCAATCGGGCCTGCGCATTTGTGGGAGGCTGGTTCGTAGCCAACCATTTCACCCACGGCACCAGCCTGCTCCTGTGCGTGCCATGGTTCCTTGCGGCGACCCTTGGGTTCTTTCTCGAAACCCGGCTGCCACTCAAGCGCTAAGGTCTTGACTTTTATAACAACCCTGTCACTCTTGACACCATGAAACTCGCCGCCTCTGATATCACCCTCATCAAGAAAATCAGCGACCGGGCCGTGAAGCTGGCCCGCAGTCTTGGAGCCACGCATTACAAGGTTGACAACATCGCGCTCAATCTCGCCGTGTGTCATTCTTCGGGCACTGCGCTCGACCTGAATCGGCTCTTGGCGTTTCGTGATGGCGACTTTGGCCATGACGTGTTTGGCATCAACCGCAACCTCGACCCGCTCACCGGAGAATTGAAGAACTGCTTTCTGCCCCGGTGCGCTAAGCTCTGACGCATCATGATGACATTCATTTTAATTCTAATGGTTGGGCTTACGTCCATGTTCGCCGTATTGGGCGCGATATTGCTCATCATGTCCTTGGATAGCAATGACGGGTTTATCGTTTCGAGCGGCGCGGCCCTGCTCATTATTGCCACGCTTCTATTTCTCGCCGGTCTGGCTGGGGTGGAATACACACGTCGGGAGGCAGTTGTGGCCGGGGCGGCTCATTATGAGCAGGTGACTGACTCCAACGGAGCCGTTTCCCACAAGCTGGTCTGGCATGGCAAGCCTGCCGACAAGAAGTAAACAACGACCATGGCTTTTCGCAAGTTTCAAGTGCGTGACGAGACGGACGGTCAATGGGGCGTGGTCTACAATGACGACGCCAAAGGTATCGTGACTGTCTATCCTGTCATTTTCACCGATTACAACAAGGCAGTGAAATGTGCCGACCGGTTTGAGCGAAACGGGGCGGACACTGCGGGCTGGAAGATTGTGGCCAAACTGTGAGAAAGCGCTACATTCTCAAACGGGTCAGCAAAAACCCCGACCTTGTGGGGGATTTTAGATGCCGGGACATGAATGAGGTCAAGGCTGTTCTCAAAATGTCAGTCGAGACCTACGGGTGGAACATCAAGAATCATCGGCTGTTCGAGGTGGTGGAAAAAGAGATACCTTTGCCGAAGCTAGGTTGATATTTATATCTCCCATGCCCCTGTATCACTACGAGATAGGTTTTCCGCCCCATTTGGTCTTTCGCCCCGTCCTTGGCTTGATTCCGTCCCGGCACGCGGAGGATGCTTGCTACAATGACCCGAGGGGCATCATTACTTTGCCCAAGAGCTTTCTGCCCGGGGTGGCCAAGGTGATTGAGGCCGAGACCGATGAGAACGGCCACCTTATCAAGATTCTTGCCCGCCAGCCTCACGATGCCAAGAACGATGTAGTTTATGCCGTGGCTCTGCCCAGCAAACTCATCAAGACCGCATGGCTTCAAACCAAGACCGATTTGCACAAGACCCTGCGGCGCGATTTGTATGATAGACCTTGACATTTATAACAAGTCGGTCCTTAATAACGGGTATGAAGCTCACATACACGTTGTCACCAAACAAGGCTCCGAAAAACGTCTGGGTGGTTAGTCTTGAGTGGATGAGTGGAGACGCCGACCACAGCGAATACCTTGAATATGAGTTCGAGACGGAGGAAAAGTGCATAGCCTTTGTGACCGAGGTCAATCGAATTCTTGACTTCACCAACGATTATTGGAATCTGGTGTGCTGGCTCGAATCCAACGGCCATCTCGAAGAATCCGAATTCATCGAGCGGGAGCTGAGATACATCAATGTCGGGGACCGGGACAAGAAGCGGAATGAACTGCGCGAGCTTTGGAAAATCGTCAAGACTTTGATTGGTGACAAGCCCACGTGGCGTGATTACTTGGAGAGCGTGGTCGGGGAAGTTCCCTATGACGTTACCACGGACGGAGATTCTCACGCCAAGCTTCGCAGCATCAATTCTATTGTAAAATACGACGAGAATGGTACGAAGTTCGATGCGAAAGTATCTTGACATTTATAACAAATCGGTCACGCTTTGACCCATGCCTACGGTTCTCATTCTTTTGCTTGCTCTGAGCAAGAGAAACAACGATGGTCCATACTTTCCGTTGTTTGACACCAAACCGCCCACCAAGATGGATAAATTTTTTGATTGGCTGCTCAAGGTTGGGCTGGGAGTTGGAATCATGGCAGCGGTCATTGCTTTGCTGTGGGTCATGTTTCTCATCGGCTTCGCAATTTACACTCTTATTTTCTAACAGAGTGCTTGACATTTATAAAAACTCTGTCACTGTTTTCACCATGGAAACCAACACTGTCACGGATGTCAAAGCCTACCTCGACGCCAACTTCAAGGACGTGATGACCACGGACGAAATGCGGGAGAAGTTCGAGGTGGTCTCCTTCCTCGCCCCCTTCGTCATGGTGGTGCGGAAGGCGGACGGCGTCAAGGGCACGCTGGAGTTCGTCCACATGCCCCGGTACTATTACAACTTCATCGAGGCTTGAGCCATGGACACGTATTCTATCACCGCCACGACCAACCCGAACGCAGAGGAGGAGTATTCCGGGCCGCGCTTCCTCACCCACAAGGGCGTCAAGTACAAGGTTCGTTGTGTCGTGTTCAGCTGTGACGTGACGGGTAGCAGTGTCCGCATCTGGGTTCCGTTCTCTCCTCCGGGCGGGGAATTTGGTCATAAGACGGTGTGGGTCTATCATGCCCTGTTTTACGACAAGCTCACCAAGGCTCAGCATCGGCGGTTTTTTCCGAGGAAAGACTTCCGCAAAATCTGGGGCAAGGACTTCAGGTTCCCAAAAAGCTATTGACATTTATAAAAACTCTGTCATTGTAATCGACATGGCTAAGAGAACACTCTACTTCCTCCGCGATTCTATCACCGGGCTGTATTACACCGAGGCGGATAATCGGTTTTACACTTGGAACGACACCACGAAAGTTGCATCGATTGACCCGGATGACGAGTACCACGTTTTTAAAAATGCCGTGGTTCATACCACTCTCAACAGTGTCAAGGATGGTGTGAAAAAGCGAGCCACGATGTTCCGTCGCGACCTCAAAGTTACTGACGAGGATGCTCGCCGGTTTAGCTGGTTGGGAATTTCTCGGAAAATCGCCCGCGAGCGCGAAACCCTTCCGTCGTTCGGTATCGAAATCGTGACGGTCGAGCTTTCCGATGGAAAGGCTTGACATTTACAAAAACTCTACCACTCTCTTTCCCATGGGCTATCTCACCACCATCACCATTCACAACGATGCGCTGCATACCTTCGAGGAGCATCCCGAGGAATTTGCCAAGGCGCTCTTCGATGGTATTCACAAAGCCAACAGTGCTCGCATCGCCACCGATGTCGGATTCAAGGGTTATTGCAACTACATCACAATCGAGCCCAGCCGTCATGCCGATGACGACACGGTATTCGTTCATCATGGCAACACGGTGCTCAACCTGAATCCGTGGAATCAGGATTTCAAGGAGTTGCTGTCCCGCCCCAGCGTGGCCGAAGGCTTTCTCAAGTCGGCGGAAATTACCCTTCAGTGTGCCCGCGAGCAGCTGAACAAGGCCAAGAAACTGGCCAAGGAAGGCAAGAACCTCTGAGAAACGCTTGACATTTATAACAACCCTGTCACTCTCTTTCCCATGAAGAACGTCGCTCTGATGGTCAACGTCCCGCAGCCCATTCGATTCGTGGTTGGGCTTTTCGTCTCCGCGTTCCTTATCATCATCTCACCCCTTCTTGCTCTGCTGGTGGTCGATTGGAAGGGTCTGGCGGAGGAAGTCGGAGGCGCTATTTCGGACTATTTCGTTGGCATCGCCTACGTCATTCACAGCGTGTTCACCCGCAACACGTGGTTCACGAAGCCCAAGAAGGTCGAGCCGCCCGTGCTGGCCAAGTAAAAAACCTCTACCATGAAGGCTGATACTTGGTGGGTCGTGGGCTTGAACGGGGCATACGTTGGCCAGCTGTATGTGAGTAAAGCCAGCGCCCAATACGAATGGTCGGACCAAGAAGGCACCACCTTTCACAAGGTCAAGCTCGTGCCCGTCAAGACCAAGAAGAAAATCAAGCGCAAGGCTTGACATTTATAAAAACTCTGTCACTGTATCTGACATGAGCCAACATTCCGACCTCCTCACTCACGAAATCTGCCGTGGTATCAAGCATGGTCTTTCTGCCACGGAAATCGTCAACGAAATTCAAGAGCTGCTCATGGTGCTGGAATACGATGAGTATTTCACGGACCTGACGACCGTGAAGAAGCATGCATATACCCACGCTCGCGGCATGCTGGCCCAGAAGGATGGTCTCTACGGCGTGGCGACCCACGCCAAGCTCGACAAGTTTTGCACGGAGCTTTGGTGCCAGAACCAGTGGCTTACGGCTTGACGTTTATAACAATCCTGTCACGCTCTCTGTCATGAATCACATTCCCGTTGCCATCCACTACGCCGACGATACGCTGAGCATCGAATTCAGCTATTCCACGGAGAGCACCACGCACGCCGACATCCTTGAGGAAATCTTCGCTGGATGGAACAACGGCTCCGGCCAAGAGTCGGAAATTTTCCTGCGCCGGGAAGTCCGTTCCCTGAGCGTGGGTGACTATGTCCGGGTTGACGGTCAGTGGTATGCGTGCGCTCCCGTGGGCTGGCGGGAAGAGGACGAGGCGGACAAGGACCTCTGGTTCAGCGCGTTGGGAGCCATCCGCGCCGCTCGTCTCCCCGGCTCCGACGTTCGTCAGGAAAACCACCTGCGCTGGTCGGACAAGCGCAAGCTGGAAGATGCTCGCCTGTCAGCGCAGGCTTGACATTTATAATAAAGCCGTCACTCTCTTTCTCATGAAGACCTCGCAGTTTAAGCTCGGGGAAGTGGTTATCGCTCATACTTTGACCAGTGTTTATATCGGCAAAGTCGTCAACATTGGCCAAGGCTTCGGCGGCAAGAACAACCAACTCGTAACCATCGAGAGCATAGACGGAAAGCGAAACATTGTCGCGGGGGGATATTGCCGTCAACTGACCCACGAGGATATCAAACAGCTTCAAGCCAAAGAGCTTGAGGCGGTCAATGACAAGTGGAACAGTGTTCGGGCCATGCTTGTGACTTGACATTTATAATAAAGCCGTCACTCTTTTTCTCATGAAAATCTTCGGCCTTGATACCGACAAGCATTACACCGACGAGGAACTCGCTGCTGCCGTGGCTCATGCCGAAGAGCGCTGTGATTTCTGGTGCAGGCAGGTTGTGCTGTCCACGATGGTGCTGGTCACCGGCATGATTGTTGGGACGTTTATTTATCACATGCTCCACATGTTGCTGGGGCTGGGCAAGCTATGAAGACCATCGTGGGTGTATATGTATCCGTGGACACGGGGCTGGGCACAGTGCCCGGTATTGGCTGGCAAGTCCTTGACGAGCAGGGCAACAAGGTGGGCAAGCCCTACTACTCGCGCTACAATGCCAAGGTTGCGGCAGGTATCATCGTACCGCCCGGCAACCCCCACCCCCACGGGGCGGCAGACGGGGTTTAAACCCCCCATATAGCCCCCTCTAGGTGGGGGGTTTAGGTGTCTTCTAGGTGGGGGTAAAGGCACCCCCCCATGGGGGGCGCACATACGTTTTCAATACGAACCCACTTTTTCTATCAACTTTTTATATATACCACGCCCACCCTCGCATCTCATTTTGGTCTCACTTCGTCTCGTCCAACGGTCCGTTCTGCCACCGGAATTTCCTTTTTCACTTTTTTCATCTTATGACCCCCACCACCCCTTCTCAAACTCGGGGCAAATTTTCTTTGGGGTTTTTATATATACGCTGGTTCAAATCCCGTCCCCGAACCGATGCAAGTCCCGCTCGTCCTGTTCGGCCTGCGGAATTTTCACATAGGTGTTTTCCATGGCGATGGCGGCGTATTCGTAGGCCCCGGCAGCGGCCTCCCGGCTGTGGTTGTAGTTTTCGATTCTTTGTCTCGCCTCGTTCCATTCCTCTTGGTTGGATAGCATATAGTCGAGAGGATGGGGTATCCGCTGCCTTGCTGCCATGGCGGAGGCGGCTTGACGGCGCAGGAAGGCCATCGTTTCGTCATATACTTCTTGGGCGGTGCGTTCGGAGAGGGGTAGGTGTTTCATCATGAACATGGTATATATAAAAAGCCTTGTTTTGTCAAGCTGGATTTTTATCGGATTGACAAGTAGGGTGGTCTGGTGGCATAGTGTTTGGGAAAAATTCCT
>ERZ724522.1280-NODE-1280-length-13828-cov-9.149568_pt1 | contig 13828 bp, 16 predicted proteins | sample MGYA00376055_ERZ724522 | MGnify/ENA primary metagenome ERZ724522 (study PRJEB28724, sample SAMN07190884) | wastewater metagenome | isolation source: effluent of sewage treatment plant in Hong Hong | place: Hong Kong | collected 2016-03-17 ... | reverse complement strand
CTGTATCTATTGATGTTTTTGATGTCCAGAAAAAAAGTGGACAGTTGGACATTTACCTTACCTGAATAGATTTTGTCCTTAAGGAAGACGATTTAATGAGAATTAAAATCTTAGACTGTTGAATTAAATCTTATTTTCAGTTAAAATTTCTAATATGACTTTTCTGAATCAGCCTCCTTTAACCCCGGGATTTACTAACTATACAGGATTAATGGGGGGCAGTTACGCACCCACAAAAAATCCTTTTTATTCCGTTGCCAATCAATTCTTACCAAGGAATTTACATGATGTAATTCGTTGGGTTAGATTCATTACTATAAATAGCCCTCTAACAACAGAAGTTATGCGGAAGTTATCTACTTATCCGATAACTAAGTTTAATTACGATATTAGAGACCCTAGCTTGAAAGAAAAGTATGAAAGTATTAGTAGAAGCTTAAAGTTAAAATCTACCTTACATGATATAGGATATCAATACCATACCATAGGTAATGTCTTTGTTAGTATAAATTTTCCTATAATTCGATCATATAAATGCAAAAGTTGTGAGTCTTTATTTTCTGCGACTAACTCTACTTTCTTAAAATTTAAGAATTATGAAATGGTAGGGGAATGCCCTAAGTGTAAAAATTCAGGGTCTTTTGAGAGAAAAGACCTTAAAAGTAATAATATTGAAGATATAAATATTATTATTTGGGATCCCCTGAACATCGTAGTCCATCACAATCCTATTACAGGTAAAAATCAGTACTATTATAATATTTCTAATGAAATAAAGAGACGAATAATTTCTGGAGATCGATTCTTATTGGATAGTATTCCATGGGAATTTGTTGATGCTGTTAGGGAAAGTAAACAATTTCTATTTAGTCCAGATCGAATATTCCATTTGAAGAATATGGATATTGGATTATTTATAGGAGGGTGTGCTCTGCCTCCTTTAGTAAGTCATTTTAGTTTTGTATTCTATACAGCAACTCTTAGAAAGGCTAATGAGAGTATAGCTACAGACTTCATGGCTCCTATGCGAATTGTATTCCCACAGCCGCAGACTGCAAATTCTGATCCGGTAGTTAGCATATCGATGCGAAACTTTACTAACCGGATGGAAGAGGCTTTTATAAAGCATAAGTTAGATAATAACCACGTAGTTATAGCCCCAGTACCAATTGGATATCAGGCAGTAAGTGGAGAGGGTAAATCCCTACTTATATCCCAAGAAATTGCTCAAGCAGAAGAAACCTTACTTCTTAGTATGGGAGTTAGTAGAGAATTACTCAGCGGAACTACTAATTGGACAAGTTCAGCAGTTGGATTGAGAATGTTAAAAAATTCTCTGGATAGCTATGTTGGCCAAATAGAGGACTTATTAGATTGGATATTTGCCAAGATTTCTAACTATTTAAATTTAGATAACAAGAAAGTATCTTTAGTACCGTTTCAACTTACTGATGATGAATTACTAAAGAATATTCTTGCATCTCTAGTCCAGACTAAAGGCATGTCTATGACTACCCTCTATAATAGTTTAGGGAAAGATTATGCTGCAGAATTGGAGATAATGACTCAGGAAGCAAAATTACAAGCTAGACAACAAGTTAGAACTCAATTCGAAGTGGATCAAGCTACTTATTTAGAAGGGTTGGAAATAAATAAGGAAATGAAAGATAGTAGTTATACTGATATATTAGCTGAATGTCAAAATATTGCAACTCAACTAATAAATGCCGGAAACGCAGATACTCAGTCGATTCTCAATGGGCTTAAAGTATCAGATTATGCTAAGTATCTCATGGTTTCCAAATTATTAGAAGAAGGACGAAAAGCACAGACTGTTGAAACCAACCAAGAAATAGCTAATCAAGCTATGACTGACCCTGAGTCTCCCAATGCACCTAAAGGACCAAATGAACCAACTCAATAATAATAATTTAGAAAATTTAGATATAAAGATTCGAGGTACTGCTCAGCCAGTAGATCCAGCTTCAATTCCGGGATTTTTACCAAAAAGTAAAAAGGATACTAATTTTGATAATTATAAAGTTCGATACCAGAAATTGGATATGGATAAACCGGGAGATATTGGTGAGTTAGAATTAATAGAGACTAAAGCAGTCAGAAATCAAGGAATATATGTCTTATCTAAAAAAGAGTTTTCTTTTATGGACAAAATGTTCATTTTGATCAATTATTTAGAAGAGATAAAGGAATAGTTAAATGCCAACAGATCCGTCTAAACTGACTAGAATTTTCTCATCTCCTAAAGAGATAAATGATAGGGTAGATGAAGTATTAATAAATGGTCTAAAATCCCAGTTTCCTATAGAAGGAAGAAACTTTAAATTAGAAGTTTCAAATCTAAGAGCTGAGCCGAAACTCTTCTCTCATGAGGATGAGAAGAAAGCTATTTTGGAGAGTAGGAGTTTAACTTACCCTATTAAAGCCCATATTAAATTGATAGATAAGACTACCGGAAAAGTTGTGGATGAAAATCCTGAATTTACTTTGATGGATAGTTTCTATCTTACTAATAAACATACTATTCTATACAAAGGTAATAATTATAACGTTGCTAACCAACTTCAGTTATTACCTGGAGTTTATACCCGTATAGACAACGTTGGTGGATTGGAGACCCACTTCAACACAGGGTCTGGAAGAAGCTTCAAGGTAGAGTTGGATCCTAGAACTAATTTATTCACTATAACTCCGGATGGCACTAGTTCTAAAATTCCGATTGCTCCATTATTGATTCATGTATTTAAAGTAAATGATGATATAGTTTCAAAATATATCCCCCTCCAAGTGTGGAAGGATAACGTTACTGCGACTATGGGTAAAGATGATAGATTTATCTCTGATATATACAGGAAGATGGTATCTACATCTAAGCAAGATAGTTCGGCTTCTATGAATAAAATGTGTATTCAGATAGAAGACGCTATGCTCAATTCCAAGCTCAGTGAAAAAACTACAAGTATTACTTTAGGTAAAGGCTTCCCAGGAGTTTCAGGAGAGACTCTTCTGTTAGCAATGAAAAACCTGGTAAAAGTACATACGGGGGAAAGAAGAGAAGATAATCGGGATTCCTTACAGTTTAAACGAGTACAGAACTTACCTGATTTCTTGATAACTAGATTTGCCAAAGAACACCAGGTTGTAAAACAAATCAAAACAAAGATAGCTAGAGAATTGGATAGAATAGATACAGAGAGTCCGTCTTTGAAAGGTTCCTTGGTGCCAAAACCTTTTAATAAATTCTTATCAGGTTATTTAATGGATAGTCATCTCGTTGCAACACCGCAAGAGACCAATCCAATCGAGAGTATCGAAAATGTTGCTAAAGTAACTGTCCTAGGGCCTGGGGAAGGCGGTATTTCATCTCCTAGAGGAGTCCCCGTTGGAGCTAGAGATATTGACCCATCTCATCTTGGGATAATTGATCCTAGTAGAACTCCAGAGAGCAGCCATGCGGGTATTGACCAGAGATTTACTATAACAGCTAGAAGAGATAATATAGGTAATTTATATGCTAGAGTCTTAGACGATAAAGGAAAAATTTGCTTCTTAAGTGTTCAAGAAATGATGAATCATACTATCGGGTTTCCTTCTCAGAAGAGATCCGGAATGGTACAAGCCCAGATAAAAGGTGAACTTGGAACTTGTAATGCATCAGAAGTTGACTATTGGTTAGCGGATGTAAGTGATATGTATACTATCACAACTAATTTAGTTCCTTTTTTGAATAGTAATCATCCGGGTAGATTAACTATGGCTGGGAAAGCTATACCTCAAGCTCTAAGTTTAGTTAATAGAGAAGAACCTTTGGTACAAACTACGGATAAAAATGGTTTATCTTTTGTTAAAATGTTAGGTAAAGTTACTGGTACGGTAACTCCAGTAGATGGAGTTGTAGAAAAAGTTAGTAATACTTCCGTAACTATCAAAGACCCTAATAACAAAAAAATCGTAGTTAAGGCAATCAAAAATTTACCTTTTAATATGAAGGGTTTTCATGATGATGAGACCCCTTTAGTCAAGGAAGGAGATTCTATTACTAGAGGAGATCTATTATTTGATAATAACTATAGTAAAAATGGAGTCTTGGCAATTGGTAAAAATTTGAATGTAGCATACATTCCATGGAAGGGATATAATCATGAGGATGGTCTTGTTATTAGTAAAAGAATTTCGGATCAGTTATCTAGTCATCATGCATATAAGGTAGACTATGAAATAAATAATGACTCAGTATTAAAAAAGAGTCTAATAATGAGATATTTCCCAGGTAAATTGACCAGAGAACAATTAAATAAATTGGATGATAGAGGCTTCGCGAAAGTAGGGGAGATAGTATCTAAAGGAGATCCTATATTCGCAGTATTGGAACATAGGGAGCCTACTCCTGAAGATAAAATGCTTGGTAGATTACATAAGAGTCTTATTAATCCATATAAATTAGTAGTAGAAGAATGGCTACATGATGAGAATGGAAAAGTTGTAGATGCAAATACTGATACGAAACAAGTTAGATTCATATTGAGATCAGTCAAATTATTGGAGATAGGAGATAAATTGACTGGACTACATGGAAATAAAGGAATTGTATCTTTAATTCTTCCAGATGGAAAAATGCCTTATAACAAAGAGACGGGAGAACCTTATGATATCTTACTAAATCCTGCCTCAGTAACTTCGCGGGTTAATCTCGGTCAATTAATGGAGACTATAGCTGCCAAAATAGCTAAAAAAACAGGAAAGCCTTATTTAATACATAATTTCTCCAAAGATAGTAATGTACAGAATCTAAAAAAAGAACTAGAAGATTTGGGTATATCGGATACGGATGAAATTGTGGATCCCGATACTAATAAAACTTTAGGTAAGGTTTTAGCAGGACCCCAATATTTTATTAAGCTTTATAAGACTTCCGATCAAAACTGGTCAGCAAGAAATACAGGGGGATATGATGCTAATTTTCAACCTATCAAAGGAGGAGAAGAAGGCTCGAAAAGTATTGGCTATATGGAAATGTTAGGTTTATTAGGTTCTAATGCTAGAAAGAATCTCAAAGAAATAGCAACTATAAAAAGTGAGAGTAATCAAGAGTATTGGGATTTATTTCTACAAGGACAACCTTTACCCAAACCAAAAACTACTTTTGTAACGAATAAATTCTTCAATTATTTAACTGGAGCAGGGATAAAGACAGTTACCAAGGATGGTAAAATCAGGGCTATGCCTTTAACGGATAGAGATATTATCAACATTTCTCATGGTAGACTAAAAAATCCATTAATGCTGAATTCTAAGAATTTAGGCCCAGATAAAGGAGGATTATTTGATCCTAGTATAACTGGAGGTATTGAAGGAAAGAAATGGTCTCACTATACATTAGCAGAACCTATACCTAATCCTTTAATGGAAAGACCTATTAAAACTATTCTAGGTTTATCCACTAAGGATTATGAGGATATTGTGTATGGTAGAGTAGGGGTTAAGAAAGAAAAGAAAGATTATCTATTATATGATACCGACACCGGAGAAAAGATAAGAACTTTATCCACTACTCTAAATGAATGATTAAGGCTCGTGATAAAAATAATCCCAAGTTCCTGAACCATGCCCCACACAAAAAGTGTGGTCTAAGGATGCCCTTAGTAGTCCATTAGGACCTCTTTCACTATGATTAATTTCATGGAAATGTTTCTCGGATAGATAGGACCCACCGCACTTCCACCAGTCTGATCCATCCCAATCCCTGTTCATAGATCTATTAACTATTATATTCTCCATTTCTTCGGGAGAATATTTAGAATCATATTCATCATAGATAGTTACCCCCGGAGTACGCCATAAGGATTTCCAATCTTCCAAATTAGAAATCCTACGTTCCGGTATAATATTTAGAGCAAAACACCATCCATAACTACTTCTTCCTATTTCTAATAGAATCTCAGTATTAGAATTTTCTATACGAACACAGAATTCCTTACTCATCATCTTTTTCCAAAATAGTTTTCACCTTGAAAAGATCTAGCTTTCTTTCTACTGGAGGAAGAAGTTTGGAATGTCTCTTAGGCTTGAATTGTTTTTCTTTTTTCTTGAACTGTAGGTCTTTTTCTCTTTTGGAATTAAATCCTTTATTGGATGACATAGTTTAAAATTTTAGATATGAATGAAATTAAAACAGGTGGTGCCGCTATCGAGCATATGTTGGCACAGGTTGATGTTAAAGGTCAACTGGAAAAACTTAAGAAGGAATTGGGTTCTACTAAATCCATCTCTAAACGTGATAGTATCATAAAACGTATCAAATATCTAGCAGGGTTACAGCGCATGGAGTTAAAACCTGATGAGGCTTATATTATACATAATATTCCTGTTATCCCACCTATTGCTAGACCTACTTTGTCTAAACAAGGAAATAGAATTAAATATGCTGATGTGAGTCAATTATATCAGGATCATATGATTGTTAATGATATTTTAAAGGATAATAAAGAAGAATTAGAAGACAGTGAACTTAAAAGTCAGAGAAAAGCTTTATATGATGGAACCAAAGCGATAATGGGGGTTGGAGACGCCATTACAGGGTCTAGTAGGGGAAGTTCTTTGAAGGGCTTCTTAAAACAGATAGCCGGAGAGGGAGGACCCAAACTCGGTTTTTTTCAATCTAAGCTTCTAAGTAAAAAACAAGATTTTTCTGGAAGAGCTACTATTTATGCCGAACCTAATCTTAGTTTTAATGAAATTGCTTGCCCTGAAAATATGATTTGGACTTTATACAATTTTCATATAATTAGAGATCTGGTGAGAAATGGTTATACTTATCCTGATGCTAAAAAGGCGGTAGAAAATCAAACTCCGGCTGCTCAAGCCAGTTTTAATAAGTTAATCAAACAGATACCAATCTTAGCCAATAGAGCACCTACCTTGATGCAGAGCAATATAACTGCTCACTTCCCAGTACCCATTAAAGGTAAGACTTTAGGCATTAACCCTATACATCTTCCAATGTATGCTGGAGACTTCGATGGTGATGCTTTAACTATCCATGTACCAATAACTCCCGAAGCTATTGAAGAGGCCAAAACCAAACTACTTCCCAAGCATCATATATACGACTTTAGAAAAGGGGTTGGAGCCTCTCTTATAGCCCCAGGGCATGAGGCGATCTTAGGCTCTGTGTATTTAACTGAACCCGACCTTAAACAAGAAACGATTCACTTTAATAGTGAAAAAGAAGTATTAGAAGCTTTGGATAGAGGAGAGATATCCTACAATACTCCTATATCTATTTCTCCTTCTCTTTCCTAGGCCTGGGTTTAGTTAACTTTAATCTACTAGCTTGGACTGCAATAGCACCTTTGTTTTTTTGGAGTAGATCGGTAGCCGCTTTAAGACCTCCCCCATCCGGGGTTTTATAACAAGCTTCTAAGATTTTGATTTGGTCGGGGCTCCAAAAGTAGTCAGAATTCATAATTATATTCCTATTCCTCTCCTTTTATGCTGAGATCAGAATAGGGTTCATCATCTGCACTTACGCCACTATCGTATCCTCCCGAGAAAAACGACGATCCTAGACCGCTACTGGAGAAATTGAGTGAAGAATAATTATCTCTAGTTAGAGTCAAGATATTCCCTACTGGATCTTCATAGTAATATTTCTTGTTGACTGTATCTACTCTGACTAATCCAGTATGACGATACTGATTAAATACATTATCTGGACTAAAGATAGTTGGTAGTAGGATACTTCCGAAGCTTATTGGAGTTTTTCTACCATTTACTAAAAGTATCTCCCTAACTAGATCGCTTTCTACAAAAGGGTTTTTCTTAGTGTGAAGGGAGTCTTGCTCCATTTTTAGCAGATCTTCACCTTCTTCTACATATTGGAGATATTTCTCTATATTCCAACCCAGAAGTTTCATACACTCCTTCGGAGCTAGAGGTATTTTTACTTCAAGAGATAAAAAGAAATCGGTTAGAGATATTAACCCTCTATTAGGGGACACCCAATCTCCAGAAAATGTTTTATTTAGAGCTTTTATCCAAACTTCGTATTTATAGAAACTCCTGCCACTTTCTGGCCTGGTGTTAAGACTTTTAGAAGCTACAGAAGGACTTTCATTATAAGTATTTATTTCCCATATGAGAGTGGATAAAGAGTCAAAATTTACTGGAGAGTTTAATTCACACCAGATGAGAAGTTCTTCTTTGTAATTTTTATTATCTAAATTTTCTTCGATGTACTGAGTTATAAATTCAGTGGATAATCCAGCAAAATCGAAGTTATAATGGATTCTTCCTGGCCTATTTTGTAAGTGCTCATCAATACCAGATCGACCATTACTAGTAAGAATAAACAACTTCTTTGAAGGGTAGGTGCCGTCTAATACGGTGAGTAAAGATTCTTGTTGTTTTTTATCGAAAGTCTTTTCAAACTCATCGAATAGGATAATTAACTGCTGTTTTATAGAGGCAAGAAATTGGAAGAATCTCTCATCTTTAGTACCTGTATTAATCACTAAAGTAGGGATACCTAGAGTAGCTCCTTTTATTGAAATTAGCTTTGCTAATAGAGTTTTTCCGCTTCCTTTCAGACCAGTTAAAAGTATTCCAAGATTTTTATCCTTTTTCATAAAAGTGGATAATACTCTATCTGCTTTGGCTCCAATATCCCCATATAGCTTACTAGGAGCAGAAAAAGAATCAGTCTTTTCCAAATAATATCCATGCGCCATGGATATCTTTACATGATAATTACCTGGAGGTAACTTTTCTAATCCTGCATCCTGCTGTATAGCCGGAATCAGAACAAATTCGTTACCATTTTGATAGAAATTAATAGGGACAGTGTTCATTATTTAAAAACTGAAGTTGCTACAGAGTAGAGACATTGATAGAAGGGCTTGCCCTTTCAAATCATATCTGGCGTTGATTACATTAAGGGGAAGCTTGTTACTCTCTTTAGATTCGTCCCCTATTTCCGGAAATGCTTGTCTAAATTGTTTTACATGTTCCCACTTCCAATTTAAATAATCTATAATCTTATCCTTTGGTATTTGATCTTTCCATATACTGTCAAAGGAACTCACAATAGCTTCAGCTATAGGAAGTCTTTCTTCACGAATCTTATTACAAGCCATAAAGTACACCAGAGGGTCAGGTGTAATTAAAGGGATAATGTTTACGTCGACTTGAGTCTTTTTCATAACTGAACCTAAGTGAGTTTAAGTAAATTAAAAATAGACTAGATATTCTAATCTATATTTCTTATACCAGTTATTTGTAATTTATGGAACGGGTTTTAGAGGTGGAAAATCTGGGAAACAAGTCCAATGGGAAGCACTAAGATATAAAGTGCTGAAATCATCTGAGAAAAACCCGGCACCTTTTTTATATATTGCTACTTGATAATTAGGGCGATGAGGAGTTCTTGGGGTTAGATGAATAATACATCTTTCTAAATCTTCTGGAACATATTCTTTAACATTTTTCCAATCTCCATATATTACCCTTCTTGCAGATAATATTCTAGGAGAGGGTGTCAATGTCTCCATCAGCATCTCCATTATAAACAGGGGATCTAAGTGCATTTACACTGAAACCCATAGACTCCACTTGTATTCCTTTGCCTAGCCAATTCGTGGGATTTGTCCAGGCATCTATCCTTTGATTCCTTGTAAATCCAGTTCCTACTTTTGCTACTGGATTACCTTTGCTATCAGCACAGATTAAAGCTCCCATTGATTGCTTTGGATTCCCATCTTTATCTATTTCCTGGACGATATCAATTACTCTAAGATTATGAGTTATCTTATGTTTTATCTTATATCTGATATTCTCATACTCAGGAGTGGTAAGAGAAGTGACTACTACCCCTTCTTGGTTAGAAGACTTAGTTCTCTCTATTAATTTGTGTATATCCTTTCTTGTTATATGAGGTGTTGCAACGAATAATATTTCTGGATTTCCAAAATCTTTTTCAAGTTGCTTCATGTGTAGCAACTTTTCTTTATAAGTAGAAAATTCTGGATTTATAACATTATGCAATACAGCCCTAACAGGTCCAATTTGTAGTTGAGTATTTATTGCTCTCGCAGGTAGGGAGTTTAATATTCCACTTACAACTCTATGTGATTCTACTGCATCTTTACTCTTTCCAGTATGAATTAATTCGACATTATATACATTACCGGCGTATTCGGGTAATTTCTTAGCTGTTAAGTGGGGTAGACTCTCGGTTCTGTCTGGAAATCCTCCTTTAACAGAAGGTCTTCTGGATAGAAAACTTAATGACCCATCGGAACTCACAGGAATAAAAAAGGAAGCTCCGTCATATTTTAAAGTTCCTACTGGATCCTTTAAATGTAACCACTCATTATAATCAATGTCTTTATATTTAGCTCTACTATACATAAAATATTAGTTTAATATAATCTAAAAAGAAGGAGTTATTCTCCTTTCTTCTTTAACTTCAGATCCAGAATCTACCTTTTTCTATGTTAAACCCGTGTAGACTAGGATCTCTTACCCATGAGAAACAATGCCCAGCAGATATTTCATTTGCAAAGGTCATCTTTAGATGGGTAAGAATTACCGGACCAGAACTCCAGGGGGAAATTTGTACTTCTTCTTGAAAAACATTTCCGAAAGAGTCCCCCCATTTTTTTAATGGGTATGGTTCATCAAACATACCAAAAGCTTTTTCGGAAGATTCAATTTCAGAGAGTCCCTTAACAAAATCCAGAGCAGATTGATTGAGTCCAACGAACTGTGTAGACCGAGCCATCCTCATTCTCCTATAGGGTTGGGGGATAGGGGTTTCCTATCTCTTATTCTTATACCAAATAATGTTTATATTAAGGAAAGGTATATAAATAAGTGCCCCTTTAACTTCAACAGACTGTACTTGCTCTTCTATTGTGGACTTGATAGTTACAGATATTGGCTCCTTTTGATATAAAAGCTCACATATCTTTAGTACTGCCAAATACAAGTTGAAGTAAGGTATAAAAATGTACCCTTTAAGTATTTCCTTATCTTTTCTATATAGAAAAAAACACAGTAGTAAAGATATTAGATAAAACGTTAACCCAACCCATGGAGAGTAGTATATCTCTAATAACATTAATCCTATAAGAAAAACTATTACTATTTTTAATAAAATAGGGTCTTTTGAATCGAAGATACTCATTTTTCAAACCTAAACAATTAGGAGAAGAGTGTATCATTACAACCCTTCCCCTATAAGTATTTGTTACGTGAAAGTGTCAGACTATATGCCGGTTAGGGATGCTACGGATAATTTACGGCATAGATCTGTATAATTCACATCGGCAGAAGAACCTTCTTTCTCGGGCTCGGGAGATAAAGACTCTTTCCTCATGAAATCAAATACAAACGAATAGTTTATCCATGTCCCCTTACTTTTTGCCTCCTCTATTTGTTTATTTCCCTTAAAGAGTTTTCTTTGCAGAATATTAAGGATTACCCCCACATCCTCTTTGTAAACAATATTCCCAGGTCTTCCGTTAACTATGCTTCTTCCTATCCTTCTACTAAATCTGTCAGTTCGTTGACAAATAGCAGTAGATATGTAAACCAAATCGGGTTGGTCCTTAACGGGACTAATCTTAACTGTAAACGCCCTGGGGCGTCGTTTCAGTTTGGAACACTCATGGGCAGAAACTTCGCGTTGGTTATGAATCAGAATAGATTTGAACGACATGGTAAAAAACCTGGGTTAGAGGAAAAAAGAGAGTAAGAAGTACCTAATATTTCTTACATTGTTTTTATACCAAAAAAGAAATTGTAAATTGAAAAAAGGCAGAGCCTTTTGAGGGTTTAACTTACACCCAATATAACCCAGTTTCTGGATCAAATGAATTTCTTATTCTAGGATCTCTAACCCAGCATAGACAGTCTGGACCAGATAATCCAGTCCTATATATTATCCTCAAATTGGTGAATATTACAGGGCCTCTACTCCACGGGATGTCCTGAACTACTTCAATAAACAATGTCCCTGTTTCTGTCTTCCAGGCCCCTAATATGAAAGTTTGAAGAGGGTATCCCCCAGCAACTGAGTTCCCAGAAGGAATGGGGGTTAACTCTTCCACAAAATTTTTTGCTAATTTTGTTAGCCCAATGAAAGTTGCTGTGTAGTAAGCTGGCATTGTTTTCTCCCAGGTATAAGGTTAAGGAATCAGTCCTCTACCTTTTTTAAGCTAAAAAACTTAACCCAAGGGCAAGAGTTAAGTTTTTATAAGTCACAGCCGACTGTTTACTGAGGTTTGACCCTGTATTCGACTTGGACGCCAGGATACATGATGTATATTGGAGCTTTGAAATCTCTCCATTCCGACCATTCTGTTACCGTACCAGGAAGTGTCCCTACGGGTACTTTTCGGGTCCTGACCTGATATTCTTCTAATTTTCTTACGTGTTTAAGATGGCCTTCAAGCCATTTGATTATTGTATCTACATCCTTGCAATCCTTATCCAAATTATTGTTGAAATCTGGAGGGGTACTAATAGGAGCTTCTATCCGTTCTTCAGGTTTCCTGCGCCCTTCATATATGGGGTCCATACGAAATTGGACAATATCTGAGTCAATACCTACCGGACCAATATATTGTTCCCAAGGACCCCAATCTTCAGGATCAGGCATGGTTATATCCCGATTTATTCTCATTTGTATAGGGATACCAAGTCCTTGTGCGTAGTTGAGTTCCACACATTTAACTTCGGAAGGAGACCCAGTTGGTTTTGGACGAAGCTGAAGATGTTCTGCTCCCCAGTTGGGCTCTGAATTAAATGTCCAATCTACCCAAGGAGAGGACCATATAGGGTTAGGACTTAGCGGATTTCCTAACCGTGTCCTATATTGTACTGTTTCCCCTCTCAAGTATGCCATCTTAGCCTTATCATGTGGGTGAGGATTTTGCTTTACTTTGTAGAGGTATTCTCCACTATTCCAATCCGGCTGGGGGCAATCTTCCCAGAATCTTTCATCACTATTTATACGTTTTCTTTGTAGTACCTCTTTTCTGAAATGAGCTGCCTTTTCCACAGCCCAGATCACTAGAATAGGCTTGAAGGGAAAGTGATCGAGAATATTTTTTCTCACGAAGAGAACTTCAACCATTTTGAGATCCTTAGATTTGATCAAGAGACGTTAGAAAGGCTCTAACTCCGTTACAGAATTCGGGGTTATGATTTTCTTGAAATTTGGTTAGTTCCGTTTTTATCCTTTCTTTCACCAGTCCCATCAATTGGGTTGTGTTGTGGTTGGAGATTAGTGCATTTTCTAAGTTGAATGCAGCTATCCGACAGGCTTGAGAGACTCCCATCAAGTACGGCAAACTATTTTTTGATTTTGTCATTTAGAGATTAGAATAAGTTATTCTAATTATCTTATACCAAATTTTATGGTATTCTAAAAAAAGAAGGAAGGGGCAGAGGCTTGTTTTTAGGTTCTTTGAGATATTTCCCTTGATAAGGAATTAAACCCGTCTAACGCATTTCTTATTGTTCTGGCTAACTCTAACTCCTGATAAGCAGAGTGCGAACCAATACCTTCGATTCTCCAAGTATCATTCCCTTCATACTTTAATTCAGCCCCAGATAGGAAGTTATGTATTATCCCTTCCTTTAGTGGTATAGTCTTTCCTCCTTCCAGAACGGATAAGTAGCCCAACATCAAAGAAACAGGACATTCAAAGACATTCCCCGGAATACACATTTAAACGTCTCCTTTGTGATATATATTCTTATACCACGGAACTATGTAATTTTATATTCAATAGTGGCCTGCTTT
>ERZ724522.1279-NODE-1279-length-13847-cov-4.266676_pt1 | contig 13847 bp, 23 predicted proteins | sample MGYA00376055_ERZ724522 | MGnify/ENA primary metagenome ERZ724522 (study PRJEB28724, sample SAMN07190884) | wastewater metagenome | isolation source: effluent of sewage treatment plant in Hong Hong | place: Hong Kong | collected 2016-03-17 ... | reverse complement strand
AGGATGGTTTCCATTTCTTCTAGGCACATCTTCTGGTCATTCTCTAGTTCAGCATTTAAGCGGGCATTTACTTCAGCAATAAGATCTTCACTAGACTTATTAATAGGTTCGACTTCATTTAATTTTACACTCATAACAAATTTCCTAACTATAAATAATGTAGACTATTGGGGCTTATTCTTATGATGGATTGTCTCCACATAGGAATAGACATATCCTTCTTTTCCGTACCACTGAGCAGACCATCTTGGAAAGTCCATGGTATGAATTCCCTCATTCTTGCCTAAGTGATGTGGATGACACAGAGTCATTAAGTTAGCAGATGAATCCACAAACTCCTCAACACTCATTGTTTTTAAAGCCTCAATAGCTTTTTCAGTTGACTTATTCAACCATTGTAACATACCTACAAGTTGATCCTTATCAACCATATTAGTCATACACCTCTCAACAAAGCAATGGTGTGTTTCTAAATCTTCTGATGACCCGCATACTACACAGGTAGGATCACGCAGTAATTCCTCAGCCCTCCCTCTTCGATATTCAGGAGTTTCAACTCTGGGATCGTGTCCCGGAATATTTACTGCTACTGAGAGGGTATCCTTATCTTCATGTACTTGATTTACTTCCATAATAACCTCTATTGAAAGGTGGTGACTTGTAATAATCCACTCGGTAAATTACCTTCAATCTCCAATCTTAATTTAGAAACCTTCAACGTTAAATCGGGAAAGTTTGTTCCTTGGTTGTAGATATATAATAAACCTTTTGAAAAGACCCTAAAATTGGAATCTTTTAAGTCATCACCTGTTACTATATTTGTATTAGATGCAGCTAACCAGGAGGACGTTTGATCTGTTCTTGTGAAGTTATATGTATCATATATAACAATTCCCGTTTGAGACTCACCTATAAGGACGGTACCTGTGTTTCCTGATCCACCAGGTTTAGTAGCATTTTTACTGACTCCTAATGATGTTGAAATATCACCACCATAGTAAGTCTGGGTTAGAGAAAAATTCTTAAATGTTATATCATAATCAATTATGAATCTCATTTGAGAAATTCTCAACTTTGAGGGAATTGATGACATGTCTGATTTCTTTGCAGTGATCCATTCAGATATATATGTAATCTGATTACCATCTCCACCTGTATCATAAACAGATGCACCTAATTTTTCTACCTTAGCATAACTAGAGGGAGTGCTTACTATATTACTATTTGATGACCATGATATATTAGAACCTGATTGTGTCTCAGTACCGATATAGGTATCCAATGTTAGAACAGTATTATAATAAGCCATTAAGCCACCTCAAGATCAACTTGAATAATCCAATAACTGGAGGCATCCGTCGCTGAGAAGTTAATATGTAGAGTATCTCCTGAGGATACCGTCGAAGTAGAGAAAGTTGTACTACTTCCACTTGTTGCAGTGGATGGACTAATGGCTGTCGTCAAACAAGACGTAGAACCATTCTTCTTCAATTGAAAAGTGTTACCAGTTGTTGAAGTTCCACGATAATATCTTATCTTCTTAATGGTATATGATGCTGAACCGTTAGCAATTTCAGGTACCAACATTCTTGCGCTATAGTCACCTGTGGTTAGTTGCTGATCGTAGGCTATTAAGGTAAGCGTACAAGTAGGAAGATAAGGTTCCCACTTTGTAGTCGATTGATTCCACCTAAGGAATTGTCCTGTAGTTGTAGCAGTAGTAGTTGAAACGTCTGCAAGATGTATTGTCTTAGCATCTCCAATTACTCTATCCTCTTCTCCCCCCGTTGTTGAGAAGTGTAGAACACCTGTTGCCTGAGTTCCTGTGCCTAAAGTAGTTCTAACTTCTCCGTTAAGTTGCGCGGCACGATTATCGCCTCCACCGTAGTTAGAAGTTAGCACTCCGGTATTCGATATTCCAGCTGAAGAAGTAATCCCTACTGCTCTAATAGCTTTTGTAAAATCTGCGCAGTAATTTGTAGAACTTGCTGTGAAGTCGTAAAACTGGCAATGATTAGAGTTTGCATAAAGCGCACCATCTACTGTCAAATCACTGTAAAATCTTGCTTTTCCGTCTCCAAACAATTTAAGCACTGAAACACTGGTTGAAGTACCTGATGCTACTCCAAAGTGCATATAGGAATTCGCATTATCTTCGTAGGTTCTAATGTAACTTATGTGGTTAGCATTAGCAAAACTAAACCTTAAACCACCTTCTCCAGATCCCTTCTGGATCTGCATTGCATCAACATTAGAACCAGGACCAACTACATCTATTTTATAAAGTGGATTATTGTTGTTTACACCTAAACCTGATGAAGTCATCCATATTTGATTAGAACCACTGCTAGAGGGTCTGAAAACAAATGCAGCAACATCATTATATAAGTTACCGTAAGCTCCACCATATCTATTATAAGCGGATACAAATACATTTGTTGAAGAGGTGGTTGCAACTTCCCAGCTTACAACATCAGTTCCTGTACCAACAGAGAAATTGGATGCACAAGACCCACTTCCAATATTGACTCCACCCGATGAGTTAATCGTTAGTCTTGTTGCCGAAGCATTGCCATCATAAAAACTAAATCCATGACTTCCAGCACCATTATTAGGAGTAAGCAAAAATCCATTAGCATTTACAGAAGTATCAATTAATCTAAAATATGTACCTGTGTCAGATACATCAAGAGCATATGTTGGTGCCCTATTCACACCTATCTTACCTGTAACTCTTACATTACCAGTAAATAATGATGTACCCGTAACTTGAAGTTTATTTGCGCCATCGTCTGTAGGAGATCCCAACAAGAATCTTCTCCCCGCAGAGAATCTTCCAGCTTCGCTACCACCCTGATCAAATATAACAGCTTTACCAGACTGCATTTGAATCCAGAGATCGTTAGAGCTATCAAGATAGAATAAATCAACAGCAGTACCAGCAGCATTCTTCGATTTATACGATTGGTAATTGTTAACTAAAAATCCTGTAGTAGAGTATGTCTGACCAGTGATATTTGCACCTGCACCACCTGAAATTAATCCATCAGCGGTAAAGGCTTGGTTAGTAGAAACCAATGAAGATGCTACAGTAAATTTAGTGCTTCCAGCCACCGATAATCTAACTACACCACCTGAAGAGTCTAGGTATGTATTATCTCCAGTAAAAGCTAAACGAGTAAAACTTGTTCCAGCAAGGTTTCTTATTAAGATACCTGCATCATTAGCTGTATCTTGAATTGTTAAAGGATTAGTACCGACTGCCCTTCGAATTCCTACATTTCCCCAGAACTGTGAATCGTTTGTAACAGTTAAAGCTGTACCGGAAGCACCAAAGGTAGCTGCTCCCGCTGAAGTAATAGCTAGTGCTGTTGTGAAAGATCCACTAGCACCGTTTACGTTTATATTTAAACCTGTCCCAGCTTGAAGATAAGTTGTTGCTCCCCACCCAGTTGCAACAGGGCCGAGGTATGTATTGTTTGAGTTATCTAAAACAACGAGACTTCTATTTGTCCCCCCTGAGTCAGCCCAAGCTATTCCTTTGTTATTATCGTGGTAAGAAGTTTCATGGAATAACGTGCTTCCGTAAAAATGTGTAGCTTTAGATGGCGAATAAACTTTAATTGCTGGATCGCTATTCGCTTCACCACCAATTAAAATTGATCTTGACCCAGTATTTACATTAATAATCTGAAACTGAGAGCCATAGCTATCCTCAATTCTAAATGCATCTTGATAGTAACCTGCAAATCCTGCCCTAATATAGATAGGAGAAGCATTATCTCCATGGTCTAAGACTAGGTAAGAACCATCACCACCGCTAGCAGCAGTTTGTAAGGTAAGCTTTTTAAATGTTGGAGTAGCACCCGTATGAATATTCTGGGGTAAAGAAAAGGTCCAAGCTCTATTGGCAGAAAGATCATATACTGTTTGATCTACACTAATTTGATTAGTGGTACCTAAGAATTGAAGGGTTCTGGTGGTTGGTACAGCAGCAGTTACACCAATCGTATTTAATTCTGCTTGTAATTTACCGAAGGCCTGTAGAATTGTATCTGTACTGGCAATAGTGGATGACGGTGAGATCGATAGGCCAGTTAAAAGAGAAGACGTTAGATTACTATTAGTCCAATGTGAACCTGTGTAGTAAAGAACTTCACCTGAAGCTGGTGAACTAAGGGTAACATCAGTTAATGCACCAAAGGTATGTTTATGACCTGGATTAACTGAGGCTGTGTTTTTAAGAAGGTAATCGAAAGACGTGGTTACTGAAGAACCATCGATACCTATTTTAGTCTGAATGGCTGTAACAGCATCATTCAATTGACTGTGTTGGATCCAGTGTGGAACTACAACACTACTGAGCAAATCCCCCGAGGCTGGATTAACATATACATCTAAACTACCTGGGAAATTCGTAAGTGGCATGAGTCGAGAAAACCTCTAGACAAATAGAGGAAACTCGTATTCACGTGTTAGACGATAAAATTTTTTTTAGTTGCGGGTAAAAGAATTCACTATAGATTTAACTTCTATATAATCCTCTTCACTGACGGATGCTATAGCTATTCCTCTACAAAAAGAACATCCACTATCTATCCCATTCTTATAATGAAAAAGAGATTCTGTATGTGTTGGTAAGCAATAAATAACTTCTTTTTTATATAGAAAAAAAACTATACATAGATACTGAATATGATTGTATAAGATATTGTGCGCGATAATCAGTTATTGAAATAAATTCCATTGTTTCCTACTCATGATCTTTCTGACAAATATATTATCCACACTATGGATACTATAACTTCTATCTTTTTCGTATCTTTCCCATAATTTAAATTTAGATTTTTTACCCAAGGAAAATAAAGTCCACTACTTCTAACGGGAAATGAAGTTGGTAGCGGTATCTCAAACATGTAGTACCCAGCTGAATTAGTGTGATCTCTTATTATATACAACGGGATCCAATACTCGTGACGCATACACCTTATGTTTTGACCACGATCATAAGAAAGAAATTCTAACATTTGCTCCTTTCTTGAATAATTTCTGTAACATATTGAATATCGCTCGAAGTCAGGGGATCTGTGCAACCCCGCCCATAGCGAGATCTTGAAAAATAGTCCCAATTTACTATTCCATCCCTTATAATCGCTATTTTTCCATCAACTGTGAGGGGAAGATCAAAACGGTAGAGAGAATCATTGCTACGTCCACGTATTATAAATAAACTAATCCAATAATCATTGCGATTATAGAGATTAAAGGAACTTTGACGAGATATAAACTCTAACATCTAATCCTCTCCTTAAGAGGAGATAAAACACCCTCAAGAGCAACCCTATTTGCTACCCTTATAGTATAATTTTGATCTCTATGCAAAAACCAATCAGCTTGAGGTTTTATATAATTAAGATAAGAACATAGACCGTATGTATAAAATGATTTTGGAAGTGCTTTATTGTTATCTATATAGTATAAACTGACCCATTTTTTACTCGAGTTGTGAATATTATACCGTTCTGTAATAGAAACAAATTTTAACATTTGAAAGTGCTTAAGAAATGAAAAGATTCAAGAGCTTTGGCTGCTTCATTGAATGTTCCATAAGACTTCTTTAAATCAATTCTTGAACTCTTAGTGTTGATGTACCACGAATAACCTGGAAGTTCTTCACCTGAAATTACTTTCTCATCAGTAGGTGCGTAGTAAGTAACAACCTTGACTCCTGAACTGATATCAGATCCTACTTGTACCCAAGATTTAAAACTAGCTTCATCTTCAAATATATCATACCTAAAGAATAGACCGGTCTTAGTAAATTCATCTTGCTCGCGCTTTTGTCTTATCTCTTCGTAATTAGCCATACTATCTCTCCTTAATCTTAGTTTCTATAGTCGACTTGTTAAATTGATTAAACATATTATAATGATCAACTCTTACAAGGATAACATCTTCAGAGGTTTTGGGAGTTACTATAACTTCACCAGCATACTGGAAAATTAAGTTACCATTCTGTTGGTGGACTGTATAGTCTTCAGGAGATAAGCTTATAGGGACATTTGTGTAATTCATAAAACGATTCCATTGAGTGTAACACAAATAAATCATTAAGGTTAGACATATGGTATATATGATTTTAGGAAATAATCTTTCATCTGGCCAGTCTGTGAATCCCATAACTAAAGGCATTGCAACAATTAGACAGAAGAAAGATAGTAAAAATAAAAGAGTTAAACAAAATAATGCTAGCATTAACCTGAGTAACCTCCCCTACTTTCAATACCAATACACTTAGCAACTTGAATCAAATCTTGTTCATTCTTTTCAGCATTACGGTAGGTAAAACCGGTTACTACTTCTGCATATCCATACTCACCGTCTGTAGTTACAATCGGTACGTCAGGAAGCTTCAAAAGTTCTTTTGCTAATTCATGGCTTGTTTTCATTCTTTAGACTCCTTAAAAAATCCTCAACAAAAGAACCTTCAAGATCTTCAATAAATCTACCCTTAACAGTAAGTCCACCAAGAATTAGCTTATCTAAATTATGGGTGTAACAGTAGGATACATTAGATCGTCTATTTACATCTGTAGGTAAGTATAGAAAATAGTTTAAATATGTAGAACCCTGGTGATGACGAAGACAATAGAATTCATCAAGCTTATTATACGAACGAGCGTAATCTGTACTTTTAGGGGCTTTGACAAGAGTTAGATTCATTTCTTTATGTTAAACTTTTGTAATTCTTTAGGGTATCGGAATTGAACCGTGATTGCTAATTCATTAAGTTGTTCGCTATTTACATATATCCTAGAATAATATCCCTGATCTGGGCTAGCTATAAAGCTAATTTGATTTAAACTACAGGTAGGAAATTCTTGGTAGATTATATTGTTAGATTTAAATTCAAATAAAGTAACCCAAAAATCAAGGTCAGCAAGTGCATATTTCAAACTTTCAGGAATACTAAGAAATCTAATCATCAGTTCTTACCAAAAGCTTCTTTAATAGTTAAATTATAAAGATGATCGAAAACATCTAAGGTTGGATTCGCTTTTAACTCACAGAAAGAGATTACATACTCATCCTCTTCAACATCGTAGATACAGAAATCTTGTTTAGGTACGCTGAATTCAACTAACCGTATAAAAGCATAATCATTAGTTACGATAGCAGTTTTAGTAACCCTCTTTAAAGCTCTCTTACACTCATTCTTTACCCACTTGATTCTTTTAGATTGAGGTTGAGTGTGATATTTATTCTCGTATATGACAGCCTCCATCATAGGGAAATTTTCCATCATAACGTCATCAAGGTTATCGGCATAGAATATGGTAATCTTCGTATTCATAACTATCTTTTGCTCCTATATTTCACGATAGCTAAGATGATTAAACAGTACACTGTACAAGATATAAGAGATCGTAAAAGATCTTTCTGCAACTCATTCATCGTCTTTTCTCATCCTTCAATTTTTGGTACTCTCTTAAAGGAATAGTAACAGAAGGAGGTTCTTGAACGATTTCCTTCTGTTGTCTATTTAATCCTTTCAACTGCAAACTCATCATAGTATATACAAAGATTGACGCAATTATTACAACCATCAGATAGGGTTTCAACCTTTGAGTAGTGGGGTGATCTATGATGTGAATAATTAGTTTATTAATTTTCGTCAGCATCTTCATCCCAATATTCTATTCAGTGATTGTCGTTATCGATAACAATGTAAGAGCCTTTTCCAAACAGGACGATCTTCAAGAGTTCATCATCATAAAGACAGTCATGGTGTTCTAAACTCTGATGATCTACATATGAACTATCGTCGTATGTAGTAAGATCTAGCTTGGCTCCTGTATAATCCTCGATAACTCGTCTAAATCTCTCTAGAACAAGTAATGTTGATTCGGGTGCATCACGACCAATAAACCTTCGAGTATCGTGACCTAGATTTACAAGTAGTGTGTACATATAATTGATCTTTTCTAAATCAGTACAAAGTTCTTCATAACCCCAACCATACTCTCCACCAGTTACTTGAATAACTGCGGGACCTGTATAGGGCCAGAACTCTGTACACTTGGGATCAAAGTTCAACGAGTGAGACGAACTACTATTAGTCTCAAAAAATCCATTTCGTTTCTTAATCATCTTCCACTTTTCCTAAAAATCTCTGAAATTCTTTTTCTTCTAATAACCATCCGCCATTAGAGAATCCACCATACGCAAACTCATCAATAATATGTAAACCAGTCTTTCCAATAATGAATTTAGGTTCGGAATATAGGAAGTAGTATATATTTTCTCTATATGAAATACGCCAAAAACCATCCCACACTAATGTATTAACTGGCCTGAAAACACCTTTTGTAACAAAGCTTGGATTAAAGTTCATCGATATCATCACAGACTTCTATAATAGAAAAACCAAAATCATCAAGAGTTTTGTTTCCACGCATAATCTTGTACACTTCTTCCACTATCTCTTCACTATCATCATAATCTCTAGATTCATCCGTCTCAATACAAACTACTTGACCACCTGGATTTTTTGCTAGAAATTTTGCAGCCAAAACGCCTTCTTGCTGGTTCTTACAATAAATCCAATTATCATCAGAGATTGCGAACCTATAATCATATTGAGAGCTAACGATGAAGAAGAGTTTCTTGGTAAAATCTACGGTTTTCATATTATTTTTTCCATTTTCACAGCAAAAGAAGCATCCCAATCAAGGTACTGATCTGACTCACATGGTACCAATTCTATAGCTTCAGATGAATCAAATGCTAAAACTCTTAACCTAAGAGTTACATCGAATAGATCAGGTATTCTTAACTTCTCAAAAAGGGATGAAAGTTGTGATACATCTTTGCAAGTATCAAATTCAGGATAAAAATAAGAATGTTCACTATCCCCTGATTCATAAATTAGTGAATAAACAGAGGATCCTTCCAAGCTATTTGCGTTAGAAACCTTAAAGTCTAAAGTACCAACATCTCCTAAGTCTTTAAAAAATGCTTGGTGATCTGAACTCTCAGTATATAACTTAAAACCTTCCTTAGCCAAAAGTTCGTGTAATCCAGCAGGAGCGTTATTCATTACTTCTTTATATTTCCCCACACCTTGATAGATGTAACAGTCCACATACCCCTAAGCTTATTCAATTGATAAACACAATCTTCAAAATTTAGATGAATTTCATCATCTTGAATATCAAATGAAGAAGGGTTACCACAATTCTTGATGATTGAAGAAAAGTCGTCACTAAGATGTACTTTCCTATAGCTAACAAATTTATTAAAACCTGTTGCTGTCATTTCAGTGATAGAGGATTTCTCATCTACTTGAACACTAAAGATATATTCAGATCGTTGAAAAGTAAAGCTAACCTTTGATTCTTTTTCCTCAATCTTCATAGGATTACCAAATCGTTTTACAACGTCTGAAAGAGTTCCTTTAGTTGAGAAATCAAGAAAGGTTGGAGTCTGTAATATTAACATATTTTTATCTCGTTCGGGATCCAATGATGCTGAGTGCATTACACAAGCAATTATAGTACCTAATATACCAAAGAATGCACAGAACACTCCAACAGTATCATAATGAAATTCTAAGCATACTAAACCAATAAGTGCAATTATGATACAAACAAATATAAAGGTCATTATGTTCTCTTGTTGGGTTGGCTGACTGCCTAGGACTTGAACCTAGAACCAACTCGTTAACAGCGAGTTGCTCTACCAATTGAGCTAACAGTCAGCCAACCGGGTACTTACATAGCCTGGAGAAGCGCAGTCAGCTCCTCAACCGACTTTTCAGCGAGACTTGCATCCTGCTTCTGAGCAAGGATCTCCATGATCTTCTGCTTCTTCTCAGCAGTTTCCCGCTTCGTTGCTGCAGCCTCAGCCTCTTCTTGTTTGACCTGGATGACATGAAGAACGATGTCGAACTTCATTCGAGCTTCCTCGTTAGTCTTCGTTGTCTTCTTGACAAAACTGGTTGTACTGCCAGTTTCCTTGACCTGCTTATCAAGAGAGATAGCAATCGTGTCCAGATCTGCTGTGTTTGGTCGTGTTGAAGTCAAGGGAAGATCCCAAAGATCCTCAACTGAGAGGGGTCCCTGTGGTGAGTTGAATCGGAACTTCTTCCGAGTTGCGGTGGTGAATAAGTCATTACTCATGTTTTTTTCCTTAGAACGTAACCTTTACAGTTCGAACAAATGAACCATGTACACGGATGATAGCGCTGTTACGTTGTGTAGACGAGAAGCCTAAACCACTCATCTGATCATCACTTGAATCTGTTCGAGCTTTTGAACCAACAAGTTCCATCGTACGACGATGTGACTCAAGTTCATTACTCAAAAACTCATTATAGAATCCTCTAGCTGTATCTGTGTTTTTACAACCATCCAACATGAAGAAGTAGTGCTTGTTTCCAATACCTTCTCCATCCCAATGATTGGGAGATAACATCACAGCAGTAACGGGTTGGAAGTTTTGGGTTTTAATTCCCCAGAATTCCTTCTGTACTGGAGTAGCTGGTAATGTAGGAGTAACTGTAATACCTGTCGATGTGACTTTGATCTTAGCTACTTCTATTTTGCCCTTAACCGGTTTCTCATAAGAGATGTGCTGTACAGATCCTTTAAGATCAATCTCAACCTCAAATCCAATATTTGTAGATTCCCTTCTTGAGAACTGATTTACAAAGAGGATATAATCACCACGCTGCATTTTAGAATGGCTCGGATAAAAGATATTTTCTACAGGTGTACGAGTTGTACCTCCACCAGCATTCATATCAACATCCAATCGCCCACCACTATCTGAAGGACCCTTTGCACCAAAGTAGATCTCTCTACCATTTGGCTCCATCATGTGGAAGTCAAGATCATCATGATTGAACCACGCAAGACGGCAGCAGAGATCACCAGTGACATTACCGCCAGCAGCCTTAACTCGCTCCTTGATCGAGTCAGCTACTTCACCGTTATAACTCCAAGAGAACGGGTTCTTCCATTTGAACATCGATTTAGCAGTAAGATCGCATGGAGCAATCAAGGATACAAGATTGTTGGCATGAGAGTTCTCAACAAACAACTCGAGAGACTTAGCTGTAGGAAGAATATCAGAAATGAACTTCTCAATACTCACTTCCTCAACCTTGTCTAACTTCTTAGTATCCTGACCCTTCGTAGGAATATCATCAAAGATACTTCCTCCAAGTCTCTTCTTGATTGATCGATCTGCGAAGAGAACATTGGTGATGGAGATATCCTCAAGTTTTGCATAACGACGATCTAAAGCAGACATAAGTCCAAGCTCTTCGATAGTCTTCTTAGCAGCATCCCTCATCTTAGGTGTTACAAGAGCAGAAGGTCTCTTGTAGTTAGTACCGGAAACCTTATCTTCAAACTTCTTTACAGCAAGCTCGAGATCTACACCAGCAGAAAGATCTGAGAGAAGAGTTCCGATTACATCGTTTCGTACCTTACAAACCCAAGAGTTTGGACCGACGACTTGACTCCAAGCAAAGAGATCTTTAGCTTCAGGTGTCTTAAGAAGATCATACTTAGTCTTCATCTTGGCAAAGGTATCAATCAGATTCTTCTTCTCAGCTCCCCTGTAAAGAGAGTTCTGAGCAATCAAGTCTTGAACAGTCTCAATTGCATCGACTGTAATTTCCTTGAGTGATCGAAGAACCACATCATGCATAGCCTGGTATTCAGACTTGCGTGGGCCAATTTCAGTTCCCTTGCACTGGAGTTCTTTCGGAAGAGTGATATGAAGATGTTCCCAAGTCCTTACAGTTTTGTTGGTAAAGTCATCAGACATCTCTCGGTTCTTATCAATACCAATCAAAGATTCAGTATGAAGGAAAACATTATCGATACCGATAGACTTAACATATGCAGCAAGTGCATCCGAAACGACTTGATACTCACCCTCTGCTTGAAGATCCCAAATGGAAGTCAACTTCCCGTCCTCAATCTGAACTATACTACCAGCATTTTTGATGAAGGAACGGCATGCATTACAGTCATGCTCACTTCGCTCACGAAGGATAGGATTGGTTCCTTCTGGGAATGAATTCAAGTAAAGATCCCAGATTTCATTCTTATCAATGTAAGCCTGAAAGATTGGTCCCTTCTTAACCATTTCGTTGAACCTGCGTTGCACTACCAGTTTGAACTCTTTGAATTCCATAATTTTTTCTTCTCTTGTTTCTTTTTATTTATCTAATGATTGAAAATATTGTGTGAGGGGAGTATCCCATGATTGCCTATCATTAGATCTTGATGAAGGAGCATATACTTGAGCTACAGCATCTATATACATCGAGTATTCACCTTGGTGTAGAATATCCCACTGTTCTTGTGAATAGAATCTTCTCATATTCAACTGTTCAACAGCAAGATTATCAAAAGCTACAGGATTAGTTAAGAGTTCTGGAATTCTTCTATACCACTCCCTTATGGCTTCTTGATCTACTTTACCAACATTGAATCCAAAATCCTTACATCCAAGAACCAGAATCTTTTTAAAACCCTTAGATTTCAAATCATCCACATCATCAATAGCAACGATTGTATGAACTACAGTATGTTCATAATCAAGAATCCACTGTGGAATAGGTATACCTTTGCGATATGATACTCCTACTCCTTTTACTAATCCTTGATCGATACATTGTCGAAGTAATTTTTCATCCCTCTTGATGTGTCCAGAATTAATAGTAAGATTACATATGAATTTATCTTTTGCCCAAGCAAGGAAATTAAACAGATCCTGTGTTAATTCATTACAACCGATAGCTAGTTCGATCATAGGAAGACCTACCAACTTCTCTTTCAATAACTCATAATCACAATCTACACCATTTACTTTAGCTGATTCATGACAGAAAGAACATAGTACAAAAGATCCATCGTCTCTCTGACCAAATGCACACTTGGTCGATACCCGAATATCTATGTTCATAGGAAATTGAAGATTGAAATCTCCATCCATAATCCTATCTCCATTATCATAGATAGTTACCTGTGTGTCACCATTTTGGAATGAACTTAATACTTTCATTTGTACTTACCAGTTGCGTAGAGGGAATCATAAATTATAAACGTATTATCGTACACACTATAATGACTTTTGCCACCCACATATCTAAAATTATTCCAATACTCACTACTAAACGGTATAGCTGTAAAACAGTAGGAGGTTGCTACCCTTAAATACGTATAACTCCCGACCAAACTATTTGGAAGGGGTTGAAATTTTAAATTTTGGAAGAGCCACTTCTGGGTGTACATTTGGATAATCCACCAACCTATCAAAGACTACAAACGAAGGGTATAGCATACTGTAATATCGAGGATCAGTTTTTACTCGTCTGGGGGCATCGTCCCAGCAAGCACATTGATTTGAGGTTATACTAAAAATACATCTTTTTGAGTAATTAAGATATGCAGATGAACCAATCCAACCATCAGAGTATTTACTAAATATCATCATACTAAGCCCAATTATTATAGGTTACAAACATATCAAACCAATTAGTATAGTAATTCTCATATCTATGGGACGAAGCTATTCCTTCGTTCCAGTGTCGTGATCTAAGTGATGTAATCATAAACGCAGTATGATATCCACCACTATGTTTATAGCTATAATCACCAAGCAAATAGTTTAAATATCTGTTAAACGTAAATCCTTCGTATTTATGAAATTCTGACATAGGAATATTCATCTCTTATATTGCCACCAACCTATAACCATGAACAACAGAAAAATAAATAGATTTACTGAGAAAAGGACGCCTCCAAAGAATAGGAATGGATTTACTT
>ERZ724522.1278-NODE-1278-length-13851-cov-6.951725_pt1 | contig 13851 bp, 23 predicted proteins | sample MGYA00376055_ERZ724522 | MGnify/ENA primary metagenome ERZ724522 (study PRJEB28724, sample SAMN07190884) | wastewater metagenome | isolation source: effluent of sewage treatment plant in Hong Hong | place: Hong Kong | collected 2016-03-17 ... | reverse complement strand
TCAATACAAACCGGACCCTCTGGAGTATTACGGTATTTAACCCTGATAACACTCCCATCAACTAACTTTGCTTTTCTTGGAAAAGAACAAGCAATAGCCAATAACAAAATACCAAATGCAAATACCAATTTCATTTTTTTATATAGATTTGAGTTTGAACTTAATGATTGTTGTAATACTCATTAAAAAACTTTTCTGCATATTCATAAAACTCCCTTCTGTTGAAGGGTTCGTTCCATTTATGCTTGGGCATAATTGTCCTGTAAAGAATAAATTTCATGGCCATATGACTGTGCATAGTGGTTTCATCCCAATTAAGAGCCTCAAATAAGGCATCATCAAACATCTCTTTATCATTAAGCCATTCAAGATCAGGATTCATTCCTGACATTGATTCCGGAAGAAGAGTTATAAACGCCCCACGCTTCCTTCGCTCATATCCATGCTCCTCTTTGACTTTTTTTGTCCATGAAGCTTGGAATTCTTCGTATTCCTTCTCTTTGCGAAGTTGTTCCTGACCTTCGGGACTTTTTTCCCTTTCCTCTTTTTCCCTTAGAATACTCCTAATGATATTTGGTTTTTCCACTTCTTTTTTTTTTATATAAAAAGGGGGATATAAATAAGTTTTTTAAATCCCCCTCTTTATTAAATTAGTTAATTGCCAAAATTAAGAAGCATAATTTTCTTCCTTGTTAGCCTCCTTCTTTCGGACATAAGGATTGTTTTCGTCACCCAATGAGTGAATACCCCAATCTTCAATCCCATTCCCTAGAATCACTTCAATCTCTCTCCAACCATCCGGAAATTCAGTGTAACCCACCTTGTTCATTGCCTTCATCAAAGCCCTGCCCTTTGTCGTACTGGCAACATCAACAAAACGAGGAATACCAGGAGTATTCTTGAAAGTGTAGTTAGAATGAAGGTCAACACGAAATCTTTTAATCGGAAAGTTCTCGCTCTTATCTTGAAAACCATGCTTCTGATAATTGCGATTAGTACCGACTTTGTTAAAATTCTCCTGACCCGTTTCTTTTTTGGCAAGGACAACATAACGGCTCAGAATCTCAAACTTCTCATCAATGTTTGAAATCAACCTGTTGTCAACCAAATAACCCGCAAGTCCGCTCCATTCAACATCTTCGATTCCAATGGTAATCTCCAAAGGATTTTCAATACCCAGACGCTGAATTTTGTAAATAATCTTAGGATTCTTCATACAAACTTTTTTTTTTAAAATAAGTGTTTTGTTTTGTTGTTAATGAACAAATATACGTTTTTCTAAAAAAAAAGTTACAAACTATTTTTGATATTTTGATAAAGCATTGTAAATCAACTCCTCCCTATATTTGTTAGAATCCTTTTCAATAATTTTTTTCATGTTTTCTAAATTATAAAAAAACCTATTCAACATATTAATATCTTTATAAATTCCTTTATCTTTTGAGTAAAATTTTTTTATTATTTCTAAAAGTACATAAAGAAAACAAAAATTTATTTCAGAAAAAATTTTAAAAACCAAATTCGGACTTAAATCATTTAATGACTTTCCTATTTTAAGAACAGAATAATTTAATAAAATATTTGTATCAAAAAACTGTATAATATTAAATTTTGAAACATCAATAAAATTAAAATAAAACTTTCTTATATCAGCATTTTTGTTTTCACCTAATCTTTGATCTAATTCTTTTGACGATAAAAAAGAAGAGGAAATTCTTTTGTTTAAGCCATCCATTGAAATAAGTTTAGATTTTAAATAGTTTTTTTCAATTTCTGATTTTATTTCAAAATAACATTTATAAACATTATGAATATCAGAATTATTAATAATTTTTTTTATATATTCTTTTTGATCGTTGTAAGAAATAAAATAAGTAAATTCAAAATTGCGATTTGTAATTAAGTAAAATTTATCGCCAAAAAATAAAATTTCTAATTCATGCTGCATAAAAAAAGCATTAATATCTAAAAAACAATCACTCCTTTTTTTATTGTTTGAGTAATAATCATTATAAGTCTTTTTCTTTATTTTTTGTAAAATTAAATTAAAACCAATCTCATGATTATATAATATCTCAATCAATAAATCAAAATCCAATTCTGAATTTTTCCTGAAAAATTTAAAATTTAAACTAACTTCTTTCATCCTTTTTATAAAAATACTATAAAGAAAAACTATCACCACAACCACAAGTTCTCGATGCATTCGGATTTTTGAATTTAAAACCATCCCCGTTTAAACCATCCGAAAAATCTAACTCCGTCCCAACCAAATATAAAAAACTCTTTCTGTCACAAACAATCCTAACCCCCTTATCCTCAAAAATTTTGTCATCAGACCTTAACTCGCTGTCAAACTCCAGCTTATACCTTAACCCAGAACACCCACCACCTTCAACACCCACACGAATAAAAGAACCATCCGGACGATTCTCAATACGAATCAACTCCAATACCTTTTCTTTCGCCCTATCTGTAACAGAAATCATTATATGTCAAATATATTAATATTTATTATAAAGTCAAACTTTTATAATAAAATTACAATGAACAGCCCAGGATTTAATTAATTCCTCCTCAAACCTGTCCATCTGCCTATTGCTCTTTCCCCTTACCTGAACAACCATCTCCTTCCGAACCTCTATGGTTAATACAATAGAACAGGTAAAACGCTCTCGCATGGAAAATATCCTGCACAAACCCTTAACACAAGAACCAACATATGATAAAACACAATGCTTCATAATCTTACCCTCTTTTAATAAAGACATACCATCACATAATTCAACCACATAAAATTCCATATTCACCTTACCCCCACCATCCAAAATCTTTTTCTTGGTAAAAACCCAATCTTCACCAATACCCAACTTTTCCCATCTATGACCTACCGCCTTCCCAATAAAACTATTTCTATTATTATTATCCACCCTTCCAAAATTCCTCGCCAAAGCATTCATCTGCCTTACCCAACGCTCCGAATCCTCAATTAAAACACCTAAATCCTTTTTCATAATGTTGAAGTTCGGCTGCTCCGGAACCTGACCTAAAGACCTGTCAAACTTTTTACTGTATATATAATCCGCTATGTGAGATATGTGAACAGGATCAAACATCCAACGAACCGAAAAGTATTTAATGAATTCTACCCAGAAAAAACCCTCGTCCTTATTAAATAAACCATCCCGTAAACGAACAATCGAACATAAATGCCTGTGTAAACCCCAATTTATTTCGCCCCCAGAACACGACATAATAGAACCAATTAATACATCTTCTATGTCTTTCCCGCCACAAATATTAGTAATGAAATTGTGTGCAATTCTCCTGGTTAAATCAAAACCTAACCCACCTAAACCCAAAGAACTATTCCCCGAACCTAAATGAATAAACCACTTTATATATATCAACCTCTTACCCAATTCATAAGAACCAAACCACGCATCATATAAAAAATCAGATACCTCGTATTCACAAAATAAATAACTAATCAAATCCCTTAATTGCTTGAAAGGATTTCTACTCCGCTTCCTCCAACCACTTATATCCCGCCTCCAACCATAATGAAACTTACATATTAACTCCAATATGCCTAAGGCCTCTCGGTTTTCGAAAATCTCATAACTCCCCTCCTTAAATAAATGATCGAAAAAACGATATAAATACCTCTTGTTAATTGATTCCGAATCTTTAATCACCCGCTCCAAACAAATTATAAAATCCGAAAAAGAAACAAATAAATCTTTTTTGTTCCTAAACCCACCCCCTTCAAAAATTAATAACAAAAAACCATTGGGATCACTCCTCAAATCCTTAAAACTCCTATATCTCCTTGTAAGTTTAATCATACCGCTCTAAAATATACTAACTAATGCCATTTAAAAAGGTAACTCATCATCAAAAGGTAATACATTATCAATTTTTTTTCCTGAATAATAAATCTTGTTTTTCTTATTTTTTGATAATTCATACTCATACTTTTGTAATAAACCATCCAAACAAAACTCTTTATCCTTCATCTTGTAATATTCGACTAAATCATTTCCTATAAAAGGAACAATGTCCTGAATGGTGTGTTTAATGAATTGGTTTATAAAAAACCCCTTTTTCTTCGTAAAAAGAGTAGGATCTAATAATATCTGCTGTTGATAATATTTAAATATAAAAATAATACCCTTCATCAAATTGTTGCAATTGTAAATAATGTTCTCATGCGTTTTGCTTGAAAAATTAACGCAAAAAGAATAACGATAAACATCATAATAAAACTCCAGGAATTCTATCTGATCTACTAAAAATAAACTACTATGCTCGCCATTGAAAATGTAATGAACCAACCTGCTCTCAAAATCATCCCTGAGTATTAATTCCATTAAATTTATTTCCTTTTCCATGTTACAAACAGATCTCGTTGAAAAATAACAATCAATTATAACCTTGTTTTCAGATGGGATTTTTACTATAACAAAAGAATTCGATTCGTCTAAATGAATACCAACCCCTTTGCTGTATTTTTTTAAATCCACTTCTGGTTCTAATGAAAATTCATAAAACCAGATTCTGTTGTCATTTATTAGATTCATTCCTTATGCTGATTTTTTCCTTCTTTTCCTTATATAACATAATGGCCTCCAAGATAAAGGTTATTTCGTTACTTTCAACCTTCCTTAGTATGCTTCTTATAAACCTTTCAGTTTGTGCGTTATTTATTTTTAATTTAAACTTCTGAATTTCATACTTATGTTTATCAATAATAGTAATCATCAAACTCCTATCTAAATTCATTATGATATTATTGAGTGTTCCGAAAATCTTTAAACCCAAATTAGACCATAATTCACATTCTTCCTTGCTATATTTAATTTTACTGAATAATAACCTCTTTAAACAAAATACTTTGTCTGTTCTTGTTGTGTTGTTAAGATAAAATATCCTATCCGGCTTTAAATTCACCAAAATGTTCATCCTGTCACATTCTTCTGAACATTCATTGCTTATACTTATTAAAGAATCATAATGCTGCTCTAATGCCCAAACAGATAAACTGTTTTTATTGTAATTATACAAATATTCTACATAGTAATATTCCCCAATGTCATCCATAAACATCCTACACCCAGAATCTTCCAAATAATTAAAATCAAACTCAAAACCTTTTTTTCTTTTAAAAAAATTACAAGGCTCAGTCTCCTTATAAAGAAATTCTATCAAATAAAACCTCTCGTCTATCCTTTTTACCATAACCATATTAAACCAGGGAGACCCACCAGGGAGACCCCTCGTCCTATTATTTTTATTTTTCCAGCAAAAATATAAAATTTTTATAATTACTCTTAATCTTGGTTGACATTAAATAAGCCAGCCTTTTTTTGAAGACCCTTAAGTATGCTATTGGTTAATTTTTTTTTAATAAGATTAATATCTTTAATAGGAGTAGTATCAAATTCTCCTTTATTTTTTGAATTATTATAATAATCCTCCCAGCTATTATTTATTTCTTCTAAATAAACATCATAATAAAAAGTATTTAAAACCCTTATTAAAAGATCAATATTAACCAATAATAAATCATTGTCCATATCGTAATCATCTAAAAATAAATCTGAAATAGAAGCATAAAACCTGATTAGGATATGTGAAAAATCTTCATTACCACCGCTATCAAAAAATTCAATAGATTCTTTTTTAAATAAATTAATTTTATACTTATCCCCATACTTAATTATGTTGTAAAACCTTTTCCATATTGGGTTGCTTCTTAAACCAAATTGCTTAATTTCCTTTCTTATAAAAACAGTAAAATCATTACTATTATTGATAAACATCAAAAAACCAGTGTCGCCATCCTTTAATAAATTTTCTAAAAAAATAATATGATTGCCAATCCAAAAATTTTCAGGGAGCGATCTCAAACACTCGTCAGTATGAAAAATAAAATCTTTGCTATTAAAGAAATCAATCACTTCTCCCTCCCAATCAAAAATAAAATCAATAAGCAACATATTCAACTGTCTTTCTTTTTTTAACAAGAAAGACAAATGTAACGTAAAAATACAAACAAATGTATAATAAAATATATAGTAAATAACCCCCCCTCCACAATCTACCTCATGAAAAAAATATGCGGTTTGTTACAAACAAAAACATTAACGTAATGCCGCCACTTTTTGTTACAAAAAAAACTACCTTTTTTTACCGGAATTTTAACCCCTTTTTCTTCGACTTTTTATTAATAAAAATATGTGAAAAAACCTCCTTTAAATTACTATAAAAAACAGCAAATAAACAGAAACAATCAGAAAAAATTTGGAGTTTGGAGTTTTACATCATCAAGACCACCGCTTTCATACATTGAAAACCCTGCTTTTTTATTTTTTGTTTTGGGGTTTTATGATGCTGTATAATATGTTGATTTTCAATTTATTACAAAGACAAAAATATAATAGTGGTAGAAAGTGGTAAAATATATAAAAAACAAAAAGTAGATAAACTTTAAAAAAATAATAAAAATGAAGCACGCCCGTTCTGTCCACATTTTTACCCGTAAAACTCCAACAAATTCTCAACTAACGAAAATGAATATATAAAATATATATATCTACTTTTTCTCTGTAAAACTCCAAATTAATTTTATATATAATAGACTGAGAATCTGATAGATATATCAGGCACTATTTTATTATTTGGTAAAATAAAAAGTAGATTATTGATAAAAGGTTTTAAAATAATATTTAAATAAATAAAATATATAATGGTTTTTTACATTCTGGAATAACACAGGAAACGTATTTGGATTTTTACGATTTTTTAAAAACAAAAAAGATATACGTAGAAGTTCAATGGATTTGGAAAAAAGTATGGTTAATTATTTTCCTGTTTGGCTGAACTTTGGTTTATATGGTGATGGTTTTTTTGGGTAGGATTTTTACTTTGTGTAGAAGTTCAATGGGTTTGGAAAATTCTTATGGTTTTGGGTATTTGTAATAAGTGGTTGGTTTCATACGTAATTAGTATTAAGGTATGGGTTTATGAACAGGTGATTGTTTAAAAAAACCGTTAAAGTCCTATGTGATTGTTTATGGAATTTTTACTTTTCGGAAGGATTTGGTTGTTGTATAAAGTAGAAAACCGGGTATTGTAACAACCTCAGGATTCGAAACGTAACTTAGGCAAACGTGATAAAAACTATCAAAAAACAAAGATTATGAAGAATCATGTAGAATTGAGAGGTAAGTTTGGTGCCCAGGATTATCAGGATTTGGCTTTAGTTGAATCTATCAAGCGAGGTAATCAGGCTGCTTTTACGATGTTATTTAAGAAGTATTACCCTCATTTGAGCAGGAAGATTTTTTTCGCTTTGCGGAATCGTCAGGATGCGGAGGACATTACTTCGGAGATTTTCCAGAAGTTGTACGACAACATTAATAAGTACGAGCCTCAATACACTTTCAATGCATGGTTGACGAGGTTAGCCCACAATTACATGATTGATTTTATTCATAAGAATAAGCGGAACATTCTGTGTTCATCTTTGTCTTTGGATGCTCCTGTTGATAATGGTGATGAATCTGGGGGTTCTACCTTGGGTGACATTTTGGTGCCGAAGGTTGATGTTCACGAATACGAGTCCATGTTAGCGTCTCCTGAGGTTGAGCGTATGGCTAAGCTGAAGGTTGTATACAGTACTATTGACAAGATGGTTGATAATGCTGTATTGTCTTTACCTAAACTTACCCAGGAGATTTTCAGGAAGTTTAACGATGACGGTAAAACTCCAGTAGAGATTTCTGAGGAGTATGGTATTGATCTTTCTGATGTTGAGTTGCATATTAAGAAAGGATATGATCGTTATGATCGGGCGGGTGTTGAGCGTAAGATTTTGAAGATGTATTTGATGGATGAGATGCCTTATGAGAAGATTTCTTCGGAGCTTAATATTAAGCTTAATACGTTGAAGGTGATGATCATGAGGGCTAAGGAGAAGTTGATTAAATCAATCAATCTGAAGATGGCTGTTATTGAGGTTTCTGGGGTTTATACTTTGGATCAATTGAATTTGGATGACTGGTATAATACCTGTCCTGATTCGCAGTGATTTTATTTTAAAAAAAGTTGTATGGATATTATTTTTGTGCGGGATTTCATTGTGGATGACATGTATGGAATAAAGATTCGTCCTGGTCAGACCGGGGTTTTGCTGGATGATGTTACCGGTACTATTTTGATTGATGATGATGATCCTGATCCGTCTTCAAGGAAGAGTATAGTATATGGTATTGTTGAAGGTGTTCAACCTTCCATGTATGTTAAGCGTTTAAATAAAGTTCCTCTTTGATTTTGTGATTAAAAGAATAAGGGAGAATCAACCCTCTGGACTTTGTTCAGGGGGTTTTTTATTTATTTGTAATTTATTATATTTGTACCATGAACGCTTCTGTGGACAATGTAAAACTCAACGCATCATTGGGTTTTAGTTTAGACAATGACTATCTGGATGATGCTTCTTATATGATGTTTTACTTATGTGAAAAATTAGATATAAAATATCGGTTTAAAGTAGGTGGAGATATGGAGGTTGATTTTAGTTCAATAATTAAAAATAAAAATCTATACAATCCAAAATACGGAATTCCTATTGGTGTGATAAATAATGCTTTTGGAAGATTCGAGTTGTTTATAAATGGGTGTTCCGAGATTTATAATAATAAAGGTATATTAATAAGCAGCATATCAGTATATGAAAAGTATTTGAGTGGGGAGTTTGACTTTAGCACTTTGCACTTTCAGTCCAGATCATACATAACTGTAATCAATACAGAACATCTCAAAAACTATTACGGTATTTTTTATTATTTGTCGGATGCAATTAAGGTATGTGATGAGAACGATTTGGTAAAGTTTGGAGAAATCACTTCTTAAAGTGTGTGCAGGTTCTCTATATATTTAAAATAAAAAACCCCGGTGTTTTACCGGGGTTTATTTTTATATATGACTTTTGTTATGCAGCCTGCTTTTCTGTTTTTCGGAAACTGTTTGGTGTTTTACCTTTTCGGTTATATCCCATTATTCCTCTTTTTTGGAGTTTTGCTCTTGCCTTTCCCATTTCAGAACCTTTAGCCTGGGTGCCGTGAATAAGGATAGCAAAAGATTTTTCTTGGGCATAAGCATGAGAATCATCATGATCAATTTCAAGTCCTAGTTCCTGAGCTTGTTCCGGGGTCGATACAACCAGGTTGTATTTCAGGTTATACTGATGAATAAGGTGGTCTTGCTTTCCGCCTAAGGAGGCTGTAAGTTTTAAATTAACAGGAATATCATTGATCCGGTTAATCCAGAATTGGATTGATTTGGTATAAGCGTAAAACAACAATTGAGGATTTCTTTTTGCTACAATCAACCATGCGTCAAAATATTTTTGGTTGAAGAAGTCTCCAGAAACGTGGATTCTGATAATTTTCTTTTTTGGGTTGGGCAAAGAATTATGAATTAGATCAGCCATTTCCTCAGCCGAAGAAAGGGAACGTAAAAGTTCAAAATTCTTTTTTCTTTGATTTCTGGTAAGTTTAAAAATGTTTTCTTGTGTTGCTGAAAAACACCTGAATTTTTGATTAGGACCGTCCCAGATTTTACCGGTATTAAGATCTACTTTGGTAAGGCATTCATTTGCAAAAGGGCAGCTCCATCCAGCCAAAAGGCTAATGGAAGGGATACCTTTCAGTTTTGCATTTCCTGGGGAGAATTTCAGTTTTTGTTTCATAACTGTTTTTAAAGTTTATGAGGCAGTTACGATGTGGGTTTTACGTTTGTTACTAAAGTAAAAAACCTCTCTTTTTTAGGGAGAGGCTTTAAAATTATATGATTATGATTATGATCAGGCTGCGTAATACTTCCCGGTGATTTTCAGGATGTTTTCTCGATCTTTTTCTGAAGGGATAATTCCCTGGTTTTTCAGAAAGTTGATGATTTTTTGTTGAATGGTTTTTTCTTTCTGGATTTTTTTCTCTTCGATAATCTTTTCTTGTTCGATTTCTCTTTGAGCAACGATTTTATCTATTTCCCTGATAAGTTCATTTTCGGTTTGATGTTTCTTGATTTTTGCCAGAACATCAGTCGGATTGATTTTGTTTGTCCGGATATAAGTTTTGACTTTGGCCGGTACTTTTGCAAGTTTAAAATGATTATAAATATGCGGAACAGAAATTTTACAATCGTACTTTGACAGCTCTTTAATAATGTCTTGGGGAGACATCTTAAATTCATTATGCAACGTTGCAATAGCAACTGCTGCTCCCAACATATCGTTTTTTTTGGATTTCTCCTTCGCTTCAAGCAGCATTTTCTTTCGAGTAGCAAGATCCGTTTGTACGGGATTAGTTTTGCTTTTCATGGCTTTTTCTTAATTGTTTGTTGTGTATTGGTTGTTGTCTTTTTATAACGAATTTCTACTAACAAAGTTACCAACAATTTCAAATAACATATAATTTTTTTTCTAATTTATGCTTTATAATTTACAATTAATTGAATTTCAATTAGTTATAAAAAGCATGGAAAAAGAATCATATATTTTTTTTGGCTAAATCTGTTAAATTTTCAATGGTCAAATCTTTCAGTTCTATGGCACCTTCCTTATCGAAAATATTGGGTGACATAAAAATGCTTCCATCTCGATATTGGCCGAAGCATAAATATCCAACATTAGTTTCTTCTCCCTTAATGAACCAAATTGAAACTTTGTAAGAAAGTGGTCCTTGTTTTGAGATATTAAATGAATCAGCTTGGAGTCTGATTTTAATTTCTTCAGCAATCGGTTTTAGTTCTACTTCTAATCTTGGGAAGAAAAGTTTTTCTTTTTTCTCGTTCAGCTCTTGAATTTACTTTTCAATAAATTCCTTGTCTTCCTTGTACTTTTTAAGGGCTTCTTTAAAATTATCATAGAGAAACTGTAGAGATGATTTTGCTTCCATTCGTTTGAATTGTTTTTATGATTTCGAGATTTGAAATTTTATATATCATTAAGTCAGTTTTTGCTTTATTGGAATAACAGACTTTGGGGATTTCTATTACATGATTAGCATCCCCGTTTGACAAAAGAACATCTTCTTTTATTCTTGAAGAATAAATTTTCTTATAAATTCCAACAAACTTTTTTCTTCCAACTTTAATTAAAACGTGCTTTCCTGTTGCTTTTTCGGCAAAAACCAGATCCTGATTATTGATTGATGCGTAAGCACCCATCTCACTTCCTTTTCCTTTACAGTAAAAGTAGTCTGCCCGAATAAAAGGAAACGGGAAAATACGTAAATCAAAAATCAGATCTACTTAAATCTTGTTTCCGTCCGGAAGCCATTTGTCGATTAAAAAAAGCAATTTTCCTTCTTTGGTCTTAAGCTTTTTGTCTTTAACCATTTTGATTGCCTTCTTCATGTAAGGCAGAAGAATTTTATTTTTAATTTCTTCTTTGTTTCTCATGATGATTGTTCATTTTCAGATTCCAGGTTAAACACCAATTTTTTTTCGAATCCAAGTTCATCTACTGCTTGATCCTGGATATAATCAAAGAAATTAAGGACTCCTTCTAATTCGCTTGTTTTTTCGCTTGAAATAGAATCTGAGCTTAAGATCTCGATGATCTGGGCTTTTTGTTTTTTGAGGTTTTTGAAAAACTCCTCATTTACTTCAATTACCAGTTTTTTTGTCATGTTTTTAGAGATGTTAGAATTGAGTTACGAAACTGAATTTGGGTTTGTTACAGAATAGGAATTGCTTTTTTTGGTCTTGATATGCTCTATTAGTTACGAATATGTGTAGTTGATTGTTACGGGTAAAAATCCAAAAAAGTAAGTTTTATAATAGTTTTATAGATATACAAAAAAGTTCATAGGATTTGGAAAATCATATAAAAATTCCAAAACCTTTGAACTTATGCCTATATCTATGATTTGCCTAAAAACGCTACTGTTCGAAAGACCTACGCAAAAACCTTCTGGGTTGTTACAAACAAAAAAGCCCTGGTGTTTTACCTGGGCTTTATCGAGTTGCTTGTTGTTGATTTTCTTTACTGAAGCGAGTCGGCGGATAAGGAGTCAACTTCTTCTACGGTTGTAGAGTCGATAGTTTGAACAGAATCTACGGCAACTGAATCGGTTACAGTAACGGAGTCAGTCATGGTTGAATCGGTTGGAGTAGAACCGCTTTCATTTGTAGTAGAGCAAGCGGTGAGTGCAGTTGCAAAAGCAACGAGTAATAATAATTTTTTCATTTTTATTTTATAGATTGATTTGTTAAGAGGTTATAAATATATATAAAAAATAGATAAAATACATGATAAATATATTTTAAATAATATTTTCATTTTTACAACAGTTTTAAAATATGGAGTTTACCATTCTTCCATTCACATTCTATTTCCCAGGATTTGGGTTGAGATAGAAAATTATTTACTAAAATTATGGCTGCTTCTTGACTTATGTTTGATGGTGTAGAAGTAAGAGTTTTGCAAAATTCAACTACATCTTCTATGGTAAACATTCTATCAGATAGAAGTTCTTGTGCTTTTTGGAAACCTTGTATATACTTATCAAAAGCAAAATCTACAGCTTTACCTCTATACTCTATTAGTCCTTTTGGTAAGTCTTTACCACCTTCCATAGCTTCATTAGCAAATTTGTAAACTTGAACTTCATCAAACCATCCAATTTATTACCTAAATTATATTTTTTGGCTATTTTAGATTGAAAATCATCTAATGTCATTTTTCTTTAGTTTTATGAAGATTAGAAATCATAATATTTAATTTGGTAAAGGGAATATAAAATCCGCCTTTCATACCTTTTCCATATCTAAAATAAACATTAATTCCAAATATTTGGAACCATGACCCTCCAATATGACTCCAATCTCCTATAATTAAAGGTGCGTATTTTCTATATTTATTAGCATCTTTTTTATAGAAATCAACAGTCATTCTTAAGTGAAGAAAAAATTGTTGTATTGCTTCTTCTTTAGTGTCTCCTTGAACAACAATATTCATTGAAGAGCCTAATAACTTTTTAGTTTCTTCATTTGAAGTGATAACCCAATGTCCTTCTTTTGTGTAGATTATATCTACAGGAAAATTAAGTAATTCTGTATTAACAATTTTCATTTCCATTAATTTAATATTAATTAATCATAATTAACAATCCAATATTTAAAGATCACATCCGGAGTAATTTCAAACTCTTTTGCAATATGCTTGGTTAAGAGTTTGGTATCATCAGGTTTAGAAGCCACTTCTTTTTCGAGTTTTTCGTTAAAAGAGCAGGTTTGATAATAACCAACCTTGTTGAACTGATCTTTGATAAGGATTACTAACATATCGAGATTTTTGCTCTATATGAAGTTACGTAACTGCTTCCTCATTTGTTACAGAGCTTATGACACTTTCTTCTAACAAGCTATTGGTAAATTCTTCCCATTTCAAATTTGCTTGAAATTTAGCTAATTCCAGGGTTTTGAACTCCCCCAAATACTTTAGTGTAGTACAAAAATGAAATGTCTCCGATCTGGGATTGGCCGATTGTAATCTGAAGTTTGGGGCATCTTTTTTCCCGATTTCATTAATGCTGAACAACTCTTGGATTCCTATAAAACCCTGATAAACCCCATTGTGTTCTGGGTGTTTTACCCAATTTATATTTTTAAATTTCATATAATAAAATTATAAATTATAATTTTAAAAACAAAATAAAAAACCCCCGATTTTGTCAGGGGTTTTTGTCGTTTAAACAGGCTTTTGACCTGTGGTGAGTTACCGCCTTCACCAGCTCGGCATAGACCGTAGGACAGGCAGCGTCCGTTACTGGCTTTGTA
>ERZ724522.1275-NODE-1275-length-13866-cov-3.803128_pt1 | contig 13866 bp, 16 predicted proteins | sample MGYA00376055_ERZ724522 | MGnify/ENA primary metagenome ERZ724522 (study PRJEB28724, sample SAMN07190884) | wastewater metagenome | isolation source: effluent of sewage treatment plant in Hong Hong | place: Hong Kong | collected 2016-03-17 ... | reverse complement strand
CCGATACGGCGGAACTCTGCCCCTGAGATGTGCAGCAGCAGCCAATCCAGCCGCGCCGCATCCTCCAGCCGCGCACGGGCTGCGCTGCACGGCAGTGGTGGCAATGGCATCCAATGCGTCAGATATTTGAGTTTGCTGGCTCCGTTCCAGTCAGACACCTCTACCCAGCAGCCAGCCAACCACTGCGCAATGCAGGTGTGTTGCGCTTCGCTATCAAGCCCATAGTTTTGTCCGACAGCCACGAACCGCGTCCCATCCTTGGGCGCCGTGGAAATGTCTTGCCAATTTGCACCACTCGCTGGTGCCGTCACGCTGTCTGCCTGGGGCGCCGTGAAACCGTTGGCCTGCGGGCCGCACTGCCACTGCACGCCGGGTATGGCCTGCTCTACACGCATTCTCCCGTCCATGTGTGCCACCATCAGCTCATCCGCGTGTTCTTCGGCCATAGTCTTGATCCTGGCTTGCAGATTCATTAGCTCAGTCACCAATCTCTGCACATCCGCGTAATCTGCTGCGCCGTCCGCCTTGTTATTGGCCAGTTTCCAGAGCCTATCTCCATCTACCGTGCCAAACTTGCTTATCAGGAATTCAAGCGAGGTCATGATTCAGCCTCCCGGAAAGTTTGATTTCGATTTCTCGCAGCAACGCAATGCGCTTGTTGAGAATGCTGATGGTGTTCACAACGCGAGTGCTGCGTTTATCTGTAGCGAAGTTGTTACGTTGCTCAGTCAGTTCCTGCACCCTGTCTCCTACGAGCTGTAGCAGTTCAACGCGCTCTTGTTGGGTAAGTGAATATTCTTTCGTAATCACGATTTGCTTTCCTTCAATAAACTATAGTCTACATACACTTGCTGATTGCCCAGCAGCTTCTTCTTGATTAGGTAACCACTAGCACCGCCACCCTTAGCTTGGAACCACTGTAGCTTTTGCGCCTGGGCCAAGTTAATCAGTAGTTTGTTTAGCTCCTGCATGTTGTCGAGGTCACTGGAGACTTGCTTCCACAATTCCGCAGCCCCCATCGGAACAGTTGCCTCATTCAAGATTGCCAAGATTCTGCTTGCCACATCTGCGTGCCGTGCTTTGCCGAACTCTCCTAGTGCTTGCGGCATCCGATGTTCAACGAAAGACAGCAACGTGTTAGCAAGTAGTACATCCTCAGCACCAATCTCCGTACTCAGGCGGCTGGCACTACACAGCAAGCAGAGCTTCAACAGATGCGTAAATCGTCGTGTTGAATAGTGCTTGAATCGTGCATCATCTAGCCCCTTGAATGAGTTGTAGATCACAGTTAACATGCCACGAGCTTTGTCGCTAATGGCAGCTTCTCCGTGCACTTCCGTGCCGATGGCGCCAATCTGATCTACCAGCCGGGCTTTCAATGCCTCATCTGGCTTCTCGGGGAACGCGATCTTCTTGCCACTGGACTCCCCGTAAACAAGAACAAGACGAGAGAGAAATCCCTGGCCAAGTGCCTGCGGTGGGAATGCCTCAGCAAAGCCAGCATGCGTGTTACCTGCAAGGATTGAGATTGTAGGCTGGTAAATACTTACGCTGCGGGAAGTCTTGAGTCGCTGCTTGAATGGACGAGATTCATCATCCCAATCCCATAAGCTACCTAGCAAGGAGAGAAACTCAAGATTGCCAGTACCTACGAACTCATTGAATTCATCAGCACAGACAAAGACTTCCTTGGGGTCGCCCATGATTCCATCATCCCCAAAGAGATTGTTCATCACAGTATTGCGATCAATGACCTTACCAGTTTCATCCTCGACACCTTCAAGGTCAAGCAGAAACTTCTCCTTAGATGTCCTGTCTCCAGAGAAGTGGTCGTATCCCGTATTGGATAGCAGTCGCTTAGCAAGTTTAATTGCTGACGACTTACGCGTACCGGGGTCCCCCATCAACATGACGTACATGTTGCTGTAGATTTTGAAGTCTCCGAAGGGAAGCCAATACTTGCGGCCTAGTTGGGCACCTATGCAAGTAAGCAAGCTCCACCGATGGAAAATCAGTGGGGACTCTGTACGATCCACATACGTCAGGTATGTGTCGAATAAATTACTCACAGGATGGTTCCTATTTCAGGTCAGCCCAGAATTTAGCGTCACCCTTACCAATACTCATGTCAGGAGGAATGAGCATAGTTCGAGTAACTCCCTTTATGTCCTTGATCTGCACAGGATTCTTCATACGCTCCCGCACAATCTCAGGAACTTCCGCTCCACGATATGCGAAGAAGATGCTGTCATGAATCTGTGCCTTTAGTCGTACACGACCACGCAGATCACCGTATACACTGTCCCGCCAGATTCGGTAGAATGCTGGATTGATAATGGACACGCTCAGGTTCTGCGGGCCGTGCGCAACTGCTGCATTCAGCGCTGGCTTACTGACTGTTGGATCGGAAAAGAAGTACCGAGTCCAGCCAAGCGGGCTAATCAGTTTCTTGGTCAGCTTGATTGTACGCTTAATGTCATCGTACCAGTCCTTCTTGACTTCTGGATAGGTCTTCTCATAGGTGTTCAGCAAGTGCTGGCAAACCTGCAAGAGTGTCCACGATGCCGGAAGTTTCAAGAGTAAGCGCGCCTCGGCGACAGCCTTCGGCCCCATGGTTTCCAGCAACACGCCAGCTCCCATGTTGTAATTAGCGCCGTGGTTCACACGCTTGGAAAGGTTCCGCAATTCCTTGCTGACTTCCTCATACTTCACGCCGAAGAATGCAGAAGCATTCCAACTGTGATAGTCATAGGAAGACTCAACAAGATCAATCAGCGCCTTGCAGCCGGACATGTAGCCAACGCAGCGGGCTTCAGACTGTGCATAGTCTCCTTCGCCAAATCCATCCCAGCCATCGTCACACTCAATCCAGCTCTTAACTGCAAAGCCTTGTGGAATGTTCTGAATCTGAAGGCCACACCAAAAGGAAGATTCCGTAGATGCAAACCGCCCGGACTCTGTTCCTGCTGGATTCGTCTTGTAATAGATACGACCATTCCAGAACTTTTCCTCAACAAAGTAGGTACTGAGAAGTTTAGCCTGCTTGCGATACGCAAGGATTGCAGCAATGATGCGAGCATTCAACGGATGTGCTGAGGCCGCCGCATTGAGTACCTTGGAACTGGAAGAGTCTGCATCCTTCACACCAAGCACAGTCAGTAGGTTCTTCACCTGAAGAGGGGATGCTGGATTGAACTTCTCACCAAACCATGCACGCAGCGGACGAGCTTGTTCTTCCAGGCGCTCCTCGGCAAGTTTCTTTCCTGCCTCGAATTTCTCCTTGTTCACTTTCAAGCCGTCAAGCTCAATATGCAAGCAAGGGAACACGTAAGGAAACTCAACCAAGTAGTTATTGATTGCCCAGTCAGGAACCATCTGCATCAGTGCCAGATAGCTCATCATGGTTGACCAGCAATCCTTGGCGTTGTATTCAAAAAGTTCCCACTCACCGCCAGCACTGTCATCCTTCCAGTAGCGGATTTCCCGCACACTGAATGCTGTGATGAAGTCCAGGCGCTTCGGCAGTTCCGAGTACCACGAATGAAACATGTGTTGCGTATCATGCAACCAGTTCTCACAGGGTACATTCCAGCGAGCAAAGTATGCATTGTCATACATACCATTCTGGAAAAGCTTGGGAACAGGAGAGCTGTTGAGTTTACGCACGAATGCGTGCGCAATCATGTCCTTGAAAGGAACAACTACCGAGTGTGTACTGCCATCAGGAAACAGAGCACAATAGCCCACACAATGAATTCTGCGTTGGTCATCCCCGCGATAAGTCTCAATATCCACAGACAGTAGACGAGCGCCAGAGAAGCGCGCAAGCAAAGCTGCAGAATTTCCTGGCTTCCAAATTTCCCAAGTGAACTTAGTTTGCGGAAACCACTTCTCTGGCGTGAGCAGCTTGCTAACGAACCGCTTAAAAATAAACTGGCCCGTAGCAGTTGATACGAGATGCTGGAGCGGATTGAGCACAAGGACGGGAAGATCATAATCAATTCCAAGTTTGCTGCCGGAGATGTAGAAGAAGGAACCAGCGTAGTCATCCAGTGCCAGCTTCTTCTTGCTTCCCCGCTTGTCAAGTGGGTGCCGGAAGTCCGGCTGCGTGTTGAGGAAGGTTACAAGGGAGACGGGGTTGGTGCATACTATAGCATCCAGTTTCGCAGCTTTCACTTTAGCGGCAAACGATGTGATGTATTCCTCATTCGTGAGAGACACCTTCACACTGTTGACGCCAAGCAATGGCTGAAAACGCTGCAAGTACGGGCGATCATCCTGTGTACCGAACAATCCGATATTCATTGGCAACTCCTCGGGTTAGTTGTTACTTTCTTTTCTTTTGGCCACAGTAGCTAGAAAAAATTACGGAAGCCAGAAGAAAAGAAAGCCCGCCCCATGGTTAGAGGCAGGCTATCAATTAACCGCCTTGGCGATTACAGGATCACAACATCCTTCAGGCTGAAGTTGAAGCGAGTCTCATCCTTCTTGTCCTGGCGGCGGGTCAGAGTTGCGTTGATAACAACCCCCTGAATCTGCTGGATGGTATCGCCCAGACGTTGCGTACCGAAGTGCGCAGCAAACGGAGCAGCACGCTCTTTCAGGAAGCCGATGCCCAGATCATTCATGGTGCCATCCTTCTTGAACGGAGAGAACATCTCAGTGAACTTCATGCCCACCTTGACGTCGTTCGCTTCTTCATCATTCTTGACTTCGCCAATCTCGACGACTTCGTAGGAGAACTTGAAGTATTCAGACTTCTTGTCTTGCGAAGCTTCGCGCGAAGCAGTCACGGAAAGTTGGTAGTTGCCAGTGGGCGGAACACCCATGGGAGGCAAATCAGCCAGATCGTCCATCGAAGCGTCGAGCAGTGCGTCCAGATTTTCAAAAGCAGCTTGAGTCATTTTAGTGTCCTTTCAAAGACAAAGTTAATAAAGTTACAGAGATCAAAACAAATTAGCATACGTTTGCAGTGGTATGCCAGCACTGTTTCTTGTTAGATTACCGCTGAATACCAATCAGCTCATCAGCAACCAGCGTACTGTAGCCAGCAAGATCGCGCCACGTATCTTCGTAGTTCGGATCGCCATTGGCAATGCGGCCAAGTTTGTGGCAGAGCATTTCCAGAGCTTCCTGTTGCGAAGCCGTCAGGCTGTTCCACTTGTCAGCGCCCATGTGATTGCGCAGCACTGCTTTCAGTTGCTGGCTGCAGTCTGCATGATCTGCAAACTTGCCGTAGCGTTCGCCACGTTGCTGCAGAATCCGCTGCGTGGTAGAAGGTTGAGGCTGTCGTGCCATCTATAGCTCCTTTTTGTCAGGGGAATGGAATAGAGTCTACACACTTCTTGCGAAATGTCAACCCCGCTTAAACAGTGGCAACAGCGAGAGTGCGTCACCCTTGTTTTCGTCAATGCTCACCGGCAAACGAGAGCCAGTCAGCACATTGGATGCATACGTCGTGTCACTAAAGGCACGATGCTGCTTGTTCAGGATAGAACAGTAGACTGCTGCATCGAAATACTTTGCAGACAGTTTGCTGAAATTGCGAGTACCTGCCAGCGGCACGATCTTGTCCTTGCCATCCGTCATCTCACTCTCAATCTCATGGGAGATAACGCAGATGTTCAGATCAAGCACCTGAATCATACTGAGAACTTGATCGAGCAAAGCTCCCTGCGTAGCGTAGTCGTGGAAGGTACACTTGTATTCTTCGCCGCCAGGTTTTTGCAGTTCCTTGAGAATGACCTTGTTCATTGCACTGCTGCTCAGTTGGCTGAGAGAATCAACAACAAGAATGTCATTGTCAGTGAAGCTGCTCAAGTCAACAGTTGAGAACTTGGTCTCGTCATCCCTCGCATGCAACGGGCAGTTTACCTTGCCATGCTTCGTGCAAACTTTGGCGGGGCGGCCTCTGAGAATTTCACGAATCGTGTCGATGGCAACAGGATAGTGTTTATGGTCAGGGATGTTGACCACATTCACGTTCTTGCGAAACTCGGGCTTGAGCATTGCAGGATTCAGCAGAGTCTTGATGCCTTGTTCAAGGTCGAGCCAGTGCAAAGTGAAGTGCTCAGCCAGCTTGCCGACAAGAGCAGTCTTGCCAGATTTGGGCGGCCCATACACCAGCACCTTGCTGCGCGTACGCTGATTGTATTCGTCGAGATTCATTTCCTATACTCCGTGGTTGATGTTCTTGTTGCTGCCAATCAGATTGGACAGACGCGCCTGAGAATCGGGGTCCATGCCCGCAAGAATCTGCTGGGCAAATGAGCGCCGGATGTTAACCTGATATGCTGCGTGTGCAACCTTGGTGATTTCCTTGTTGCGCTGGAGCAGATCGTAGTACGGGCCAAGGTCAACCAGCCCTGCAACCCAGCCGTACTTGGTGTCAGCGTTGGGCTGAATTTCCACACTACTGTGGACTTCCACAACAGTGGCAACACCAATACGGAAGTCAACTCCCACTTCCGGCAGATCATCATCATCTTCCAGGTGAGAGAAATCTGCGACTGCTGCTGTCGTGAGTGCCGGCACCAGCACAAGCTGACCAACCATAAGGCCAGGAATGTTGGTAACGTAGGTGTAGGACTTGCCTTGGCCAGTAGGAAATTTCACCTTGACAGTGTAAGCATTTTCATCGAGGAAAGCTGCGAGGTTCTTGTCCATGATTTTCTCCAAAAGTTTCTTGTCAGAACTTAGTGAATCTTACCATCCGTCGGAGCGGTTGCCAGCCCCTTGAGCGTAGCCTTGAGCGCGTTCAGTGCGTCGGCATCCTTGGTGAGTTGCGCACTGACATACAGGCTTGCTTGCATGTCTGTAGCCTGTTCGACGTACTCAGGAGTAGTCCTGACCGTGATGAGTCCGAAAGTCACCTGCTTATCAAAGCCTTCATCGAAATGAGTAGATTCAGAATCAACGTAGATGTGACTGGCGACTTCAACAAAGCTGTTGTCGTTGCGCTCTACTGATTGCGCAATTGCGCCAACCTTGAGCTGCACGAGGCAGTCACCGACTTGTTCAGCAATGTCATCAGTGGTAGGAACTTCACCTTTCGGGGTGAATACCGCCATTGTGAACTGCAAAGTTTCCGGCATATCGGCCAGCCCAACAAAGCCATTGACACCCAGCCACAGTTCCAAGCTGTTATCCATACTGCGGAATATGACCGGCTGCGCACAGGCGTGCGGAACAAGCCGAACACTATGCAGGCGCATTTTCTTGGGAGAGAGTTCTTTAGAATCAGTCATCTTGATCTTCACTTTCTTCAGTTGGTGCAGTAACTACTGCGTTGGGAAAATTCAGGCGATCCTTCTGACGCTGGATAACCTCAGAGAGTGTGACAACCATATCAACATGCTCAATAGCACGGATGTCATCAATGGTTGCACACTTTGGAAGCTCTGCAAACTTCATACCGTAGGCACGGTCAGAGCTAAGATCGCAAGTCTCATATTCTTCACAGCGTCGCATGAACTGCAAGCAACTGCCGCCACGCTTGGGGAAGAAGTTAAGTTCTGCGTACTGCTCAGTCTGCTGGTGCTGCAACAGTTGATCTTGAATCCACTCAGCTTTCTTGCTAGCAGACTTCACGAATGGGAACTGCATCCACGTTTGAGTTGCACTACTGTAAACTGTGTAGTGGACTTCGTATTCCGTGCCGCCGTAACTATCCACGATCAACGCATAGCTCAGTCCTTGGTCACTGTTGCTATACATTGCAGGGTCAACACTGGTCAATCCAGTTGTCTTGTTCTCCTTGACGCGGAATGTGCCGGTGTAGCGATTACGCAGCAGTTCATCGACGTGAGCAACATAGTAGTGACCATCTTCAAAGTCAACTACAAGTGATGCTTCGATCTGAACAACGTCATAGTCTGCCATGTCGGTTTCTTCATTGGAGAATTGCCGCCATGCATACAGTGCCCAGACTGCCTCATGGAAAGACTTGCCGGTCTTGCGAGTTCCCTTGACTTCTTCTTCAAGCAAGTCAATATCCCAAGCAAGGAAAGCAGCCCAGATTGCTTGCCGCAAATCTTGGGTCTTATCAAAGACTGCAACGCCTGCACCGACAGCATGGCCGAATGCAAACGTGGGGGTTGATCGACGCTCCGTGTTTCCCGTAGCTGCACGAAGTTTCTTGATAGCAAACTTGCGCGGGCAGGCATGGAAAACTTGTTGCATGCTGTAGCTAGTCACGTTCTGGAATGCAACCAACTTGTCATAGCTGGTCTTTGCAACCTTGTTGACTGCTTCATGGCTGGCGCTAACGCCAACTCGCATGTCAAGAATGTCCTCAAAGTTTCTGATTGTCATGGTCATGACTCCTTGTTAGAGATCAGACGCAGAAACTTTCTTGGCCCGCGTAGAAGAGCCGCCCTTACCAGATGCAGCAGCCTTGACAATTTCAGTCTTGGTGTGAATCTCGGCAGCGTCAATCAACCGGGCAATCTCTTCATCGCTCAACAAGTTGACAGTTTCAGGGTACTGAATCAGCAAGCTGTGAGACTGGCGAAGATGCTGCGGCATCATGGGGTCTTTGGCAATGAGTGCTTGCTCCAGAGAAGCCAGAGACATTTCCAGCCTTGCCATTACATCTGGTGGCACAGTGTCGGATGCTTTCATATGAAGTCCTTGTGGGTTGATGAAAAGGTTGTCAAGTAACTTGCTGCACAGCATGTCCTGCTCTTCTTCAGATGGAAGCATAGAAGCAGCAAGCCATAGAGAATGTGCTTGATTATTCCAGAGTCCGCCATGCCAATGCTTTGCATAATAGCGCGACAGTCTATATTCTGCACCAGCACAGACGCGCCGAAGCCCCATGCTGCTATCCCAGAACAGCGATAGGGCCTTAAAAATTCCAGATCGCACAGCAAAATCAATGCAAGTTACCTTACCTTCCTTCTCCGTGCCGCCAGTCTTGAGTCCGTACTGAATGCTTCTTGCCATGTAAGCAAGTCTGACTGCGCGCTTTCCGTCCGGGGTAAGGTGAGCAGGGAGTGCCATGATTTTAAAGTGCTGTGTTGTAGAGAAGTGACATTGTTACTTTCATGTGAGTAGGCTTGTCTGGTATTTCATCTCTTACAATGACCAGCTTTGACCATCCGATCAAACCTACCCGCTTTCTAGCTACGTTTTCTGCTGATTTAACTCGCAAGACGCCGTGAATAACAGTCGGAGCTATGTCCCGACTGACGGTGATTTCTACCTTGCCAGTCTCTTTGATTGCACCCCAAAGATCAGCGTACTTTGTCATTCCTTCTAAGGTTGGTTTCTTTTCTTTGCTCCCTCAATCCTACTTAATACGTTACCAGGTATCAAAGATAGGGAAGAAGCAAAGAAAAGAAAAGGGGCCGAAGCCCCTTGTCTATGTGCCCACCGAAGATTACAGCAGGTCTTTGTCGATGGTCTTTTCGGGTTCCGTCAGCCACTTGTCAAAGCGGTTGCGCAGACGCTCGGCGCAGACAGCAGTATCTTCCAGATTGGCGGAACTGGCCATGTAGATATCGAGCTGGTCGATAAGAACTTGCAGCACATCCTTGGCAGACTTGGCCTTTTGCGGCTTCTTGAACAGGTCGATGTGGTTCTTGATGCGCTTTTCTTCCTTGCCAGTGACCTGCACCATGACGGCCAGATAATCTTCGAAGAAAGATTTCCAGTCGTCGTCGGTGAGAGCAGTACCACCACGCTGCGAAGGTGGGATAGTGCTGATGAAATCCAGCGTCAGCTTGTCGTAGTCCAGATGGCCAGCAGTCACAGACTTGGAAGCATCATCACCGAAACCGTCGATAACTTCATCGAACTGGTCACGTGCAGCATCAACCACGATACGGCTAACAGCATCACGAATCAACTTGGCAACAGCACTGTCAGGCTGGCTCAGATAGTTGATGATTTCTTCCGGAGAAGGAACCGGCAGCGTGGCAATCACAGATTCTTGCTTTTTGGTGCGGCCAATTTCTTCGCCAGCTTCGTTCGTGATCTTGCGCGACTTGAAGTTGAACTTGTAGTTGATGGCACGGCCAGCTTCCACAGCGATCTGCTCAGGGGTCTTGGTGTTTTCGACGTTATCGGTCATAAGAATGCTCCTAAAAGAAAAGATACTGCGAACTTGCAGCGGTTGGGAAAGTTGGCAGCAAGAGTGTGCTGCCCTCACGAGAGACTCCACTGTATCAGGCTCTAGGGGAATGTCAACCCCCTGAAACTAATTATTATTTGCTTGCCAATTCCATGGTTCGCTTCTCTAGTGCAGCTGCGATCTGCTTCTTGGTAAGCTCAGTGAAGCTGACCTTGGCAACAAGAGCACAGTCAAGACAGAGTGCCCTGAAGAGTGGATGGCGTTGCGTCTTGAACAGATGTTCTTTGTAGTAGTGAGTCAGGCAGCGATCGCAGCTTCGTTTGTAGGGAGCACCAGAGATTCCAAAATCAAGAGGAACATCGCACTTCGGAAGATCAGTAATGTGTACGCTCATGATTCATTTCCCTTACTTAGTTTCCAGCCAGCGGGCCGGTGTATTGAGGTAGGTTTCTTGCTGCGTACAAGCAGCCGCCTCATTCTCTTCTAGCTGCTTGATGTTTCCCTTCACGTAAACAATCATCCGATCCAGCCAGTCGAGTCTTGCGATGTTAGTTTCGTGGACATTCCACCGATACTTATTGGGAAGTCGCGTAGCCAGCCAGCTACCGTAGGTTTCTTTTCCAGCCAAGCAAGCGGCAAGGTAGCCTATCAACTTACTGTAAACACCATCCGCAAGTATACAACTTGTACGCCTGGCATTGACAAGTGCAACAGCTGCATCATATAAGTGATTGCAGATGTACGTGCAAGCATCCGGATAGTCAAGTATGAAGTTAGTCATGGCGGCATGTGAGGCAGTCAGCATATTCAGTGCCAGATCTGCCTGCGCAAAGTCGTCAAACCAAGGAAATTTAGCAGCATCTACTGGAATAGGAAATCCGTCAAGACTGACAATACAATTCTCTGCTCCTGGGAAACTATCCGTATTGAATAGTGGAGACTGCTGAGTTGCTGGCGGAATGTATGCGTGGTCTTGTTCAAAGTTGTTCATTGTCATTCTCCAGGTTAGAGGTCAATGTGTAATCCTCAAAGTTTTTTATGATCCAGTCTGCAATCCGACGGGCGGCCTCGGCTCGAAACTTCCAATCAATTGTTGGCTCGTAGTAACTAGCACCGTAGGCTTTAAATGGATCTGAGGCATCGAAATCGGAGCCATCTTGTGGAGGATATAGACTATGTATAGCCTGCTCAACAATGTTATTGCAAATTATTCTGTCCACCCTACTTCCCCACGGCCGCAGTGTTGTGTTCAGTGCCTTGCACAATCCTAGATTATTTTGTGCCATGCGGTAGAAATAGTCAATGTCTGTGGCATGTAACTGGTAAGTAATCTGTAGATCGCTTACATACAGTTTCACAATCTCCTCACGGTCACTACGTTCCAGAATGCCCGCAATGTCTCGCATGATCTGCGACAATTGGATTGTGGTGTAGGTCTTGCTATTCACGGTGTTCATGCTTCTTCTCCTTGAAGTTGTTGACAGTCACGCTCATATGCCAGCTTATCCTTATAGTTACCGAAAGAAAGGATGGCGACAGGCTCATGTTGGCAATGCACAAATGTGCGAAACTCTACACTAATAAGATAGTCGTCAGATTTCTTGTCCCACTCCTGCTCAGTTGGGATGTTGTTGAATGCCCAGACAATCTTATAGCTGCGCGTTCCAGCAAATCCCGGCATGTAGATGTGCGTGAGTTCCTCATTCATGCAGGCAAGAAGTGTGTGCTTAGGGAACACGATTCCATTGCGGTAGTGGCAGAGTTGCTTTGCTTTGACACTGAGGAGCCAGGAAGGCCAGTATTGCAGCTTATAAAATAGTTGAGTCTGGCTGGCATTGGGCTTGGCAAGTTTCTTATACAGCATGATTAGTTTCCTTCCTTCTTTGCTTTCTCAGTTTGCATATCAAAGCGGCGCTTGAGAATGTTCCATTGGGCTTGTGCTTTCAGGAACAGTGCAAGGGTTGCGAATGATTCTTTCTTAGGGGCCGGCGGAAGTTCTACAAGGCTGGCCGCCCGGCTATCAAAATCATTGAAGAACTCTTGTGTCTTGGCCGCTTCTTCAGGCGATAGATCAAGAGACAGGCCGCCACCTACATTGCTGATGATTGTGAAACTAGAGAAGAAATCAACAATTCCTGCCTTGATTCCATTCAGCCGCGCGTTAATGAAGAAGGTAATCTCATTGCCAATATCGCAGCATTCCGTGATTGCGAATTGCAAATCTTCCACATCATCCGTTGTCCATTCTTCTGGACGAAGATCACCAGTAAGAAAGAGATTCTTGAAAGTTTCTCGCCGACCGGCCGGGTACTCTTTAGACTGTGCGAGTTGCAAATCAATCCAGTTCCACACCTTACGAAAATCTACGCGACCATAAAGGTGCTCCGCACGCACGGTGTCAGATGCAAGCTCGCGCTTCTGTGCAGCAATGGCGTTGAGTTCATGACTTGCTCGTCCCTTCTCCCACTCTTGTTTAATAGTGAATGCATCATCAAGCCAGCCAGAGAAGTTCTCCCACTTAGTATTTCCTGCTGTTTTTGTAATGCGATACAGTGGGAACTCCATGCGCTTGCTAGTTGCATGATGATACCAGCCAGCAAGTTTGAGTAGTCTCTTACCGCTACCAACAATTACAGGCCAAGCAGGCAAGCTGGGTTCAATACGATGCACACTTCCTTGCGGCGGAAGCCACATAGCACCAAGGCTATACATGACAGCAGATATGGTAATCTGCAATTCACGTTCCTCATGCTCATAACATTGCCATGCAATTTCTTCTGCTGCTTCCAAGCCATTACGCAAGCGGACAAGCAGAGAGTCAAGAGGCATCCCATAAAGAGGATGAATCATTTCATTCTGCAGACTAGAGAGGAAGGGCCACCCTTGAGAGCAGAGAGCTTCTACTTTGCAGAGAGGCAGGCCACTGCGTGCACAGAAAATAATCTTGCTGGGAGTTTTCTTCACAGTCTGCACAGGCTGCGCTGTGAGTTTATAGTTAGTGGGGTCAATGTCATCAGTCATCGTGTCAGTCATATGTGCGTCAGTCACAATGTAATCTCCTATATGGTTTCAAGTGGTTATCAATATTACGGGGCAGGGATAATAAGAATCTGCATCCCATCAAAAGATGATTAGTCTCCAGTGGAAAAACCAAGTGCTGCGGCTTTGCCCTTGAACCATTCTGCTTTCTCAGCCAGGGTTGTTCCCGTGATAACGGGCCGCTCGGCTGCGCGCTTGATCGTGTTTGTGTAGACAGAACTTCCTTTCTTCTTGTCTCCTTCACAAATGATATAGAGCTCCTTCTTTGCGCGAGTTATGGCAGTGTAAAGAAGTTCTCGGCTGAGTAGCGTTCCCTTGGCATGACTATTGTGAGTAAAGAGAAAGACACGCTCCCATTCAGAGCCTTGACTCTTATGCACTGTCAATGCATAGCCAAGCAACAGCTTGTTGACTTCTCCAGCGGTATCAATAACTTCACTCTTATCAAGATCAGGCACGTACACTGTAATCTTGTGACTGCAAAGGTTCTTGCTATCATCGTCAGCTTCAGCCAGTGCATCAAGTGCATTCATGATTTCTTCTGCGGTACGTGCAGATTCTGGTGGCACGTCACTTTCAGGATCATATCCCCAGCGGTCCATTGTCAGAGAAGCAGGACGCACGGGCTTGCCAGTGAAACCAATGGTAGTTTCAATCTTCGTAATCACTGCATCATGCCGATCAAAGAGAACGCGATCCCCCTCAGCAAAATAGTGCAGTTCATAGCGGGCACGAATCTCATGCACAAGACT
>ERZ724522.1274-NODE-1274-length-13876-cov-7.559294_pt1 | contig 13876 bp, 24 predicted proteins | sample MGYA00376055_ERZ724522 | MGnify/ENA primary metagenome ERZ724522 (study PRJEB28724, sample SAMN07190884) | wastewater metagenome | isolation source: effluent of sewage treatment plant in Hong Hong | place: Hong Kong | collected 2016-03-17 ... | reverse complement strand
TTTATATATATCTTTAATCCTGCTGTTGCATTATAATTTGGCACAAAATCAAAGAATATTGCATTACCAGTCTTGTCATATCTGGTTGGTATGCCAGATGGTTGTGTGGCTGAACCAAAGAAGTCAGACATGTAAGCCTCGGATTGTTGGTCTACTGGGAATATTTCTTCATAGTCACCACTAGATGACTTCTTAATTGCAACTTTGTATATATCTAGGATTGTATTACCAGAACCATCTGTAGTGAAAGAGTAGTCACGTTGTCCTGAAACTATATTGGTTGTGATTATGGGATAGTCTGTAAAGTTACTGTCATCTATCTGCCATGTTCCACCTAGTGGGAACATAAAACCCCACACATCATCTAATGCGAGATTTATATCAGAAGTAAAATTCTGCATTCTTTCTGTATTACCAGAAATATCTCCTCGATTAAACCCACAATTCTTTTCAAGGATTTGTATTATCCCGTTTGTACCAGATGATGTACTTGTGTTATTAAATACTAAAGACATATTAGTATAAGATTACGAAACCAGTAGCCGTTGTTCCTGTCGAGAGAATCTTCTTTGTCATTACTGGGATTATTGAGCCAGCGGGGGCAAAGAAAGTTCCAGTTGAACCATTTGCACTAACGAGGGCAACAGTTCCAGCATAACCTACATAAACTGTTCCTGAGGTAAACTCTACAGAATCGCTCTTAAAAACAGTTACACAATCATCTGATAAATATGGTATTGTTCGTGACATTTTATTTAATTATTTATTAATTGCTAATTATTAAGTCTTTCTCTCAATAACCAGCAATTAATGCTGGTTTAGTGTTATGAAGCAGTCGTTACTGCTACCCATGTAGCTGCACCTGTGCTATTAACATAAAGTCTTGTTGAGGTAGACGAACCTGTTGTATTTAGGTACAACGAACCTTTTGATGCCTGAATCGTGGGAGCACCTGAACCAAAAAATATACCAAAGTTAGTAGTATTTCCTAGTAGAAGTCCAACGCCCGTTGAACCTGCTGCTGTTACAGCCGTAGCCGCACCAACACGTACCGCACCCTCAAATTCTGGGTTTAACCCATTTGGAACTGCCATAATTGTTATTTGTTATTATTTTAATAATGACCTTTCGTGATGGATATTCTGAGGAGAAAATCGGTGGGAAAATCTCCACAGAGTACCCACCACGAATGGTGGATAACGACTATGCCAATGTTATCTTTATAGTAAGAGCTGCCTTAGCACCCCATACTTTAACTCCTGTGTAACCATAAGTTACAACTTCTTTTCCTGTCTTACCTGAAACTCCCTTTTCCTCAAACATAACACCTCTTGGTGCTGCGTAAGTTGCTGTACCCTTTACTCCGAATACTCGGCAACCTGAGTTTGCAAATGTTAATACTCCAACCGCACCACTCACGAATGTTCCTGTTCTAACAACATAGATGTCTACTCCCATGTATGAAGTAACAAATCCATTGTTTAGAGCTGAATCAGCGTATGAGAAACCATTTGTAGCCTGAGCTTGGATGATACCGGTTAGGTCTGTATTCTCAACAATCAAATACATACCCTTGTACACTTCACTATAGCCTGAAACCTTTGAAATAAGGTTAGCCATGATTGTGTTTAGGTTTGCTGCTGTTGTGAATCCTCCTGTTGGTGTTGTGTATGCTCCCGTACCTCCAAGAGCTAGAGCATTTACAACGAATGAATCGATAGATGCCATTACAGCGTATGCCTGCTCATCCGAACGATTAGCAAACAAATCAAAGTTTGATAATGTGTTTTCAAAGTCAAGAACATGTTCTGCAACCTTAAATTCGTTCTTTACTTCAAGGGTTGAATCTGTTGTTGTGTAATCTGAAATTGCGTATGTTCCTGTTAATCCTGTAACTGCTACAGTTGGTTGTGAACCATAAGGAGACTGAATTGTGTATGCATCTGTTCTATCAACCATACATACCTTCTCAGCTACTAGACCTGCTCTCAAAAGAACATCTAGGTTTGTTAAACGATACTTATCTCGATAAGTCTTCGTTGAAATTGTGTTTGCCATTTATTTAGTAAATTTAGCTATTAAGCCACCGATTTACTTTATTCCCTTTCTTGCTCGTATAAGTCTTTCAATATCAGTGCTTGAATCTGGCATTTCGCCTTTTGAAGCTTTATTTATCAATACCTCATCGGCTATCTTGGTTGAAGTTCGTCTTGCCGAGCCTGTATTTGAGGCGTTGGCAGTATTACGAAGTTCTTGTTTTTCCGAAAGAATTGCTTTGAGTGCAGTTGTTTTTAGGGCTTCTGCTATAGATAATTTCTTATACCTAGCATATTCCTCAACTTCACTAATATCCTCCTCTGCTATGTTAGCCTTTGTAAGGGCATAAATATCAGCGGTTGAAATACTTTGCCTTGATTGGTTTGTTTGCTCTGGTTTAATAGAGTCTTTCGTACCTCTCTCAGCTTTTTCTGCTCGAATCTTTTGATTACGTCCATACTCTTCTGCCTTAGCTAGACGAGCCTTTAACTCCTCAACTGATTCTTGCGTTGTTTCTTCTACAGTTGCGTCTGTGTTTTCAGTAGTCTCAAGTGCTACCTCCTCTGTGGTATTTGAGTTGTCCACTACAACAGTTTCATCGTTCATAGGTCAAATTAGTTTTAGGTGTAATGAGCCATACACCAATTATTATAATTATAACATTTTTAATTTAAATAGTACAAGGCTATTTTGTACTATTTTTTGCCAAACGCTCCTTCAATTCTTCAACAGTTTCCTCCTTCGTTCCAGCCAACACAGTAAACTGTGCAAGTTGCTGTTCCGTGTGTGTAATCGCAGTATTACGAGCCACAAGGTCACTGTACGCTTCTATCTCTGACTTAAACTTTTTGTATATCAAATCATTAAGTTTTATTTCAGATGTTTTTGCAACTTTACCACCCTCAAGTAATGTCAATCTTTGCTCAAGATACTTTATCAAAATATCTCTACCCATTAAGACTGGCATAGTTTGCCCTGGCATTCTTTCTTTAATGTCTACTGTCATCCATAAATCAATAATTTGATGTAACGGTGCATTGCCATCAAGTGTCGGCAGAAAGGCTTTACGAATAACGCTTTGTACTTCTGGTTTTGACTTAACAAATGATTGAAGGAAATCCATGTCAGTCAGTGTCATATCTAACTGCATAAAATGCTTTCTTAGCGCAAAGATAAGTTCATCATTACCAGCAAATGTATTCTTGATAATCTCTAGCTCTCTATCAGTAAAACGCATAACTTGCTTCTTTTTTTCCATTTATTTTATTTATTAACCCACCTTAATAATTATTAACACTTCTTACCCTTCTTTGTCATCTTCTTGACCACCTTCTTTGTTGTTTTCTTTGCCATTTAATTTAATTGTTTTAATAATACGACCTTTTCCACCTTTTATGCCGTAGTAGGCGGTGTCATCTCAGGTGTTGGCATAGGCTGTTGTTGCATAGGTGTTTCTGTTTGTTTTTCCTCGTGTAGTGTATCTAGTTCTGCTGTTGAAACTTCACCTGTTAGGGTCAAAATCTTATTTAATATTAGTTTCTCCTCTGGCGAAAATGGCTGTCCTTGCTTTGATAGGATTAACTGTAGTGTCGTGTTGAGTGTAGTAAGTGCTGCCTGCTTATCTTTGTTCTCACCCGTTATCTCAAACTCACAATCCCATTCGAAGTTCTTGAATACGTCTTTCCATGTAGAATCTCCAACTGAATCAGGGGAGATGAATCTATTGTTGCCCAAGTCTGCCAGTGCTGACCTTACGTCTGCACGTTCTCCTTCAAGACTAATTCCATCGGGGGTATCGCCCTTCAACAAAGCCTGTTTTACCTTATCGTTATATCTCTTGGCACCTTCATTCTTTATATACATTTCACTTATCTTTTCAATCCCATAAGCATTAAGTGTTGTGGCAACTTCTTCAGTGGTGTTTAGCTGTGTCTTTATGAATGGGATAATGTACTTCCTCCCCATTTCTTCTAGTGCAAGACCCTTGTTCTCTGTCATAAGTTCAAATAGAGAGTGAGACTCTTGTAGCAATGCCTCTGTTTGCCTCCACGCTGTGCCAGAAGGTGGGTTATTACCCAACATTGACTCTGATATGCCTGTTATCTCGTTTCCTAGTGCTTTCCACTGTGTCTGAAAGTTTTGTAATGATGTTATGTCGTGTGAGTTATTAGCCACCTGTTTAAGTGGGGAATTTACTGAATGTATAAGTATATCTCCTGTCTCAATAGCTGTAAGAGCATTCTGTCCTACAAAGTTTCCATCTGCTGTCTGGAATATCAACTTGGAAGCCAAATCTAACTGGTCTTTAATCTGCTTAGCTGTATGATTCACCATCCACTGATTCTCGAATAGACTTTCGACTGCACCATAACCTGTAGCACGGCCATCCTCCTTAATGAGATGAGTAATCATGTAAGGGTGTTTTTCCTCCTTCCCCGAAGCCAAAGTAAATGTGTCATATGCACCCTTCATCTTTCCCGCAACCATTGAAATAACGTGCATTTGTTGAACATAAGTATCTTCATCTTTCTCTTTACCTGTAAGGTAAGATAACGGCATTTCTCCATGTACTTCGTAAAGTTTTATAAAGTCACTTCTTGTGTCCTTTTGTCTTTTATCAAGTGTTTCTCTTGACCTTTTAGCAGCACACAGAGCTTCAACCTGTTCTTTATCGTAAGCAGGATTCATAAATAACTCTGCCTCTGTCATTTCCAGAACTTCAATCACTGGTGCTTTATCAAAATCAATAGGGTCAATTATAAGAGTATTCCACGGCACAACCATTGTGTGTAGTCTGTCTCCTTTCTGCACAAACTTAACAACTGATGAACCATAAGTAGCCAGTGCCAATCCCCATTCATTCAAGAAAGAGCCGAAGTTTTCTCTATTCATGTACTCATGTAACTTTGCTGTAGCCAAGAATGAAGCAATCATGTCCTTTGAGGTCTGTGCCTTTATTCTAAAGTTCTTTCTATCTAGGTCTGTTGCACGATACCAGATATTTCTAGCAGCTCTTACAATATTAAAAAACGGCTTTTCTCTGCCCTTTCTATCTGTAAGACCAGATATGTGTTTAGAGTTAATATAGGCATCAATTTTGTTATTGTTCTCAAATAAATCAAACTCTACATATTTTGAGATTGTATTGGGTGTTCCTGATGTGTAATTTTGTTCTTGTTTTATAACTAATGCTCCTATTGGGTTTATCTCTGTTTCAAATATTTTGGTTGGCATAAAAATCTTCCACCGATTTATTATGTCCTAGTTAAATTTTAATAATATTATTATATCATAATATGGCTACCTTGTACTATTTTCTTCAATACTATGTCTATTTCTTTGGAATTGCAGTGATTGCCTAAACGCAACATCATTTACAGATGGTTTATTTGTAGATAGAGCATATCTTAATGCGTCTAATGCGTGGTCATTTTCCTTAACAGGATTCTCATATTCATTACTTCCACTCTTTTTATCTGGATATGAATAAGTTTCAAACTCCTGAATTAGATTAGTGCAGTTTTTACTTATCTTTAATCTATTGGCTCTAAACAACTCTCGTATTGTATTTATGCCATTCTTGATTGAGTCCTTATTCTTAATTACTTCAATAACAGCGATACCCTTAGAGTTCAAAAGATTAATGGCACTTGGTGATTCCGGGTCTGGGTATACCTTGTTAAAGTTACATGACTTAACATATTCGGCTATTTGTTCCTCGGTTCTCTGTGTCTTATACCATTCATCAGTTACATAGTAGTTATTATCCTTATCTCTTCCTATGTGAATAACTGCTGTGGGATTTGTAAAGCCAAAGTCTATTCCAGCAATCCTCTCTGTAAACTCTGTTGGTAAGGTGTTGATAACGTGTCTATCTCTTGAAAACTCTTTATAAACAAGCCCTTCCTGCTTTCTAAAGTCGGCCATATACTCCTGTGCAAATCTGTCCTCTGGTAATTCTTTCTTAGCTTTATCTATCTCCTCTACTGGTAGGTGTGGGTTATCATAGGTTGTAAAGTGAAAAGATTTGTAATCCTCGTCTATTGTGTTGTATAGGTCGTAAAAGTGATTAAACCCTTTGGGTGTTGAAATGAATAGCACATGCCCTTTTCTATCTGTTAGAGTTGGTCTAATTACTTCCTGCCAATTAATCCAAAAGTTTCTCATCATCGCCACCTCATCTATGACAATCAAATCAAATGACTGACCTCTTAGGGTTTCAATACTTTCCCAACCTCTTAAGATTATTGTTGATATTCCACCTTGGGCTGTTTTTATTGTTAACTCAAGTCTTGCCTCGTTTATCTTATCTATACTACTTTGGCACACCTTAATCAATTCATTCCACACAATATCTCTTGCCTGTTGATAGGTTGGAGCAATATAAACAATTTTGTTATTATCCTTAGATACTGCCTTACCAAACATCTCCCATGAAGCTAGGGTTGATTTACCAAATCTTCTTCCTGCACATACTACACGAAAGCGTGATTTGTCTTTAGTTATTATTGCTTGGGCTGGTGTTAGTTTCAATACCATATTTTTCTGCTATTTCACTTGGAATGAATATAGGTTTACCTGCTGTTGTAACATCGGTGTTAGTCTGTGGATTTCCTTCTGCCATCTTCCAAATAACTTCTTTTGGTAGACCTTCTAAGAAAGACTCCCTTTCTTCTTCTGTCATTGAAGATAGATAATCTCTTGCATATTCTTTCATAGTTTTCCCCTTCGGTCTCCCATTGGGATTACCACTTTGTCCTTTCTTCCAAAGCCATGGTTTTTCTTCGTTATTTGATGTGTTTTCCATGTGTTTATCAGATAAAGGCGTCAGATGAACGTTCTAACGATAAAGCCTTTTTTAATTCTTTTATAGCTTCTTCTAACCAATCCATTGTTATTTCTTTTTATAACCTGCTGAACGTAATGCTATTGCTAGTATCTGAGCCCTTGAGCGTGGTTTACCATTTGCACCTCGTGCTTTACCCTTCTTCATGTTATCCATCATTAATTCATGTATGTTGTAACCTACATTTTTCTTTCCTTTTTTTAGTGGCATGTTGATTTTGTTAGATTATTAATTACTTATATTATATCACTTTTTAAGATATAAGGCTAATATTATAAGCCCAATTACACCCAGTGCAATCTTAGAATATTGGATGATTCGCTCCTCCATTCCCAATTTGCTTTCTAAGTTCTTCTGTAACTTCTTCCTTCTCTTTGTCGCTGAGTTTATCATATTCTTTAAAGGCGAATTTAATTATAAAATAGAGAATTATTAAGACTGGTAATAAAACGAATATTATCATCATATATTATACATCAATTTTGGTTGGACGTACAACCTTTAAATGATTAACCGACATTCTTCTTTCTGCATCATTCTTGCCAAAATAATGATAACCAGTTCTTACATTCATCCAAAACCAATCTGCCTCATCTGGTTGTACTTTATTTATATTTAATTGTTTTACGGCATTAATGAAGGCCCTTTTTATTCTTGGATGTAGTAAAAACAATGCAATTATGTTACATACCATCTTAAATTTGTTAGATACCTTAGGGTGCGGCGTTTCAACAATCTTTCCGTCAATCTCATAGTCAACAACCTCTCTTTCTCTGTTTATCATCACAAGTCTTTTAATTTCTTTAACTGGGTCTAACAGCTTTTCAATAGACGTTTCATTAAATAGGTCTTGTATTCTGTATCTGTAAGCATTATCAAAATTTATTATGTTCACTACAAGCTCGGAGAAATCCTTTGCCACGTTTATATCTATACCTATGTTTGTTAAGAAATTTACAATAAATCTATACAGTTCTTGAGCCATTGGTGTTAAATGTTGAAACTGTAAAAGTGAAGGAGACATGAGTTTAAACCCAATCTCATTAAAGGCTGTTAATAACCTGTTAATAACTTTTATTTTAATCTTGAATGGGAGTATTGCAAATACTAAAAAAGAAGGAACAAAATACTTTGATACATACACAGTTTCAATGATTAATTTCTTTATTTGGTTCACCACAAACACATCTTTTGCGGGAGCCAATCCTTTCTCTGGGTACTCCATACCCATAATGTAAATATACAATCCCTTATTTAACTCTATTTTTTCGGCTAAATATCCTAAATTGCCTTCACCCTTAATCTGCTCATACCCAGATTTGTATTTATAGAACTTTTCTGCCAATTCTTCTTGTGAAATCATTTGTTTGAGAAGTAACACTTAGAACAGAGCCAGACCTTTAATACCCAACTAAAGTAATAGGCTTTGTCTTTTTTGTTACATAACCCGCATTTTTTATTAAAATTGTCCACGATTATCATTGTTATGTGCTACCGATTCCCCCTCTTATAATCATATCTAATATGACAAGAGCGACACATTGGTGACCAATTTTCCCTATTTCTATCATAAATATCATTTAAAGTCGCCCAATCTCTAGCCCGATTACCGCAATAGCACATATAATTAATAGCTTTTCCCCAGTTTTCAGCAATCCATTTATGTACACCAGAGATAGAAACCTTATCGCCTTTCCAGTAAGGATTATTGTCTGCCTTGTTTATTACAGAGTGGGTCTTTCTTCTTTTTAAGTTCCAGATTCCTTTATGGGTATGTTTTTTGCAAAAACCAGTTTTACAATTAATAGTAACTGGTATTTTACAAACCCTGCAAGTATCTCCCTTATAAAATCTGCTTAGTTTCTTTTTTCTCATTATTTAAATTTTCTCACCCCATAAAACATAACGAGATAATTATACCATGTCCTTTATAATAAAGACAATGTCTGATATAATAAAATAAGGCAAATACGACTCTTTGGAAATTTCTGGGGACATCGTAACCCTTCCCTCTTGGGACACTGGTGTTACAATTTTTAATATTTAAGTTACACTCGTCCTTTGGTTCTAGGTACAAAGAAACCCGAATTTTATTTCGGGTCTTTTTGTTTCTATACATATGCCTTTTAATTATAGCACATTATTTACTCCAGCACTCCTTTGAATAAATCCAGTCACCAGTTCCCCTATTTTCATACAACCAGTATGCCATTGCCTCGTTATCCTTTTCCTTTGTAATGTCTAACCCAAGTTCTCCAGCTTTCTTAAACCAGACACTATTTATTTGATACTTGCCCACATCGACTGTCTTATTTGTATTACTTCTCATTATAACCTGTCCTGTTTTCTTTTCTATATGCTGTCCACCTGATTCACAAAAGGCGATTCTTTCCATTACAGGAACTTTGCCTTTAATTTCCTTTACAACTTCTCTATCAGCATAGACCTTAACTGGCTCTACTGTTACTTGACCGACATAGTGTGATGTAAGTAATGCTAACGCTATCACTGCCTGAATGCCCAATACTCTAATACCTCTGGCAAACCTATATTTTATTACTTCCCATTTTGTGGCGTGTGGATAGATGTCTCTCAAATATACTCCGTTATAAAATACTTTTAATTTCTTCATTTTATTTTTATTTAATTGTTAATTGATAGATACATTGGTGGGGAAAAGTTTTTAGTTCAAGTAGATATTGAACATATCAATTTTATGGTGATTTTAACACCGTTAATATTTACTAACCATTTCCATATTTCCCCCATCAATGTACCTAACTTCTAACCTCGATATAAGTATAACATAGCGGTATGTATCGTCAATAATAGTTTATCCACAGGCTATAAACATATCAATTTGCTTGCATTATTTATTGGGTGTAGTATTATTATATTGTTACTCATTTGGAGTGACGGACGACCACATCAGAACATAAGAATAAAAACCTTCTGGCTGGTGTGGGTATCGAAAGATACTTACATCGTCCAAAGGGTTTTTTTATTTTAGTCCTACCAAGTCTAATGCTGAAGACATCTAACGGACATTAAATAGTTAGAGGCAAGCGTACAATACGGATACCATAACGGAGGTAAAGTTAAAGCGAGTTCTTTTTAAAATCAATAAAGTCGACTAGATAATTCAATACGGATTACTAGGATTAAAAGATAAGAAATGATTTAAAACCATAACTTTATCTTTGAATGGCAAACGGCTTGGGGGTTGGTTATGTAGTATTACACTTAGTATTAATAATATGAAGAAATATAAAAAGAAACCAAGTAAATTATTACAAATTAGATTAGCAGAAGAAGAATATATAAAGGTAATTGGGTTTATTAAAAAATTTAATATTACTCATAGAGAATGGCTTTTAACAGTTTTAAATGAATTAGAAAGTATGACAATAATTAAGGACAATATGTTTTGGACAGATTGGAAAACATACGCATATTTAAATACTGATAAATGGGATAAGAAGATTACAAAGGACAGTAAATGTGAAGAATGTGGCTCTACCTTTAATAGTATAGAAGAATGGGACAAAAGAGGTATTAAACAACTAGAAAGACATCATTATTTAGGTTATGAAGGCGACAACGCTTTAAAAGTTAAAATATTATGTCGTCCTTGTCACTGGAAACAACCTAGAGTTTATTCAAATAAAAATTAGGTATATCCTTTTAATAGTTAATAAATAGAAGTAATTATAAAGAAAATATGAGAAGAAAACTTAATTTTCAGACTTATGGATTAGATGAATTTAAAGAAGTTATATATGAAAAATGTATAGAAGAAAGCGGATTTTTATCAGGTAGAGCAAAAGAAAAGGATATGAAAGTTTGTCGGAGAGTTGTTTTAAAATCTGTTATTGAAAAATTACAATTAGAATATGAAAAATTACTATGATTTACTGTGAATTTCATAAAGCACAATTTACTTTAAACGGAAGATGCCCATTATGTCCACAGGCGATAATTTATCCAATAAATCAACTACAAAGTGATATTATTCAAGGAGATTGTTTGGAAGTATTAAAGTCTATGCCAGACAAATGTGTTGATTTGATTATTACATCACCACCTTACAATTTGGGAAATAATCACCATACAGGAACAAAAAAGACTCAGCCTTACAAAGATGATTTACCCGAAAAAGAGTACCAAAAATGGCAAATTGAGGTTTTGGGTGAATGTTTTAGAATTTTGAAAGATGATGGAAGTTTGATTTATAATCATAAAAATAGGATTAAGAAAGGTGTTCAGATTACTCCATACGAATGGCTACTAAAAACATCTTTTATTGTTAAGCAAGAAATTGTTTGGTTTAATGGTTCACAAAATTTTGACAAGATAAGATTTTATCCAATGACTGAAAGGATATACTGGCTAGCAAAGTCTCCAAAAACAAAACTTTTTAATTCCATAAATCACCATGATTTTTTTGACAAGAAAGAATGGATAGCTGTTGGAACAAAAGGACAACATACCAGAGCTTTTCCTGTAAGGATGGTTGAAGATATATTAAAATGTTTTCCTGACGCTAACTTAATTTTAGACCCATTTGCAGGTTCAGGAACAACAGGAGTCGCTGCACTCAACCTTAAAAGAAAGGTTATACTTATTGAAAAAGAGAAAGAATATGTTGATATTATGAGTAAAAGACTGAACCAATTAAATGAAATCAAAATCACAAACAATTAAATACAAAGGTAAATGTATTAAAATGAGTGAAGAAACTTGGCAAAGATTAAAAGAGAAAAGAAGTCAGTCAGGCAAAACATGGAATAGATATTTATTAGATTTAATAGATAGGAAAAAGTGTTGATAAGTATATTAGTAAGTAATTATCAAATAGAGTTATAATATAAATATATGAAGATAGTAACTAGAAAAGAATTTTTAAAACTACCAGCCGAAACTTTGTTTTCTTATTATGAGCCTTGTAGCTTCGCAGATTTACATATTAAAGTTTCAGATAAAAATAGTGGTTATGATAATGATTTTCTATATGACTCAATTATAGGGCCAATATTTTGCCAAAACAGCGAAGACTTCACAAATAAATGTGACGAAATGGAAAAAGGTAAAAGTGTTAAATTAGATTTTGAATATACAAGACGTGAAGGCTTATTTGAAGATGAACAACTTTTCGCTATTTATGAAAAAGATGATGTTATACAACTGATTACTAGATTGAATAAATTATTATGAACGGCCAACAACTCTTTAATATAATAAATATATGAAGAAAAAACTATTTAAAATGGACACATCAAATATTCATGAATTAATTGCTTTAACAAGTGCTTTAAATTATCAACTAAGAAATGCAGAGGAAACAAGGAAAAAGATTGTCAGACTTTCGTTAAAGTTAAAAAGAAAATGAACGACCAACAACTCTTTAATACAATAAATATATGAGAAAACTAATAAATGACTACAAAATATATCTTGATGAATTAGAAAGACTTTCTCGTAAATTAGATGATAAACAAAAACAAGATTTATTTAAAGTTATTGAATCACAGTTAATTCTATTGGTCGCATTCAAAAAACAAAGTAATTTGGGCTGTATTTCTTTAAATATTTTTAAAAAAGATTAACATGTACTCAGACCAAGAAATCTATCAAACAATAAATAAAATAACAAATACCAAATCTCTTTTTAGTATGAGTGGATATTCTGTTAAGAAGTCACCATATAAGAATAGAAAAGCAGAGATAATAGCTGAGTTAGTTAAAGGTATTAACCTCTCAAGAATAGGAACTAAATATAAACCTATTACTGAAAGACTGTTAGCTATTAAGATAAATAGAAATCCTTTTTTGAATGAATCAGAATTAGAATATCTTTTGAAGGAATGTAATAGAGTTGGAAATTATAAAAAATTATTTTGGATATTAAAATAGTTTTCCACACCCCCCCTATTGTACAAAGCGGTAAGTGTGCTAATATGTATGTATTGGAGGGGAATGAAATGTACAACGGTAGAATAGTTACGACTGGTCTACTCGTGAGTTACAAAGTAAAAACTCCTCCAATGCCGAGAAATTATTAACTTAACCTTGTGTTCTTTGCTCGGTAGATACCCACAAGGTGTCTATCGAATAAAGTAAAAAAATGATAAAAAAAGAATTATATAAAAAATATAGAGACAAATATAGAAAGGGAAATAGTAGAAGTAAATATTTAGAAAAAAAGAAATTGGCAAGAAAAAGATATAAGAATAAGTATCCTGATAAAATTAGAATATCAGCAAAAAAGTATAGAGCTAAAAAAAAGATAAAAGTTTTAACACATTATTCAAATGGATTATTAAAGTGTGAATGTTGCGGTGAAAAAGAAATACAGTTTCTAACAATAGACCACATAAATGGAGGTGGTAGAAAACATAGAATAAGTGAAAAAGTGTTTAGTATTATTGATTGGTTAATAAAGAAGAAGTTTCCAGTTGGTTTTGCAGTATTATGTTTCAATTGTAATTGTGCAAAAGGTCATCATGGTATATGTCCACATAAATTAAAAATTAGTAAAAACTAAAATGAAAAAATATAATCATTTTGTAGATAACGAGATAGGTGGTACTTATGGTCAAGCTAATTTTGGAAAATTAATTTTGCAGATGGCGATAGCGTTAGTCATCGTAACTATTGGAATAATATTATTAAAATAACATGCACGATTATTACTTTGATAGTGCTTATGCAAGTGTACAGAATGAAAGTGAACGATATGAATTAGAAAGAAATGAAAGAGAAGATGATGAGTTTGAAGATGATGAACAAGATAGAATAGATTTTAAAAATAATGTTAAATAATATGACAAAACTACACATAACAACGGAAACAGAGGAAGGACAAATCTTAATTAATAAAACTTATCAAATTGAACCGAATCATTATCCAGCAGGACTTATGCCAGAAGATATACAGAATATAATAGATGATTCTATGGTCGAGGAGCAAAAATTTGATGAGAGGATGAAGGA
>ERZ724522.1271-NODE-1271-length-13891-cov-7.762431_pt1 | contig 13891 bp, 16 predicted proteins | sample MGYA00376055_ERZ724522 | MGnify/ENA primary metagenome ERZ724522 (study PRJEB28724, sample SAMN07190884) | wastewater metagenome | isolation source: effluent of sewage treatment plant in Hong Hong | place: Hong Kong | collected 2016-03-17 ... | reverse complement strand
CCGCCTTGATCTCTGCGTCGCGCGCTTGCTCAATCGCGAACTGCGCCGCCATCTCAGGCGTCAGCGCAAGCACCCGACCGCGTGGGCGGCTGATCGCGTGACCCGACACGGTGCCAGTCACTTCGACCGTCGCGCCGATGAGCCCGTAGATTCGACCCTTTGGGTTGCATGGTGCGGCGTTCATGATCGACTCGATGATCGTCGCGATGTACTCGACACCCGAATCGGTGCGAATCCGCATCTTGTATGCTGGAAGTCCAGCACTGAAGCCATCCGTTGCCCAGGTCTTCACCACCACACCCTTGATCGTCTGCTTGCTCATGTAAATCATTATCGGGCGGGCCGAAGATTTGTCAACCAACTTTCTGAACTATTTCACAGGTGCTCGGAATCACCCACTTATCCCCGGATGCCCAACTGCGCCCGCACCTGCTTTTGCAGTATCATGTCGGGCCAGAAGCCGAATCGGGACTTGAACTGAACTAGGGGCCAGCCGGCTTTGTACGGCGGCTTCCCCTCAGCAGCCCGATCGCGATTGATGCTTAGCCACTTGACGTACCGCGACTTTAAGAACGCTTCACGGGTGCCAGGTGTCGATACAGCGGGGGCAGCTTCGCGGGCGACCAACTCAATGCTAGGCCGCTCATCGGGTAGGTGCGGCTCGACGGTTGCCGCCCCACAATACAAACACGTTCCGGTGCGCTCGACGTCGATTGAGAGGCAGCCGGGACAGGTGCGCGGCAACGGAACGTGTAGCTTAGAGACGCCGTTGCCAGACTTTAGCTTCGGCGACCAGACCGCATCGACGGCGAAAGGGAAGCCCTCGTGATGTATCAGCGCACCGTGGCGATCGAGGTTGCCGCTGTGACACAGCACAACAGGCGCAGACCTAGCCACCGACACTGGCAACCCCCGCCAGCTTCGTGCGGCTGCAGTCTCCTCGTCGTCGCCATACCAAGCCCGCACCACACGTCCCTGTCGTTGCATCCAGGCGCCACACGATGCGGTCGGAGCAGCATCAATCAGGCAGCAGAGAGGTCGATACAGCGGCGGCTCCATCGGCAATCCGCTCTCAGCGGTAGGCCAGAAGTCGCGCAGCTCGGGCAACACCCCGTCAAGTACACGACGTCGCAATAGCAGCGCTTCTAGGGGGCCTAGCTGTGCAGCCGGGTCCCTGAGTACTCCCCAGGCTTCTAAGGCGTCTGCCGTGCGTGGTAGAAGCAGCTCATACGAAGCCCTGCTGTCGAAACCCTCGTCAAAGATGTTGGACCCTGCGCAGAGGATGTCGATAGCCAAGGGATGCCCCACCACCGACAACCCGACAAGCAGTCGTCTCCGCTGTGCGGTCGTCATCGTTCCGTCGATGTGGGCCGCACGAATGCCGGCGCTGCGAAACCGCTCGACGAGGAGCTTGCTGTGGTCCAGCGAATACGCGCGACAAATTGTCGCCTGCCCCTGCCCGCGCTGCTGCCAGGACTTGACGATATCGCCGACGATGCCGGGACGTGATACAACCTCTTCGGTGTCGCCCTCGGGCAACGACTCGGCCCAGTAGAGCGGTGGCAGAATCACGGGACGCTGTAGGGTGCTGCCGTCGGGAAAGGCTGCGCGGCCCATGAGCTGCCGTGGCGTTGCCACTTCGATCTGTGCGTCGGCAACATCTGCGAGACCGCGACTGTCGAGACGATACGGCGTCGCGGTTAGGTAGACAATGTAAACGAACTTGAATAGCTTGTTGAATTTATTGAGAATTTCAATGTAAGTGCTGGATTTGACGCGGTGACACTCATCTACGAAAATCACCGCCCGCGTGTGCTGGGGGACGATGTCGCGGCGACATAGCGTCTGCGCACTACAGAACTGCAGCATCGCCGCCGGGTCCGCAGCACGCCCCGCCTTGATGAAAGCGGCCTGTATCTCCGTCGATGTAAACCGTTGTGCGGGCTGATCTAACAGCGATTCCGTATGCGCGCAGAAAAAGACTTGCGCCCACCTGTGTTGTAGCGTAGGCACAATCAGCAGCTCGGCGATATAGGTCTTACCTGCGCCCACAGGTGCGACAACGACCACACGTCGCTGACCACTTGACCACAACTGCTTGATTTTGGCGACAGCAGCGGCCTGATATGGGCGCGGGGTGCGCACTATCTGTAATTAGGAGCCAAATACCGTTGAGAATCCCCTTTTGGATATGACATAAATTTCCAAAGTATATCCTTGTCTGCGACACCTTTCCACATCACGTATCGATGTTTTGGTTCGATACTGACCCGAGTAATTCCGTTTTGCTTTGCCCACTCAACCGGATTTTTTATCCCGCGTGCAGTTAAGGTTCTCGGATGAACCCGCTTGCCATCGATAATGTACTCAGCATCATGCGGTTTTGATAAACCAGCATACTTAAAATTAGTAGCTTGATAAACATAACCTTTGTGACCTCGACCCATATCAGCATAGCTAACTACTACCCACGGAGGGGGAATCAATCGTAAAGCTCTCCCAATTAAAAAAGACGCCGCATTTCGCGCACTTGTTGTGATCACGAGTCTATTTAGCTCTAAGACAACAGATCTTAATCCAGCATACACTGATCGGGCCACTTGAGGTGATGAAGGAAACCCAAAAGAGACTATGCCTACAAGGTCAGCACCTTCAAACAAACCAAAGACATATTTGATACGTGGCATACGTTTGGCATAGTGTATATCACAAATTAGGCTCTGCGCGGTTTCCCGCGTGATTTGCTTAACTTCCATTTGATTCACTTCGTGCGCGGGTGCGCAAGTGGGTGAGGGAGTATTACTTGCGCCAACCTGTGACCCGTGCGGGCTCGACGACTGGCACGGGCTTTTTGTTCAGATATCCGCGCCCGTCGCAGAAGCTACAGGACTTGCGCTCGTGACGGATGACAGCTCGATGAGCCAGGGAACTAAACCACCCATCATGTCCACCACTGGGATCGTAGGTCTCAACGTCGGCAACGTCGCGATCGTATTCGACTCCCGAGCCTTTGCAGAGTGGACATTGATGCGTGTAGCCTTGCGCTTTTTGAGTAAATCCGTTGAAGCAGGTAGTATCGCAGAATACGTTGTCTTCTGCGACCCAGCATTTACCGTACAGCGGATAGCGGCACTGTTTGCAGTTCATGTAGTTATCCTAGCTACTTCGTGCGCCAACCGTCGAAGACGTGGTAGAGGGTGTGGCCGAGTAGCTGAATGTAAGCGTAGAGGCGGCGGGGTAGTGATGGCTGCGGTGGTGTAAGTGTAACCGGGTCAAGATTGACAACGTGTTCAATCTTCACACCTGTAGGGAACGCAACTACACTCACGCTTTCCTTGTCGTACATCGTTGTACTGACACTTACCTTGTCTACCTTATCCGCCAACTCCTGCGCCTCTTGCAGCTTTCGTTGCGCCAAATAGGCACGACGCTTGCATGGGCGACTGCAGTAGAGACGCTGTTGACCACGCAGCAGTTTGGCACAGACTTTGCAATGAAGCAGTGTAGGTGCAGGTGTGGTCATGTCTTAGCCAACCTCGTTGTCGCGCCAGAGGTCTAGGGTGCGCAACGTAGCTACTTTGGTAAAGGCCAACTTGCACAAGATGTGTCGCCGCTGGGCTGGTGATTGACAGTGCAGAATGTCGTACAGGTCTGACCGCTGCGCGCCAGTTAGCTGCATCAAATCCGATAGCGCATTTGTCAGATGGTGTGAGATATCTGCATCAGTGATGTATTTCGGTTCTGTATCTGCGACTTTGGCTACAACTTCCGTCAAATCTACAGACTGTCCCGACATGCTGCGTTTGGCCGCGCGAATGAGGGCACGGGTAAACGACTTGTCCGACTGGGCTGGTGTCGCACGTTTACGCCAATAGCAGACGTCGCAAAGGTCAAGGTCTACACCAGGTAGACGACCATGTAAGTGTGGGTTGATAGCATAGCTGCCGCAGCCAGGTGTGATACACGGTTTCATTTGCTTACCAGTGTGCCTTTGTAGAAGGGTGTCGTCGTAACGGGGCCAGTGTCATCATAGCCCAGGCGAGTGTTGATCTCAGGCCGGTAGGATAAATCCACACCCGTACTGCCGAACCCGCCCACACCCCGCGCAGTCGCGTCGAGGTCGTCAACCTGCTGCAGACCTGCCCGCGCGACCGGGGCGAAGACGATCTGGGCGATGCGGTCGCCACGCTTAATCACATAGGGCTCGCTGCCCAGGTTGATCAGCAGCACTTTGACCTCGCCGCGGTAGTCGCTGTCGATAGTGCCGGGGCTGTTGAGGACCGTGATGCCGTGCTTGGCGGCGAGACCGCTGCGAGGTCGAATCTGACCTTCAAAGCCGGGCGGAATGGCAAAGGCGATGCCGGTGCCGATGAGTTTGGGGGCACCGAAGCACGTAATCCCGTCGAAAACGTGTCGGCTATACGGCAAGATCCGACAATCCTCAATCGCACACAAGTCCATCCCAGCCGCTCCGTCGCTCTGGTAACTCGGCAGCACGGCATCGGGATGCAGCTTCTTGACGGGGACGATGATGTGGGGTGACATTAGCCACCTCGCGTCGTGGGCTTTGAAATCGCCCGCGCGAAATCGACAGCCCGATTCCAACCTTCTGGCGAGGCCGGAAAACGCGCGACAGGGGGCGGCGCGGTCTTTGCGTCGGTGATGCCGGGCTCACGGAAGTGGGGATCGAGCTTGCGCCAGCGTGCAACATCAAGCGCCGAGACGTTCTCGTACACAAGCACCTTGTTGCCTTCATAGGCACACATGGCGCAGTTTGGAAAACGCGCTTTGACCACGGCGATATTGTTGACGATTCGGATGTCTTCAAGATCGAAGACCGAAGCATCAGGTGACGCAGCAGCCAAGCGGCGCTCGAGCTCGGCAACACGATCTAGGGCTGCTTTGGTCTTCTTTTGTTCACTCTCTCGAATGGATCGCTCAGCTTCGCGTGCATTCTCAGCGGCTTTCCAGCCACCGCCAGTCGAGCCACACGCGGGGTCGCCTGGATGATGTCGGCAGATCATTGTTGCACCTCCACCTAGCCACTGTACCGCATCACCCAGCCTCTGTCAACAGCTACCCCTCCACCCGCCCGCCCTACCTTATCGAAGCCGCTCTTTTGCCTGCGGCATGACTCTTTCTCACATCCAAGGAATACACGTACATGGCAACTATCACGCCGCTCTCAGCACTTCCCGCTTCCGGGGTTACTCCGGCCGGCACCCTGACGCTTAGCAATGCCCAGGGCCGACTCACCGTCGCGCTGACTTCGGGCGGCGCTGCGCAGCTCGATCTGATCACAATGACCGAGGGCGGCGCATGGGCCTACGTGCCGGATGGTCGTCTCGTTGTCGATGCGATTCAGAACCAGGGCGATGGGATCGCCTGGCTGGACTTCACCAACGCCTCGACTACGACCAAGTATCATTGCATTCTCGTCTCGGGTAGCGCATCGGTGTCGGCTTGGCTGTCGTCGCTGACCGGGCCGGGCACTTCGACGGCGCTGGTGGCCCACGCCGCTACGCACTTGGCGGGTGGCGCTGATGATCTGCTTGGTGCACCGGGCACGGTCGGTGGAACTACACCGGGCATCTTTTGCGGTACGTTCGGCCCTGACAGCACGCATCAGAACACCGTCCCATCGGTGAATGGTGGAACCTTCACCCTCAATGCGGCCTCGCAGACCCTGACGAACAAGACCCTGACCAGCCCAATCATCAACGGTCTGACCAGCGCATCGGGCAACGCTGACTTCAGCGGCAGCACCGGGACGTTTAAGACCTCGACGGGTGCGGTGACGATCGGTGGCGGCGCGGCTGCGATCACGGCGACGTCTTCGGCTGCGGCGATTACGTTGACCGCTGGTGCTGCCTCGACGTGGTCCACTTCGGCTGGCGCACTGACGCTGACTGGCGCGGCTGGCATCAACCTACAGCGCAACGGCGCGACGCTCGCTGATATCGGTGCTACCTCGGCGACTGCTGCGACCCTGGCGGCGAATATCTCGCTGGCTGGCGCGGCTGGCTCGGGTGGGCTGTCGCTCGGTAGCATGACCGGCGCAACGGCTCTCCCGACGGGTGCGCTCTCGTGGGCGGGTGCGGCAAACCAGAACCTATCGCTGGTGGGTAGCGGCACGGGCACGGTCGCGATCAACAACGCGGCTGCGATGAACATCGGCACGTCGGGCACGACGACGTTGACGCTGGGTCGCAGTGGTCAGTCTACGGTGCTCGCTGGCAACGTGAGCTTCAGCGCTGCGACCCGTGCGACTGCGGCTGCGTTCACCATCGCCGATCCGGGTAACGCTGGCGCGATTCCGGTGACGACCAACGGTGTCTGCGCGCTGACCTCGGCTGGTGCTGAGACGCGCACGCTGGCGATTCCGACGTTCATGGGGCAGCGGCTATCGCTGGTGTGTGATACGTATGTGGGCAACATTGTTGTTACCAGCTCTCAGGCGGTAAACCAGGCGGGTAACACTGTGCTCACGTTCGGCGCTGTTCGCGACTACATCGCGCTAGAGGCGATCACCGTCGGCGGGGCTTTGCGCTGGGCTGTTGCGAGCAATGATGGCGTTGCGCTGAGCTAGTCGGTGGGCAGCTTCGGCTGCCCTTCAAACTTCGCGCGCAGAGCTTCGTACTGCGCGCGCTCCTTCGCCTTTCGCTCTGACTCTGCCAAATCCGCCCGACGCTTCAGCTCAGCAGCTACCTCTTCGGAGGTGGCTGTGCGGATGATTTCCGAGCCGCAGAAGAAAGCATCTTCACCCCACTTTGCGATTAATTTGGTCAGTCCAGTGGCGTAAGTCTTTCAGACTACAACCCTCTTGGATAGGATCTTCGTCAATATCCTCGATGACGCGCCAGATGTTTTCACCGATATCTTGATCAACTCGTCGCATATTTCACCTCTGAGGCAGCATACCTCACTTACTGCGCGAAGTCAACAGCCGCGCCACATCGACGATGATGTCATCAACCCCGCAGTAGTCCGGCGCCCCGCTGAGCTGATAGAACGCCTCGAAATCAGCAGGGCTTTTCGCACCCATCTCCCGCAAAGCATCCGTTTCCAGCTTGAAATTGCCAAGCTGTGTCGCGATGATTGCATCGACGATCAGCGCCTGCCCCTCATCCTCGAATCGGCCCTCAGCCTCATAGCGATGTCGTCGCGGCAGCATGACGGCGATGCGGCGATGTCCTACCTGTGCGACGGCGTCGTAGTAGCTGCGCACCGCAACGGCAATACCTCGACGTACATACTCGGGTGCATACAGCTCGGCATATGTAGCCGACAATGCTACAGGGCACTCACTCACAACCACATCGACTTTGCCGAAGAGACTAGACTCTTCTTTGATCTGCTTGCCGAGGATGTAATAGGCATCGAATGCGCCAACAGGCCGACCCTCCCAGGCCCATCGCTTCACGTATTCATGCGCGATTTCTGTCTTGATATCCCGCTGCTTGAACGCGGCGTATAGCTGGCTGGCAATCGTCGATTTGCCGATAGATGGGCCGCCGTAGACTTCGATGATGTAGGTGGTGCGGATCACTGCGCGACCTCACACTCACATGGATCACACTTCGGGCACACATCGACACCGTGCTCACATTCGACGGCGACCGGGCCGAGCGCTTTGATTTGGTGGCAGTCGGGCTGATGTTTGGGCAATAGATATGACAAAGTCTCCGCCTCATTTCGGAGAAGCTTTTCGGCCCACATGTGGGATTGAGTGCGTTCACCAGCTTTCGGGTGCCCTACAACGATTGTGCGTTTACCAAGCCCAACGGCAACACCCCAATCGGCATGGCTATCCGCGCCGCAGGGCAAAAGCAATAAGCACAAGTCGCAGTTTCGGATAGCGTCAAGATTAGTGTACACAGCCTGTCGCCAATTTGGCACAGTGTTTAGATAGTCTCCGTATACGTGCTTATTGGGGTCAAACTGCTCAGGGAAAGCTTCTGGTGGAATCTCTGGCGACTTTCGACAAGCCGGATCAGTGAAGTCGTAAACCTCATATCCTTGAGCACGAAGCGCAATCGCAAGCGCGCGAACACGGTCACGGTTCTTCCACGAAGACGAGATGTAGATATTCATTTATCGACGCTCCTCGACGATATGAACATCGGCCCCGGCGTAACCATCGCGCAGCCGCTGCCGAGCCATCGCGCAGAGCCAGGGCAGATTCGGCATGGTGTCGAGGAAGTGGTAGCGGGGGCGCTCATCGGTGCGGTAGCAGACGGCGCCGTGCATCACGCCGAAGACTGAATCGACGAAGACGCGCTCAGCTTCTTTGGTCGTCGCAGCATCGACGTCGCCAATGCAGCAGAAGAAGCGACACTCGCCAGGCTGTCCGTCGGTGGTAAAGCGCAGGGTCGCGAAGTGCTTGACGTCCTTGGGGTTGACGACTAAGCCAGTCTCCTCGTTAAGCTCGCGGACGGCGCAGGTGAGATGTGTGTTGGTGATACACACATTGCAGCTTATAGGAGAATCGAGGTACGCACAAGTTGCGCAAAGCGTGCTGCTCTTGTAGTCTCCCAACTCAACCTTCCCGCTCGGAAAGTTGGCCTTGCCAGCCTGCCAAGCGGGCTTCTGTTTTTCAATCAGCACGACCCCGTCAAGTTCTGCGTCGAAGACGGCGATTGCGCTATAGCGGTTCATGTATTGATGTCCTGTTGTGGGTGGTTGTAGTTGGCACAGCGATTGCATCGCATGTCCAGTTTTGCTTCAATCAAGTCGAGTCGTTTCAACAGCAGCCGCAACTGCGCCCGGTCCTCTTCGTCGCGGACCCGATCCTCCTCGTTCTGTCGGTTCTGCGACAGCAGAACGAACGGCTGCTGAAACGTGCTGACGACGGTGAGTAGCATGTTTAGGAAGAGGAATGGGTATGGGTCGGGGCGTGTGCTCCCTAAAATGTTCCACAGGACCCAGACGGCGCTGCTGCCCACGAACGTCCCGATGAAGGCCCAGCTACCGCCGAAGCTGGTGACGGCGTCGGCCCAGCGCTGGCCTCGGGTGCGGGTGTCTAGGGAAGTGGACATATGCGTCCATTGCCGGGCATTGGTGTAGGCTCGGGCTTTGGCTTCTCGATGCTGGGCTCTGTGCATGTACGTTGCCAATAGAAGTGGACGAACCACTGAACCACCGGGCCAGTTACGCCAAATGAATCTGAACCTTTAGGTTGTGACCCACGCATAAACGTGTGTAGGCCGATGAGCTGCCAGGCGCCACTGTCGTCGGGCGGCTGTGGGGCGATGGGTGTACCGTCCGCAGTACAGGCGCCCGCGCGTTGCTCTGTCGTCGCTGTCTGATACTTCATTTGCCCAATCATGCCACGCTGCCGCAGCAAAGTCAAGCGGCAACTGCAGAACAATAACCGTAACCACCCACACTTGACATCACTCACCAACCCGTGTTACCTTGGAAGTCCGACGTCGCTGCGACAGCGACGTGAGTTCATGGAGCGAATGTCCGACATGTCAGCCACTACCCCAGCTACACCCATTTCCAGCCTCTTCGCTGAGGCTGCCCAGTATTTCCCGACCCCGCTACAGCAGTTTCAATTCTTCGACAAGACGTCCAGATTTGACTACGAAAAGGGGCGTCGCGAGACCTGGCCCGAGACGGTGAATCGCGCAGTCGGCTATCTGGCCGAGCTTGCGCCCCCGCTGACGGACTGGCTGCACAGCGAGGGACGTCACATGATTCTGACGATGCAGGCGATGCCCAGCATGCGCTTGCTCGCGATGGCGGGGCCTGCTGCAAGACGGCAGAATCTGGCGACCTACAACTGCAGCTACCTCGCCGTTGATGACGTACAAGCCTTCGTCGAGATGCTGATTATTTCGATGTCGGGCTGCGGCGTGGGCTTCTCCGTTGAGAACCACAACATCGCCAAGCTGCCTGTCGTCGCCGTGCAGACGACCAGCGAAGTTTTTTACAGTCATACCGTCGAGGACAGCACCGAAGGCTGGGCTGCTGCGCTGCGCGCGGGTATTGAGGCGTGGTGGCTGCGTGGTCACGACATCGAATTTGACGTCTCGCAGGTGCGTCCAGCGGGCGTTGTGCTGCGAACTAAAGGCGGGCAGGCGTCTGGGCCTGAACCGTTGCAGCGAATGCTACGCACGTTCCGAAGCATTCTGCTTGCGCGGCAGGGGCAACGACTGCGTAGCATCGACGCACATGACTTGGCCTGTGCTGTTGGCGATGCGGCGGTGAGTGGTGGCGTCCGGCGGGCAGCGATGATCTCGCTGTACTCGCAGGGCGATGAGCTGATGCGAAATGCGAAGACTGGCGACTACCCCGCGATTCGGTGGAACGCGAACAACAGCGAGGTATGGCGCCGCGACCCGACCGACGCTGAGATCGAGGCGCAGATGTCAGCGATGTTCGCTGGGCAGAACGGCGAGCCGGGCATCTTTAGCGGGGCCGCGGCTGCGCGGACGATGCCTGCACGTCGTCGCGAGATGTGGCAGACGGATCTAGGTGTCAGCGTCGAGGACCACATAGGGACAAACCCTTGCGGGGAAATAACCCTTAGAAATCAAGGACTTTGCAACCTATCAATCGCAGTCGCGCGACCCGACGACACTGTCGAAAGCCTTGCGCGCAAGGTCACAGCAGCGACGATCTTCGGCACGATTCAGGCTACGGCGACGCACTTTCCGGGGCTGCGACCCGGCTGGAAGCGCAACGCAGAACAAGAGCGACTTCTGGGTGTTGACATCACAGGGCAGATGGATTGCCCGTTGCTGCGTGGTCCCGAGGCGGCGAATGTCTTTGCTCAACTCAAGCAGCTCGCGATCGACGTCAACGCAAAGATCGCCGCGCAGCTCGGCATCAACCCCGCCGCCGCAATCACGACCGTCAAGCCGGCGGGCAACAGCGCAGCATTGCTCAATTGTGCCTCGGGCGTCCATGGCCGTCATGCACGTTTCTACGTGCGGAACGTGCGTGTCAGCGCGCACTCGCCAATCTATCGCGTCCTACGCGATGCTGGGGCTCCGCTGTCGCCTGAGAATGGGCAGACCGCCGAGACTGCAACGACCTGGGTTTGCGCGTTCCCCGTTGCGTCGCCCGCTGGCGCTGTTCTGAAGGCGGATCTGTCAGCAGCCGATCAGCTTGAGCACTGGCTGTTGAATAAGCGCCACTGGACAGAGCACAATGTCAGTTGCACCGTGACCTATCACCCCGAGGAGCAATCGCAGATCGTCGAGTGGGTCAAGGCCCACCGCGAAGAGATCGGTGGCATCAGCTTCCTGCCGGCCTTTGACGCGGCCTATGAGCAGATGCCCTACGTCGAGATCGATGAGGCCGAATATCAGCGACGCGTGGCAGCCTTTCCTGTGATCGACTGGTCGCGAATTGCGCTGTACGAAGCGACGGACACGACGACGTCTGCGCAGGAGGTCGTCTGTACCGGCGACCGCTGCGAGATTCGGTAGCCACCGTACCAGCCTTCGTATCTATCCTACCCCTAGATTTCTAGTAGTTCCCCCATCTTGAACGCGGCTTGGCCTCCGGGTAATATTTCCGCCCGGAGGAACAACCGTGACCAAACTACAAAAACTAGCTTCCGTCTTCACCCTCGCCACAATTCTGCTTTCCTGCGCACCCAGCACGCAGCCATCAGGCGTTACCCGACCGCCATGCGGCAGCCGCGGCAACGTCGCCGCGTGGTCGGACTGTCGAACCCGATGCTTGCCCGATGAGCAACTATACGCACAGTGTACCAGCAAGCTCGGCGTCGTCTTCTCAACGCGGTCGGGCCTGCTGTCACCGCAGATGTACGGGTATACGCTTGACCCCGAGGCTCAGTGTGGTGGCGTCCCGTCGGCCCGTATCTGGCGCCTGACCCGCATCGACGTCACCCGCGCGACCACTGGCTACATGTCGCTGCCCAGCACCAATACCCTCGATTGCGCGCGGGCCTATCCGCAGGACATTGGTGTTGAGCCCAACCGCTTTTACTACTCAGGCGTCGATGTGACTGCCCGCGAAGCGGCTTACCTTGACAGCATGTCTACGGCAATCACCCCCGCTTCACCCACGCAGATCGTTCAGACCTTCAACACTCCGGCCGACGGCGACATCGCCAACGCAGCGTCGGTGAATATGGGTTTTCAAGCCCTTGAGAATAGCGTCGAAGCCTTACGGTATTTGACGTATGGCGGCGGGTTCTATCCGCGGGTCAAGGCAACCTCAAACACGGTCATGACGATTCAGCCGCTCGGCGCTGTGGTCGTCAAGCAGCTAGGTGTTTGGACGGCAGTGCCTCACAGCGTCGCGACAACCATCGATCCGCTCGCCCTCGCTGGTGGCGCTTTCGCTGCGAACACCCGATACTACGTGTATGTTAACGTAGTCGCGGGCGTGATTACGTGGTCGGTTTCGACCACAGCAGCCGATGCAGGCTGGCGATATAAGACCGGCGACGAGCAGTATCAATTTATCACGACGTTCTATGCGGATGCGGCAAATAACTTGCTGCGATATACGCAAAGCGGAAAGACATATCAACTTGAGAAGTTCAGTACGAGCAATGCACAGCTAACTGGCGGCAATGCGATTGTCGCAACCGCTGTTGCTTTTACCAGCTTTGTTCCGACTGGCGCAACCAGCGTACTTCTTCAGCTTGTATTTGTTCCCAATGCGGATCAGGCGTGGGCGTTTCTATACACCTATGACCTAGGCGCACAATCAACGCTTTGGGGCGGAGCTGCCAGTGGTACAACCAATTTGTATGCTCAAGTGCAGATTAACACTGTGCAGGCTGGCTTCAGCTACGGTGTGTCAAATGTAGGTGACGCCCTGTCGGTATATGCTATGGGCTTTACTCTCTAACCTGCAGTCTCGCCACCACGTCGCAGTCGTCGCGCAGTCGCCGTAGCTGCGCAATCACCGCCTCAGCCTTCGCGCCCTCCTCGCTTCGATATGTCAGCCCCGATAGCACGGCTACCGCAACATCTACCTGTTGCCTGTACTCATCGCACAGCGTTGAAGTCAGCGACTCGGCCCCCACGATCTCGGCGGCCCGGCGAAGCTGCATCTGCACCCGCCGAATCTGATCAGAGCGACGTACCGACGCTTCATCAGCCGTGGGGCTCAGTGTCAACGCGCTCAGCTCCTCGGCCAATACTGAGAGGCCCGACCACTTCGAGTGTATGTCGGTGTAGGCGGTACGTAGTTGTGCTATCTGGTCGGGTGGTAGCTCGGTCTTTAGCTGCACCAGCAGTTGCACCATCGCTTCGTGGCGCTTGTGCGGTGCGTTCTGTGCGTTCATAGCAACGCGATAACGCACGTCCTGCATCGGGATAAGGGGTGAGCTAGGGGATGGCGGTGAAGTGGCCTTAGAAGCCCCTGCCGTTGCATCGTGGGATGCGGTGGCCGCTGGCGGCGCACCACTGCCCGCCCCCACACCACGTCCCGTCACGATGTTCTGAACTACCTGCAACAATCGTGCCGCAGCGTCTTCGTAGATCTGCACCTCGGTTGCCGCCCGCTCGCAGATGTCGGGACGTTGTAGCGATGCCGCAGCTTCGATGAGTGCCCGCTGAGCGACCGCGCGGGCTTGCATCCCGGCGATCTCACGACTGAGCTGTTGCACGACGGCGGCGGCGTCGAGAGCGAAACGGTTGTCTGTGGTCACGGTGATTTCTCCAGTTCGGTTGTGACTTTGGCTACCCAGACCGGGTCAAGTTCAATGCCGATGAAGCTTCGGCCTAGCGCAAGCGCAGCTTTGCCGGTGCTGCCGCTGCCCATGAATGCGTCGAGCACGACAGCGTCGGGCCTAGACGACGCTGTGATGCTGTGTCGCAGCAAATCCTGCGGCTTTTCGCATGGATGCTTGCCCTTGTAGTGCGAGACTGTAGGGAAATCCCATACATCGGTATAG